>Ga0307414_10002127_pt1 | contig 10341 bp, 6 predicted proteins | sample DK1Ometagenome_FD_203804 | JGI IMG/M metagenome (GOLD analysis project Ga0307414, IMG submission 203804) | Maize rhizosphere microbial communities from greenhouse at UC Davis, California, United States - DK15-O-3 | ecosystem: Host-associated > Plants > Roots > Rhizosphere > Soil | place: USA...
CACCTTGTAGCGCGTCCCGCGGATGCCGCGTTCGGCAACGTCGAGGGCGAGCCCCGCCTGCCGTGCGACGAAGCCCGCGAACTCGGGACTGTCGGTCCCCTCGCCGTCACCTCCGCCGGTCTGGCGGCAGAAACGGTCGCGGAGCGCATCGAGCGTCGCCGCCTCGCCGACCAAAATCTGGGCGCGGCGGCGATCGCGGAGCAGGATCAGCCGCGAGCGAAGCGGGCCGGGATGGCGCGGGTCGCCAAACAGGATGTGACGGAATTTGAGCGCGCGGTCGCGCTCGAAACCGGGGATACGCCACGCGACGCGCAGCGGCACGACCTGCCGCGACGGCGACCCGTCGAGCCGCGCGCGCAGCACATCGAGCGGCAGCGCATGATCGTCGTCCTCGATCGCAAGGCTGGCCCATTGCGGTTCGTTATCGCCGCCCAAATCATTGGCAGTCGAATGGACCCAATCGAGCAGCAGTCGCCGCTCGACCCCGTTACGCGCGTCAATGATATAGAGCCGGTCGGCCGCCTGCTCCGTCACGATCGGGGTGCGGGGCGTACCATCGGCCACGGCTTAGCCGGTCTTTCCCTTGGCGGCCGCGGGCTTTTTGGCGGGGGCCTTTTTCTTCGCGGCAGGCTTTTTCGCGGCCGCTTTTTTCGGCTTGGCCTTTTCGGCCTTGGCCTCGGGCGGAGCAGCCTCGGGCGCGGGCTCCTTAGCCACCGATTCCGCGACGCTTTCCTCGGGCTGGCCGAGCGTGCGCAGGAACATGTTGCGGACGTCGCGGACATGATTGTTGATCGTACGGACGCTCCATTTCGACGTGTCGACCGGCGGCAGCACGGTGACGCGCACCGTCGCGGGGCGCATCACGAACTCGTTCTTCGGCGCGACGTCGGTGGCGTTATGAATGACGATCGGGACGATCGGCACCCCCGCCTGCATGGCGAGGTGGAACGCACCCTTCTTGAACGGTTCGAGCTTCGGCGTCAGGCTGCGCGTGCCCTCGGGCGAGATGCAGATCGACTTGCCCTCGATCTTGATCGCGTCGACCAGCGGCTCCATCGCCTTGATCGCGCTCTTGCCGTCGGCGCGGTCGACGAAGACGGTGCCGCCCCATTCCATCAGCTTGCCGAGGATGGGGATATCCTTGATCTCTTTCTTGCCCACCCCGCCCATGTCGCGGCGGATGAGCTTGGCGAGGATCATGACGTCCGCCTTGCTCTGGTGATTGAAGATGAAGACGCACGGGCGCGCCGCCCACAGATTCTTCTCCCCCTCTACATCGAGTTCGACCCCGGTGATCGCGGTCGCGAAATCGCCGAACAAACCGATCGAGAAATTCGCCGCCTCGCGCTGCGAGCGCGTCAGCGCCCAGATCGGCAGCCCCGCAGCGAACGCGCCGACAAGCGAGCCGGTGGCATAGATGGTGCGCGTATAATCGACCCACGATGGCGTGCCGCGGCTGCCGAAACGCTGCACCGGCCAGCCATTTTCCTCGGCGATGGCCTTGAGTTTCAGGTTGGGATTGAGCGGGCGCGGCTTGCCGACGCGTTCGAGCAGTTCGAGATCGTCGTCGCTGTCCGAATAGAAAAAGCTCTGGTCGAGATCGAGGCCATATTCCTCGGCAAGTTCCTCAGCGGCAAGCACCTTGCCCTCACCGAAACATAAGGGCCGGATGATCTCGCCGGTGAAGACGCCATCCTCGATTTCATAGGCCGAGCATTTGATGTCGGAGATGCCGAGGTCGCGCGCGGTCGGTTCGATCTGGTAGATCGTCGCCGACGAGATGATCGCGACGCGGTGCCCCTTTGCCTGATGCGCCTCGATGATCGCGCGGGTTTCGGGATAGATTTTGCGCGCGATATGCTTTTTGTAGAGTTCTTCGCCGAACGCGACGAAGCTTTCCTCGTCGACGCCCTTCATGAATTTGGCCGCACCCGACATCAGCCCTGAAAAGCCGATCGTGCCAAGACTGTGCTGGGCAATCACCTGCGCGGTTTCGGCGATTTCCTCGACCGACATTTCGCGGCGCTGGAATTTTTCGCGGAGCATCGCGGTCGCCGAATAGCCCGATATGATCGTGCCGTCGAAATCGAAGAGTGCGGCGATATGCGGTCCGGGTTCGGACGCGAGAACTTCTTCCAGATGCGGCTCGGGTCTTGGCACGCAATTCTCCCCACCAACGGCTTGTCTGCCGCCTTATGCCTGCACGATGGCAGGTAAAATGGGGTTAATCAATGCACCCAATTCACAGAAAAAGGCCGTCCCGGCATTCGCCGGGACAGTGATCAGGGACGAAGCGCAGCGGCTTCCTTCGCCAAGGCCTCGATCCGCACGGGGTCGAGCGGACTCGACGGGACAACCCAGCTGCCGCCGACGCAAAGCACCGGATCCAGCGCAAGCCATTCGGGCGCATTCGCGGCGCTGATTCCACCGGTGGGGCAGAAGCGCGCCTGACCGAAGGGGCCAGCGAGCGCTTTCAGAGCCGGGATCCCTCCGCTGGTCGCCGCGGGGAAGAATTTGAAGCGTTCGAGCCCGAGGTCGAGCCCGCGCATGATGTCGCCGGCATTGGCAATGCCTGGGAGGAAGGGAATGCCGCTGGCGACCGCCGCCTTGCCGAGATTGTCAGTGAGGCCGGGCGAGACGATGAATTCGGAGCCCGCGTCAATGGCGGCACCGAGCATCGCCGGATTGAGCACCGTGCCCGCGCCGACGACGGCGCCCTTCACGGACTTCATCGCGGCGATGGCGTCGAGCGCGGCGGGGGTGCGCAGCGTGACTTCGAGTACCGTCAGGCCGCCCGCAACCAGCGCCTCGGCCATCGGCACGGCGTCCTCGACCCGGTCGATCACGATCACGGGGATGACGGGCGCGAGGCGCATAATCTGGTCGATGCTTTTGTCGGTCATTCTTCAAATCCTTCGTCGCCCCCGCGAAGGCGGGGGCCGTTGGCAGGGTGGCGCTAGGCCGATAGCGGCCCCCGCCTCCGCGGGGGTGACGGATTAGGTCACGCTCTCCATCGCCGCGAGCATCGCCGAACCGCCCTTTTCGGCCTCGTCGGCGTGATGACGGAAGAGCGCGAACAATTCGCGGCCCACGCCAAGCGCGGGAGGCGGCGCGACCGCGGGACTGCGCGCGGCCCAGATGGCGGGATCGACCAGCGCCAGCACCTCGCCCTTGCGCGCGCAGACGCGCACGATGTCGCCGTCGGCAAGGAAGGCGAGCGGGCCGCTAACCCCGTCGGCACCGGGCAGCGCCTCCGGCGACAAATGGATCACCGCGGGCACTTTGCCGCTGGCGCCCGACATGCGGCCGTCGGTGAGCAAAGCGACGCGAAATCCCTTGTCCTGCAGGACGCCCAATGCCGGGGTCAGCTTGTGGAGTTCGGGCATGCCGTTGGCGCGCGGGCCCTGAAAACGGACGACAACGATCACATCGCGTTCGAGTTCGCCCGCCTTGAAAGCGGTCAGCACCGCGTCCTGATTGTCGAAGATGCGCGCGGGAGCCTCGATCGTCCAGCGATCCTCGGCAACCGCGCTGGTCTTGATGATCGCGCGCCCGAGATTGCCGGCAAGGAGCCGCATCCCGCCATCGGGCGAGAAAGGCGCGGTCACGGGACGCAGCATTGCGTCGTCGCGGCTTGTCGCGGGCGCCGCCTGCCACTGCAGTTCGTCGTCGACGAGTGCCGGCTCCGACGCATAATCCGCCATCGTGCCGCCGACGGTGAGTATATCGCCGTGGAGCAAACCCGCTCCGAGCAGTTCCTTGACGACATAGCCGATCCCGCCCGCGGCATGGAAATGGTTCACGTCGCCCGCGCCATTCGGATAGACGCGCGCGAGCAAGGGCACCGCGTGGCTGAGTTCGTCGAAATCCTGCCAGTCGATGATGATCCCCGCCGCGCGCGCAATCGCCGGCAGATGGATCGCATGATTGGTCGAGCCCCCGGTGGCGAGCAGGCCGATCGCGGCGTTGACGATCGCCTTTTCATCGACGCAGCGCGCCAGCGGGCGGTAATCGTCGCCGTCCCAGCCGATCGCCGCGAGCCGGTGGGTCGCGGCGCGGGTCAGGGACTGACGGAGTTTGGTGCCCGGATTGGCGAAGGCGCTGCCGGGGATGTGCAACCCCATCAGCTCCATCATCATCTGGTTCGAATTGGCGGTGCCATAGAAGGTGCAGGTGCCCGCGCCATGATAGCTCGCCGCCTCGGCCTCGAGCAGTTCGTCGCGGCTCGCCTTGCCCTCGGCATAAAGCTGACGGACGCGCTGTTTTGCCTTGTTGGCGAGCCCCGAGGGCATCGGCCCCGCCGGGATCAATATTTGCGGCAGATGGCCGAAGCGCAGCGCGCCGATGAGCAGGCCGGGGACGATCTTGTCGCAAATGCCGAGAAGCGCGACGCTTTCGAACATCGCATGGCTGAGTGCGATCGCGGTGCCCTGCGCGATATTGTCGCGGCTGAACAGCGACAAGTCCATCCCTGCCTGCCCCTGCGTCACACCGTCGCACATCGCGGGTACGCCGCCCGCGACCTGCGCCGTCGCGCTGACTTCGCGCGCGAAGATTTTGATCTGTTCGGGGTAGCGGCCATAGGGCTGATGCGCCGACAGCATGTCGTTGTAAGCGGTAACGATCCCGATATTCATCGCCGCGCCGGTGCGGATCGCGGGCTTGTCCTCGCCCGACGCGGCGAAGGCGTGCGCGAGATTGCCGCACGACAGATTGCCGCGATTGGTCCCCGCCTCGCGCTGGCGATCCATCAGGTCGAGATAGGCGGCGCGGCGCGGCGCGCTGCGCGTGACGATGCGTTCGGTGACGGCGGCGATTGTGGGGTGGAGGTTGGTCATATTACTTCCTCGTCGCCCCCGCGAAGGCGGGGGCCGCTATCGGCGTAGCGCAAAGTTGCCAGCGGCCCCTGCCTTCGCAGGGGCGACGTGCTTTCCTCAATCATGCCAGCTCGCTCCGTCGCGCTCGATCAGCGCGATCGCGCTCGACGGTCCCCAGCTTCCCGCCGTGTAATTTTGCGGCGCCATGTCGACCGCTGCCCAGGCGTCGCGGATCGAATCGATCCATTGCCATTGCGCCTCGACCTCGTCGCGGCGCACGAACAAAGTCTGGTCGCCCTCGATAAAGTCGAGCAGCAGGCGTTCGTAAGCGATGCGGCGGCGTTCGCCGGCAAAGCTGTGCGACAGCGAAACGTCCATCGTCACTTCGCGCAGCTTGACCCCGTCGCGGTCGAGCCCGGGCTGTTTCGACATCACCTTGACCCGGATATTCTCCTCGGGCTGCAGGTTGATGATCATCATATTGGCATTGAGCTGCCCGCCGCCGACGCCGGCAAAGATATTGTGCGGCACCGGCTTGAACTGGATCAGCACTTCAGATTTGCGCTCGGGCATTCTTTTGCCGGTGCGCAGGTAAAAGGGCACGCCCTTCCAGCGCCAATTGTCGATATAGGCCTTCAGCGCGACGAAGGTTTCGGTGTTCGACGGCTGCCCAAGCTCATCGGCATAGCCCGCGACCGGGGCGCCGTTGACCGCGCCGCTGCTATACTGGCCTTTGACGCTATGCGCCTTCACATCCGCCGCAGTCATCTTGCGCAGACTGCGGAGAAGCTTGACCTTTTCGTCACGCACCGCGGTCGATGTGACGCTGGCGGGGGGTTCCATCGCGATGATCGCGAGCAGCTGGAGCATATGGTTTTGCACCATATCCTTGAGCGCCCCGACGCCGTCATAATAGGACACCCGCCCTTCAAGCCCGACGGTTTCGGCAACAGTGATCTGCACATGGTCGATCGCCTGCGCGTTCCACAGCGGTTCGAACAGCATATTGGCAAAGCGCAGCGCGAGCAGATTCTGCACCGTTTCCTTGCCGAGATAATGATCGATGCGGAACACGCGGTCCTCGGCAAAGGCGCTGCCGACCTGCGCATTGACCTCGCGCGAGGAGGCAAGGTCGTGGCCGATCGGCTTTTCCATCGCGATGCGGCAGTCGGCGCAAGCGATGCCGGCGGCGGCGAGGCCCTGTGCGATCGGACCGAACATCGACGGCGGGGTCGAGAGATAGACGCCGACGGGCCGTGCACGGCGATCGCCGAGCAGCGCGGCGAGATCGTCAAAGCCGGTGCCCGCACCCGCATCGACCGGGCAATAGTCGATCCGTTCGGCGAAGGTCGAAATCGCGGTTTCATCGAGCCGGTCCTCGGGCAGATGCTCGGTCAGCGCGGCGCGGACCTGATCGTGAAAGGCCGCGCGGTCCATTTGCGAACGCCCCGACCCGATGATGGTAAGCGCGTCGGCAAGCAGTCCGTCGAGATGGAGGTTGTACAGCGAGGGAAAGAGCATGCGCTGCGCAAGGTCGCCCGTTGCGCCGAACAAAACCAGAGTTTCGACTTTCACGCTCACAAAAATCCCCTTGATATCCCGATGAAGAAGTGGCGGATGCGCCGCGCGATTGCAACGCGCATACGTAGGCCGCATACGATGTCTCTCCTTGGCAAAAGCGTCGCACTTGGCCTAGGAACCGGGTCAATGAACGACGCCCCGCAACCCTATGATGTCATTGTCGTCGGCGGCGGGGTGAACGGCGCCGGGGTCGCGCGCGATGCCGCGGGGCGCGGGGCGCGCGTTCTTCTGCTCGAAGCCGGAGACCTCGCGCAAGGCACCTCGTCGGCATCGACCAAGCTGATCCACGGCGGGCTGCGCTATCTCGAGCATTATGAATTCGGCCTCGTGCGCGAGGCGCTGAGGGAACGCGAAATATTGTGGGGGATCGCCCCGCACATCATCTGGCCGCTGCGCTTCGTGCTGCCCTATCGCACCGGATTGCGCCCGCGCTGGCTGCTGCGGCTCGGCCTGTTTCTTTACGACCATATCGGCGGGCGCAGGAAATTGCCCGCGACGCGATCGATCGACCTCAAACGCCATGTTGCGGGGGCGCCGCTGCAGCCGCAATATGTGCGCGGCTTTGAATATTCGGACGGCTGGGTCGATGATGCGCGGCTGGTGGTCCTCAACGCCCGCGATGCGGCACGGCATGGCGCGAAAATCCGCACGCGCACCCGCGCCGACATGCTGCGCTGCGAAGACGGATTGTGGGTGATCGATGCGGCGGACGATCGCGGCCACAGCTATCGCTTCACCGGCCATAGCGTCGTCAATGCGGCGGGGCCTGCGGTGCTCGATCTGCTCAAGCGCGCCGATGCCGAGCCCGACCACCAGATGCGGCTGGTGCGCGGGTCGCATATCGTCGTGCGGCGGATATTCGAGCATGACCATGCCTATTTCTTCCAGCTTCCGGACGGGCGCATCTTTTTCGCCATCCCCTATGAACGCGACTTCACGCTGATCGGCACGACCGATCAGGACCATGGCGGCCCCGCGAGCGAGGCACGCGCAAGCGCCGAGGAAATCGCCTATTTGTGCGAGGGAGCGAGCGAATATTTCCGCGAACCCGTCACCCCCGCCGATGTCGTGTGGACCTATTCAGGGGTCCGGCCGCTGATCGAGGACGGGTCGGGACGGCCCGAGGCGGCGACGCGCGGTTATCGCATCGATCTCGACATGGACGAGGGCGCGCCCCTGCTCACCATCTATGGTGGCAAGATCACCAGTTACCGCCATGTCGCCGAAGCCGCGGTCGATATACTCGCCGGGCATGTGCCCGCATTGTCGGGAAAGGTCTGGACTGGCAGGGCGCCGCTCCCCGGCGGCGACTTCCCGACGAACGGCGCGGCGTCACTGAAGGCGGAATATAAGCTCGCCCATCCCTTTCTGGCGGCCGCGACGGTCGACCGGATCGTCAAAGCCTATGGCACCGATGCCCGCCAATGGCTGGGCGATGCCAACGGCTGGGACGCGCTGGGCGGCGAAATCGGCCATGGCCTCTCCGTCGCCGAGGCCAACTGGCTCGTCGAACAGGAATGGGCGCGGACGACCGACGACATATTGTGGCGGCGAAGCAAGCTGGGGCTGCACTTCACCGCTGAAGATGTGGCCCGGCTCGCGGCATGGCTGGAGGCGCGGCCGGGTTAGGCTGCCGCGATACGGCCTAGGCTACGCCAAATTGCTCGGCCAGCCTGGCGCGGCGCACTTTCCAGGTTTCGGCCAGAACCGGCACCCGTTCCAGTGCGCGAAGATCGTCGCGGCGGCTTTTCGCCTTACCGCCGATCAGGAGCGCAAATAATGAGGACAGCGGCCATTCGGGATAGGGCCGCTCGACGAGGGTGAGCGCGTCGCCCGCCTGCACCTGCCCCGGTTCGAGGACGCGGTAGTACCAGCCCGAGCGCCGCGTCGTGACGACGCGCGCCATCACGCCCTTCGCCTGAAAGCGGTGGTCGAGCTTCCAGCACGGCTGGCGTGCCTGACTGACCTCTACGAGCGCGTTGCCGAGGCGGAAGCGGTCACCGAGGAACACGCTGTCTTCGTCGAGTCCCGAGGTCGAGATATTCTCGCCAAACGCGCCGGGTCCGCCGAGCAGCGGCACCTCGCCAAGCACACCGCGCCAATAGGGGTAGTGATCGGCCGGATAATGATGGATCGCCTTGTCGATTCCGCCATGATGAACGCGGTCGGCCTGCTCGTCGCCCGCGAGCCCGAGCGCGTCGATCGCGACGGCCCCGGCAACGGGCAACTTGCCGATCGCGCTCGGTTCGTCGTCGCCGCGAAAAGCGCGGACCTTTCCGGTAAGGACTGCAAGGATTTCGGTCTTCATGGCGATGACGGCATAAGGTGCGTGGGCGCCTGTGTCGCGCCATTTTTCCCGTCGGCCATTTTTGGACCGCCCGCACCCACCCTTCGTCAATCAGCTATGACGTCGATCTCGCGCTGTTGACGAATGTCCGCTGACGACGATCCGGCCATGATGCGGTAGCGGCCCGGCACGACGCGCCACTGACCGCGTTCGGCATCATATTGCGAAAAGGCCCGGGGATCGAGCGCCACGGTCACGCTCCGGCGGGCGCCGGGCGCGAGGTCGAGCTTGGCAAAACCGCGCAACGCGATCGGCGGGTCGCCCGCCGCGGGTGCGAGGGGCGCGACATAGAGTTGCACCACTTCCTTGCCGGCGCGCTTGCCGTCGTTGCGGAGCGTGAGCTTTACCGAAAGCGCTTCGCCGCCCTTGATGCGCGCCGGTGCCGAAAGCGCCGAATAGGCGAAGCTGGTATAGCTGAGCCCATGGCCGAAGGCGAAGAGCGGTTTCACATCGCGGGCGACATAGCCGCGATAACCGACCAGCAATCCTTCCGAATAGGGCGTCTTGGCGCCCTTGAGGTTGATATTGTCGTCCTCGGTCCGCGCGGGAAAGGTCACGGGCAGCTTGCCCGACGGATTGACCTTGCCGGTCAGCACATTCGCGAGCGCCGCAGCGCCCCCCTCGCCCGGCAACCACATGTCGACGATCGCGGGCGCCTTGTCGGCCCAGGGCATCGTCATCGCCGCACCGGCGTTGACGATGACTGCGGTTTTCGGATTGGCGGCGATGACCGCCTCGACCAGCCTGTTCTGATCGCCCGGCATGTCGAGCGACGCGCGGTCATAGCCTTCGCCCTCGGTCGTCGAGGATGAGCCCACGAACACCACCGCCGCGTCCGCACCGCGCGCCGCCGCAACCGCTTCGTCGAACGACGGCAGCGGCTCGCGAATTCCGAAGCTCAGATATTCGTATGGCGTCTGCCCATTCACATAGTCGACACGGATCGGGTAGCTCCGCCCCGCTTCGAGTGCGACGGCCACGGTACGCCGGGGGATGGGAAAACCGAGAACGTCGCGGTTATCGGGCTTCGATACGCTTTCCTTCGACAGCACGACCTTGCCGTCGAGGGTGATCGTCGCATTGCCCGTGCCGCGGGTGCTGAATTCATAGGTGCCGCTTTTCTCGGGCCAGAACTGCCCTTCCCAACGGAAGGCGGCATAGCCCGTGACCTGCGGCCCGGCGATATTCCCGCTGATCCGCTTTAAAAAGCTCGTCGCGGTTTCGCGCTTCACGGGCTCGCCGCTCATATCGGCGTTGGCGTAGTAGGTGGCCGCGAGGCCCGTGACGCTGCGGTCCGGGCCGGGGCTGAACAGTTTCGGATTGGCGGCCGGCGGCGTTTCCTCATTGTCGACACCTCGGGCATGGACAATCTGCACGCCGGGCAGCGCCGCCCTGATCGCGGCAAGCGGCGTACTCGTTTCGAAGGGCACCACGGCCGAACTGCCGCCCCCTTGAATGCGCACGACATCGGCATTGGGGCCGATAACGGCAAGCGACCTGATCGATGCCGGGAGCGGCAACACGCCGTTGTTTCTGAGCAGGACAATCGCTTCCTCGGCGGCGCGCTGCGCAAGCGCTGCATTGCGCGGCGTCTGT
>Ga0307414_10002128_pt1 | contig 10333 bp, 5 predicted proteins | sample DK1Ometagenome_FD_203804 | JGI IMG/M metagenome (GOLD analysis project Ga0307414, IMG submission 203804) | Maize rhizosphere microbial communities from greenhouse at UC Davis, California, United States - DK15-O-3 | ecosystem: Host-associated > Plants > Roots > Rhizosphere > Soil | place: USA...
GCCGATACCTCGATCCACGAACTGCCTGACGATTTGAAGCTTGAAGCTCGTATCGTGCTTTGACATGAAAACCCCCAGAGATGGACGGGTGTCCAACTTCTGGGGGTCAGTTCAGATGGCCCCGTTTTTTGTTTCCGCCTAACCGATTCCGTCATTGCGCTCGACACACTCCAGCCCCCGGACCGGTACAGATCCATGCCACGCCCTAGAACAGGCCAAGCTGGCCAGACGGCTCGCCGGGTGGCGGCGATACCGCTGGGGCCGGGTGCAGGGCCAAGCGCTCCGCAAGGCCAGCCGCGCGCTCGGCACGGGTTGCTACCGCGTCGGCCAGGCGCGCAGGCAGGCCCCAGATCTCCACGTTGTGCCTGGCCCGGGTGATGCCGGTGTAGAACAGGCTGCGCGTCAGCAATGGGCTTGGCTGTTCAGGCAATACCAGCAGCACCTCGCTGAACTCCGATCCCTGGCTCTTGTGCACCGTCATGGCGAAGGCACTGTCGTGGCTGGGTAGGCGTGCAGGGGCGAACGGACGAAAGCCGTCCTCGCCTTCAAAGTACACGCGCAGCCCCTGTTCGCCGGACAGGCAGATGCCGATGTCACCGTTGAACAGGCCCAGGGCGTAGTCGTTCTGCCGCACCATCACCGCCCGCCCGGCGTACCAGCGCTCACGGCTGGCGACCTGGCCACGGCGCTTGATGCGCGTTTCCAGCGCCTCGTTGAGCCCGGACACGCCCCAGGCGCCTTCACGCTGGGCAGTCAGCACGCGGAAGGCGTTGAAGGCCGCGAATGCGGCGGCCGGATCACCCTGTCGGGCGGCCTGGAGGAAGGGGCCATAGCCCTGTTCCAGGCGATCCAGCAGATTCGACACGGTGGGTTCGGCCACCCAGGCCAGGTCGGGACGGTTCTCCCGCAACAGGCTGAGGGTGCCCGCCACGTTGCCGCCGTTGATCTGCCGCGCCAGCTCGCCGATGCCGCTGTCGCCGGCGAAGCGGTGGCTATGGGTCAGCAGCACCACCGCATCGCCCAGCGCCGAGCGAGGTGCTTCCACCGTCACCTGCTGACCGGTGATGCGCTGCAGGTCTGCCGCAGCCTGGGCATCGAAGCCACGGCCCTCGCACAGTTCGGCAAATACAGCGCCGGCTTCGACCGCTGCCAGCTGATCCTTGTCGCCCAGCAGAATCAGGCGCGCCGTGGGCGGCAAGGCATCGACCAGCTTGGCCATGAGTGCCAGATCGACCATGGACGCCTCGTCGACTACCAGGACATCAAGCGCCAGCGGATTGGCCGCGTGGTGCCGCACCTGCGGGCTGTCACCGCGGCTACCGAGCAGGCGGTGCAGGGTGCGCGCCTCCTCCGGCAGGGCCGCCTTGATCGCGTCGCTGACCGGCAGGCTGGCCTTGGCCGAACGAATCGCCTCGGCCATGCGCGCCGCGGCCTTGCCGGTGGGTGCCGCCAGGCCGATGGCCAGCGACACGCCGTCGCCCTGCTCCAGCAACGCCGCCAGCAGCCGCACCACCGTGGTGGTCTTGCCGGTGCCGGGGCCGCCGGAAATCACCGCCAGCTTACGCCGCACCGCCTGGGCCGCAGCCAGGCGCTGCCAGTCCGGCTGTTGGGTGTTGAAGGCGAACAGCCGCGTCAGGCTTTCGCCCAGTTGCACCTCATCGACCGCCGGCCAATTGGCAGCCCGGCTCAGCAACTGCTCGGCCAGTTGCTGCTCGTAAGCGTGGTAGCGCGCCAGGTACAGCCGACCGCCATCGAGAATCAGCGGGGCGAACTCACCGGCGGCACCCACCAGCGGGCTGACGCTCAGGCTGCGCTGCCACTGCGCCAGCGACGGCAGGCTGAAGGCACAGTCCGGCCAGGGCCGCTGCCCGGCCAGGCGCGCCATGGGCAGGCATACGTCGCCGCGTTCCAGGGCCGCGCACAACAGGGCCGCCGACGCCAGCACCAGCGGGTCGGCCTGCGGATCGAGCCGTGACAGGCTATCGACCAGGGCCCGCTCCAGCAGGCTCAGGGGCAGTTCGGCCAGGACAGGGTCTTGCATCAGTGCGCCCCCTCGAACAGGTGGTCCAGGGCGTCCAGCAGGCTGTCCGCCGGACGGGCGAAATACACCCCGGCGCTGGGCATGCCGCGCAGGAACAGGTAGTAGGCACCGCCCAGCCGGTCATCCGTGAAGTCACTCAGGCGCTGGCGCAGGAAACGTCGCAGCGCCACCAGGTAGATCAGGTATTGCAGGTAGTAGTGCTCGCCCGTCAAGGCGTGGAGCACCCGATCTTCGTCGTAATAGCTGGCGCTGGGGCCGAGCCAGTTGGACTTGTAGTCGGCGATGTACCAGCGGCCGTCGTGCTCGAAGGTCAGGTCGATAAAACCCTTGAGGAAGCCCTTGAGGCTGTCGAACTCCAGGCGTGCGGCGGCCTCGCGCATCGGTGCCGCCAGGCCGTGAACCGGATCGGCAAGGATACTGCGCAGGCGCTGCACGTCGAGGTTGGCCACCGGGAAGGTGAAGCCTAGCTCCGGCAGGCGCCGCGCCGGGTTCAGGCGGGACAGGCTCAGGCCCTGGCCGTCCAGGTCAGTGTCGAGCACCAGCTGCAGGTGCGCCAGGGCCACGTCTCGCCAGTCACTGCTGATGCCGCAACCCACCAGCGCCGGCTCGACCAGTTCACTAAGAGGCGCCTTGTCCCGCGCCCAGTCTTCCAGGATGGCGTGCAGGCAGGTTCCCGCCCGGGCGCCCCGAGGGAAGGCGAAGAATCCGGTGCCCGGTTCACTCGCCGCCGGCGGTGCCAGCCCGTCACGGTCAGGCGCTTCCATGTGCATGCCGGCCGCCAGCCCGGAGAAACTACCGATACGCCAGGCGCTGTGCAGGCTGCGCTCGAACTGCGCCAGGCGACCGGGGGCGGGCGCCCGCAGTTCGCCGCCGGCACTGGCCTCGCGCTCGCACAGCGGCTGGCGGGCGATCAGCCCGGCGCTCTTGGCCGCCAGATCATCCAGCTCCTTGGCGAGATCGGCCGGGGTCTTGTCGGTCAGGTAGCTCGCCAGTTCGGCCAGGGCGTCCTCGCCCGCCATGTCGCGGCCGTGCAGCAGCCAGGCCAGGGCGCTGCTGTGCAGACCCTCGTCCGGCAGGGCGCCGGTCTTCTGCGACGGTTTGGGCACCGCCACCGCCCCCCAGTGCAGCCAGAGGCGGTAACCGGCGCGGGTCAGAGCCACGTAAGTGAGGCGCAGTTTTTCCGCAAATACCTCGCGGCGCGCCCGCTGCACATGGGTCTCCAGTTGGTCGCTGCCCAGGTCGAGCAACGGACGCTGCTCATCGTCGTGGCAACGGGCGCTGTCGGTAAATTTTCCGAGCAGGCGGCCGTCCCACAGGAAGGGGCAGAACACCAGTGGGTACTCCAGGCCCTTGGATGTGTGGATGGTAACGATCTGCACCCGCTCGGCATCGCTTTCCAGCCGCAGCAGTGCATCCTCACCGGCTCCCTCGCTGCAGCGCTGGCCGTTGAACCAGGCGAGCAGGGCTTCCAGGCCGGGCCGTTGCAGGCTCTCTGTCTGCAGCAGTTCGGCCAGGTGCAGGAGGTTGGTCAGGCGTCGCTCGCCGTCCAGGGTCGCCAGCAGCCGTTCGGCCACGGCCTCCTGGTCGAGCCAGGTACGGAACACCCGCATGAAGCCGTGCTGTTGCCAGAGCTGGTGATACTGCTCGGCGTCGGCACGCTCCTTGTCCCAGGCGCGCTCATCATCCTGGCAGCGCGCCAGTTGCTGGGCATCACGGCCCAGCAGGCGGGTGGCCAGGGCGTAGCGCAACACGCCTTCGCGTCCCGGCTCGGCATAGGCGGCGAGCACTGCCGCCAGCTCGCCGGCTTCCTCGCTGTGCCACACGCTGTCGCGGCCACGACGCACACTGGGCACGCCACGGCTGGCCAGCTCGCTGGCGATGCTCGCGGCCTCGCGGTGGCTGGCCACCAGGACGGCGATATCACCACCCTTGAGCGGCCGACGGCCCTTGTCATCCTCGAAGTACGCCGAGCCCGCCCCACTGGCCGCCAACAGACCGGCAATACGCCGGGCCGTGTCAGCCGCCGCGCGCTCGCCGGCCTGGCCCTTGTTCAAGCCCTCGTCACCGAGCCAGACCAGCGCCAGCGGCGCCTCCGGCTCGTCGGCGGGCAATACCAGGTTCGGCCGTGGCTTGTTCCCGGCCTCGACCGGTGGGTAGTCGAGCCCCTCCTCGGCAAACGGCTGCGGCCGCGCGAACAGTTGGTTCAGCGCCGCGATCAGCGACGGCGTCGAGCGGTAGTTGAAGGGCAGGTCGTAGCGCCGCGAGGCCGCATCCCGCGCTTTGAGGTAGGTGGCCAGGTCCGCGCCGCGAAAGGCGTAGATCGCCTGCTTCGGGTCGCCGACGAAACACAGGTCGCCACTCACTTCGCCGGGCTCGGCCGGGTAGATACGGTCGAAGATCTCGTACTGTACCGGATCGGTGTCCTGAAACTCATCGATCAGCGCCAGCGGGTACTGCTTGCGCAGGGTCAGGGCCAGATCGGGCCCCACCGGACCGTGCAGCGCGTCGTTGAGGCGATTGAGCAGGTCGTCGAACGCCAGCAGCCGCTGGGAGGCCTTGCGCGCCGGCAACTCGGCGTTGAGTTGGTCGAGCAGGCGCACCTGCAAGGCGATCAGCCGCAACGCTCCGGCTGGCACGGCCGCTTCGAGGGCCTGGGTGAGGGCGTCGAAGGTGTCGGGCAGGGTTCCCAGAGGCGCATCGAAGCCTTTCTTGGTGGCCTTGAGCAGGGCCGCCGAACCGAATTTGGCCAACGCATCCGGCGCATCGAACAATGCCGCCGGGTCGGCGAAGTAGGCATCCAGCTCCGCTGCCCATACCGCTAGCCTGGCGTCCTTGTGGGTGCTCTGGCTCAGGCCGCCATGGGCCTGCAGGTGGGCCATGAACGCCGAACCTTCGCCCTGCCACAAGCTGGCCGCCTGCTCCCAGGCGACGCCCGCATCGCCCAGGCCGTCGCTGCTCGACATCTCCCGGGGCTCGATCCGCAGGTAGGGTTTGCCCAGGTGGCTGCGCAGGCGCTGGCGCAACCAGGCCGGGGTGATTTTCTGCTTGGCCAGGTAGCGCGCCCAGGTGGCGTCGGCCATGGCCAGCTCGTGGCGCCAGGCATCGGCGATCAGCGCGTCGAGCACCTCGCGATCGTCCTGGGTCAGTTCGCTGTCGAAATCCCCGCCGGCCTCGAAGGCCGCATCCTGCAAGGCCCGCTGACAGAAACCGTGGATGGTGAAGATCGCCGCCTCGTCAAAACCGTGCACCGCCAGTAGCAGGCGACGGCGGGCATCCGCACCGGGGTGGCGCTGGTGTAGTTCATTGAGGAAGGCATCCCTGCTCGGCGTGCCGTCGTACAGCGCCAGCAGCTCGGCCAGCCGCGAGCGGATGCGCTCGCGCAACTCGGCGGTAGCCGCCGTGGTGTAGGTCACCACCAGAATCTGGCTGACACTCAACTGCCGCTCCAGCAACAACCGGGCATACAGCGCAGTCAGGGTCCAGGTCTTGCCGGTCCCGGCGCTCGCCTCGATCAGCGAGCGCCCCTGGAAGGAGGAGGTTTGCAGGTCGAGGCTCATGCGCCCAACCCCGCGCTTGAACAATCTATCGTCCTCATGACACCAGCTCCGCCTTGTTTGCCCGCAGCCACTGTGTGACGTCCTGCAGCAGCTTGTCGGCCTGGCGCTGCGCTTCATCCGCCATGGAGGGGCTGACCGTATCGCCGGAGTAGTCGATGACATTGCGCTGCTTGCGCAGCGAGTCGAGCAGCACCATGGTCTGCGGGCTGAGACCGATCGTGCGCGGTAATGTCTGGATCATGGTCTGGTGATGCCCGGGTTTGCTGGTCAGCGTTCGGTACCCATTGGCCTGCAGCGCTGCGTTGGCTGCCTGCATGATCGCCTTGTAGGCCATGTCGAAACGGCCTTCGGGGCTGATACCGGCCAGCCGCGAATCCGCCAGGCTGCGTGCAGCAGCATCGAGCAAGCGCTGGATGCTCACCGCATCCGCGTCGACGGCCTCCAGGGCCTTGTCGAGCAGGTTCTCCAGGGTCATGCCGGCTCCTTCTCAGGCAGCAGGCCCGCCTCGTTGCCGAGGATAAACAGCCGCGGCTTGCGCAGCACATCGCGGATAAACGTCCCTTGCTCGGCCATCGCCTGCTGCCATTCCTCGCGTCGGTAGACCTTCGGGTTCAACTCGCGCCCGAGCTGTTCCTGAAGCGGGTAGAGCGCCGACACCACCTCGCCGTAGCCGACATCGCCGATCAGCATCAGGTCGATGTCGCTGTTGGCCCGCTCCGCGCCGCTGGCCATCGAACCGAATACGAATGCCCAGTCGATCTGCCCGGCCAGCGGCAGCAACGCATCGGCCAACACGTCGGCCAGACCACTGGTCTTGCGCAGGATACTGGCCAGTTCCTCGAACACCGGGCACTGCCGGTTGGCGATGTAGTGCAGCTGATTGCCCACCTTGGTCTTTTCCAGCAAGCCAACTTCGGCCAATTTGTTCAGCTCCCGCGCCAGGGTGCCCGGCTGGGTTGCCGTCAGCCGGGCGATCTCGCGCAGGTGGTAGCTGCGCTCGGGATGCAGGAGCAGCAAGCCCAGCACCCGACGGCGGTACTCGGTGAACAACAGGGAGGCGAGCGTCATGGGCATCGTCCGATGTAGCCTTTAGAGCTACATTTGTAGCCTATAAGGCGACGACATGAAAGCCGGTCGTTCATTCTTCCGACTCCTGCGCCAACGCCAGCAACGCCGGGCCCAGCAGATTTTCCGCCAGGGTTTCGAAGCGCTCGCCCAGCGGTTCGCCGTCGCGGAAGGCCAGGGCGTACCAGGGGTCGAGGCTTTCGCCGGGGATCGGGCTGAAGTCGGCGCCGAGCCAGGCGTTCTGGGCGGCGCTGCGGGCGGCGTCGATGGGTTCTTTCTTGCTGCGGGCGCTCGGCGTGCACAGGGCCTTGGCGAAGTCGTGGCTGCTGCGCAGCATGAACGGCAGGGGCGCACACAGCGCATCGCGGTAGGCGAACAGCCAGGCTTCCAGCAGCTCGCTGGCGTTATCCAGCGGGCCGAGTTGCCAGTCGCCGGCAGGCGATACCAGTAGGCTGTGGCGGGCAATCCCCGGGGTGGCGCTGAGGTTGAGCAACAGGTGGCGCAGCCAGAAACCGGGCAGGTCCCAGGCACTGGGTGCGTTCAGGCGCCAGTCGAACAAGCCGGCGGAGGTCACGCCTTCCAGCCAGCCATGCACGCGCACCCCAGCCAAGTGGATGTCCACCAGCAGCGGCTGCGGTGCCTCTTCAGGACGGGCCTCGAACAGGCGCGGAGCGAATGCCCGCACCGGGCCGCGCAACTTGCCCCAGAGCGCCTGGCCCAGTTCGCCGCTCGGCAGCCAGCCGGCCGCGCGGGCCACCCGTTGTTCCTGTTGCAGGGACCAGTCACGCTCGACCGCCTGCAGCGCCAGGTGGCGCAGGCCTCGCCGGGCCTGGCCTTCGAGGGTGAAAGGCTCGTCGCTGGCAATCGCCTCTTCTGCGCCCGCCAGACGCAGGCCGAGGCGCTGTTCCAGGAGAAAACGGGCTGGGTGGCGGAAGCACAGCAACAGCTGCGCCGGTTCCAGGGTCAGCCAGTCCTCGCCGGGGGCCGGCAGGCGCTCGATAAAGGGCGGCGGGTTTTCCAACGGGGCTTCGGCCAGACGCTGGGCGGCGCGGAACCAGGGTGCGGAGAAACTGCTGCACGGCCCCTGGGCGAAGTTGTCCGGAGCGAATGGCTGCAGCGGATGCGCCACGCTGATGCGCCCGCTGACCGGACCATCGGGCGCGGTGGCGGTGATGTCCACCGCTTCGAGCAATTCGCTGATCAGTACCGAGGGCGGCAGTTCGGCGTTGTCCCGTGGGTCGCGGCCGACGTAGCTCAGGTACAGGCCGTCACGGGCCGACAGCAGGGTTTCCAGCAGCAGGTAGCGGTCGTCCAGGCGCCGCACACGGTCGCCGCGCCGGGGCTGCTGGGTTATCAGGTCGAAGCCGGCGGCCGGGGTACGCCGCGGCAGCGCGCCGTCGTCCAGCCCCAGCAGGCAGACGTGGCGGAACGGCAGGCTGCGCATCGGCACCATGGTGCAAAAGGTCACCGCGCCGGTGAGGAAGCCCGAGGCACCATTGCCCTGTTCCAGCGCCGCACTGAGCTGCTGACGAATCAGCGCCAGATCCAGCGGACGCTCGATACCGGCAGCCCTGGCCTGGTCCTGCAGGGCGGCGCAGGCCTTGGACAGCAGCAACAGGGTGTCGCCGGATTCGCCCTCATCGAACACGCTGTCGATCAGCTGTTGCAGGCTTTCGGCCCACTCGGCCAGCGGACGCGGCTGTTGCAGGCTCTGCGCCAGCGCCGCCAGGCGCCCGACGAAACCGGCCAGGCGACCGAGCAACTGAGCCCTACCACCTTCCAGGGCGTCCAGCGGCCAGCAGTCGCCCAGTAGCGGCACCTGCCCATCGGCCAGTTGCGGCGGTGCCGCGAAGCCCAACAGTAGGCGGTCCAGCCCTTGGCGCCAGGTGAATGCCTCATCTGCCGGCAGGCCCAGGTCGGACCGATGCTGCGCATCGCGCCCCCAGCGCACACCGGCATCATGCAGCCAATCGCGCAGCAGCGGCAGGTCTTCGCGCTCGATCCCGGCACGACTGGCAATGGCTGGCTGCTCCAGCCAGGCGAGGATTTCCTCGGCGGCAAAGCGGCTGTCGGGTAGCGCCAGCAGACCGAGGAAGGCTTCGATCAGCGGGATTTCCGCGCGCAGGCTGCGATCCGCCAGGCTGAACGGAATGCGTGACGTGCTCGCCCGCAAAGCGCCGGCGCGCGGGGCGAACACCGCCTCGATGTAGGGTGCATAGCGCTCGATGTCAGGGGTCAGCACCACCACCTGGTCCGGCGTCAGCGACGGGTCGGCGGCAAAACGCGCCAGCAACTGGTCGTGAAGGATTTCCACCTCGCGCAGCGGCGAATGGGCGATGTGCACTTCCAGCGAGCGGTCGTCCTCACGCAACACCAGGCGCTCCTGCGGCGCGCGGGTACGCAGCCGCAGGATGTCATTTTGCAGGGCACGCAACAGGCTGCTGTCGTGCAGGTCGGCGTCTTCCGAATAGATGCCCAGCTCCTGGCTGCCTTCGCTGGAGGCCAGGGCGAACAGGCTGTCGAAAAAGTCGCGCCCCTGCTTGCCGAGGCTCGCCAGCAGCGGGTGGCCCACGTCCAGGTACCAGTCGTCCGGGTTCAGTTCCGGTTGCCGCGCCAGCTCGCGGATGTCGCGGATCTCGCCCCACGCCTCACGGCAGGGGTTGAGGGCGAACAGCACTACGTCGGTGTGCCGGGCCAAGCCGTCGAGTACCCGCAAGTGGTGGGCGGGCAGGCTGCTGATGCCGAACACCAACAGGCGTTCGGGCAGGCCGTCGATCGGCTGCGGGTCGTGCAGGCGACGCAGCAGGTCATCGAGCAGCCGGGCACGATGGGGGTGCCCGTCCCGGGTCAGTTCCCGCCAGAGCAACGCCTGCCACTGTTCATCAAGACCCAGGCCAAGCAGCTCGTCGCGCTCCCAGGCCGCGAGCCAGTCGTCGCGGTACAGCAGGTACTGGTCGAAGACATCGGCGATCTTTGCCGCCAGCGACAGTCGCCTGCGCTCGTCACCGCCCTCCAGGTAGTGCGCCAGGCGCGGCGCCTGGGCGACGTTTTCCGGCTCGCACAGCCAATCGTAGAGCCGCCAGCTCAGGGTGGCGGGGGAAAAGGCGGACTGCTCGGGCAAGTGGCCAAGCACCTGACGCGACAACGCCCAGACGAACGTGGCCGGCAGCTGGACCTCAAGGTGCATGGCAATGCCTTGCTTGCGCGCCAGCACCAGCGTCAGCCAGCGGCCGATCCCTTGGCTCGGCACCACCACCTGGGCAGCCGCGAAGGGTTCGCGCAGTGGCTGGGCGAGCAGGGCGCTGGCCAGTTCGCCGAGGGTTTCCAGATCTGGGGCGTGGTACAGAGTCAGCATCGGGCGGGCCACATCCATTCAATGCCCCTAGGTTACCAGTTCGTCTGTGCGGGAGGGATCGCTCGCCACCGGCTGGCATATTCGCGGTGCAGCGGCTAAAGCTAAAGACAGGGCCGCCACGCAATCCATGTCGGTGCCAGCCCTTCACAACACGTGCTGTCCACCCTGCGATGCGGCGGCAGGACGGCCACCGCCAGGGGAGATGCACAGTGCTGACCCTGCTCAATCTGCTTTCGGCAGTCGCCTTACTGATCTGGGGCACACACATCGTACGAACCGGCATCCTGCGGGTGTACGGTTCGCACTTGCGCAAGG
>Ga0307414_10002129_pt1 | contig 10330 bp, 8 predicted proteins | sample DK1Ometagenome_FD_203804 | JGI IMG/M metagenome (GOLD analysis project Ga0307414, IMG submission 203804) | Maize rhizosphere microbial communities from greenhouse at UC Davis, California, United States - DK15-O-3 | ecosystem: Host-associated > Plants > Roots > Rhizosphere > Soil | place: USA...
TGTGCTGTACGTCTGCAATGTCGAGGAAGAGAAGGCCGCGGAAGGCAATCACTTCAGCGCCCGCGTATTCGAGAAAGCCAAGGCCGAGGGCGCGATGGCCGTCATCGTCTCCGCCGCGATCGAGGCTGATCTGGTGACGATGGCGCTGGATGAGCGCCGCGAATTTCTCGAGGAAATGGGTCTGCACGAGGCTGGTCTCGCCCGCGTCATCCGCGCTGGCTATGAGTTGCTCCACCTGCTCACTTTCTTCACTGTTGGCCCCAAGGAAGCGCGGGCATGGACTGTTCATCAGGGCGCCAGCGCACCGGAAGCGGCAGGCGAAATCCACACTGATTTCCAGAAGGGCTTCATCCGCGCGGAAACCATCGCTTATGATGATTTCATCTCGCTCGGCGGCGAAGCCAAGGCGCGCGAAGCAGGCAAGCTGCGCGCTGAGGGCAAGGCCTATATCGTGCAGGATGGCGACGTGATGCACTTCCTGCACAGCTAAGGCAGAGCGCGCATGGCCTATTTTTGGGAAGATCTGGAGATTGGCCAGAGCGACGCTTTCGGCCCTTTCGAGGTTGAGCGCGACGAGGTGCTGGCTTTCGCCCAGCGCTTCGATCCCCAGCCCTTCCATCTCGATGACGAGGCTGCGGCGGCCACCCATTTCGGCAAGCTGGCTGCGAGCGGATGGCATACCTGCGCCATGATGATGAGTGCGATGGTCGAGCGCTGGCAGCAGATGCCGGGCTGGCAGGAGCAATCCTTGGGCGCAATGGGCATTGATGAACTGCGCTGGCGGCGCCCCGTTTTTCCGGGTGATACCTTGCGGGGCACGAGCGAGCTGATCGAGAAGATTGCATCGCGCACAAAGCCCGAGATGGGCATCCTCAAATGGCGCACAAAGCTGTTCAATCAGAATGATGAGGAGGTGCTGAGCCTCATCTCCATCGTGATGCAGCGCAGGCGACCGCGCGAGGGCTGAGTGCCCTGCTCAATGCCGCCCGAATAGCTTCTCCACATCGCCATGCGCCAGCTTGATCCAGGTCGGGCGGCCATGATTGCACTGGCCGCTATGGGGCGTGACTTCCATCTCGCGCAACAGCGCATTCATTTCCGCAACGGAGAGCACCCGCCCTGCCCGCACTGAGCCGTGGCAGGCCATCGTCGCCGCCACCAGATCGAGCCGTGCCTTGAGCGTCGTCGCATCGCCGAGTGCCGCCAGATCATCTGCCAGATCGCGCACAAGGCCGATCACATCGCCGGTGCCGAGCATCGCAGGCGCCGCGCGCACGAGGATGGCGCTGGGGCCAAAGCGCTCCACCTCAAGGCCCAGCTCGGCCAGCTCGGGAATGCGCGCCTCGATGCGGTCACAGGCTGGCTCATCGAGTTCCACCACCTCGGGCAGCAGCAGCGCTTGTCGCGCCACCGCGCCATCGTTCAGCGCCTTGCGCATCCGCTCCAGCACGAGCCGCTCATGGGCCGCATGCTGATCCACCAGCACCAGCCCATCTTCGGCTTCCGCCACGATATAAGTGCGCGCGACTTGCCCGCGCGCAATGCCGAGGGGGAAGTCGCGTGGCTGCTCCGGCGTTGGAGCGGCAACTTCCGCGCGGCCCGCAGGCGCAAAGCCGCCAAAGCGCGCCTGACGATCCCCCAGCAGCGATGCGCCGCCATAAGCGCCGCCCTGCGACTGGGGGGACCAGCCAGCGGACGGCGCGGCTGCCGGGCCAAAGCCCTCAACCGGCGCCATCTCCCGCTGCCAAAGCTGGGTCGAGCTTGCATCCGCCCGGTTCGCCACCCGCATCCCGGCATCATCCAGCGCCCGACGAAGCCCGCTGACAATCATGCCGCGCATGAAGGCGGGATCGCGAAAGCGCACCTCAGTCTTAGCGGGGTGGACGTTCACATCCACATCGCCAATCGGGATGGAGAGGAACAGCGCCAGCACCGGGTGCCGATCCCGCGCGATGAAATCCGCATAAGCGCCCCGCACCGCGCCGACCAGCAGGCGATCCCGCACAGGCCTGCCATTCACGAACAGATATTGATGATCGGCACTGCCCCGGTGGAAGGTCGGCAGCGAGGCGACGCCGCTCAGCGACACCCCTTCCCGCTCCAGCGAGACGATGACGTGATTCTCGGCCAGCTCCCGGTCGATGATCTGGGCAACGCGATCTTCGCGATCCTGCCCGCCCGCGAGCGAAAGGATGCGGCGGCCATCATGCTCCAGCGTGAAGCTCACATCATTGCGCGCCATGGCGAGGCGGCGGACGATATCGAGGCAGGCGGCATATTCCGAGCGGGCGCTGCGCAGGAATTTGCGGCGGGCAGGCACGCGCTCGAACAGGCGCTCGACATCCACCCGCGTGCCGGGCGCCATTGCGCAGGGCTCAAGTGGGCTCATCACGCCATTATCACAGCGCAGCCGCCAGCCATCTCCGCCCGCTTGTCGGCTGGACAAGGTGAGCAATGAAACGCTGCCGATGGACGGCAAAGCTTCACCGCGAAAACCGAGCGTCTCGACGAGTTCGATGGCCTCGTCAGGCAGCTTGGATGTCGCGTGACGCTCCAGCGCGACGGCGATCTCATCGCGCGCAATGCCGTGGCCATCATCGCTGACGCTGATGCCATCCAACCCGCCCTGACGCAGCGAAACCGCGATGGACAGCGCATTGGCGTCCAGCGCATTTTCAAGCAATTCCTTGAGCGCGCTGGCTGGCCGTTCGACCACTTCACCGGCAGCAATTCGATTAACAAGGGACTCGGGGAGGCGGCGTATTGACATTGGATTGCGACTAGACCAAGCGAACGATTAGCGCGAGCAAAAGCCATTTATTCCGGTTAACGCCAGGGTCTAAGGCCAGAGCCCGACCACGCAAATTCCTTACGGAACTGAGACCGCGCCCACGCTGGTGCATCCGGCACGAACAGGACAATCAATGTCGTTTTTCTCCAGACTGTTCAAGTTCACCTCCCACGACATGGCCATCGATCTCGGCACGGCAAACACCGTCGTTTATGTGCGCGGTCGAGGCATTGTGCTGAACGAGCCATCCGTGGTTGCGGTGGAAACGCTCAACGGCGTCAAGCGCGTCAAAGCCGTGGGCAATGATGCCAAGCTGATGATGGGCAAGACGCCTGATTCGATAGAAGCCATCCGCCCGCTGCGGGACGGCGTGATCGCGGATATCGACATTGCCGAGCAGATGATCAAATGGTTCATTAGCAAAGTGCATGGCCATCGCCGGTTCCTGCGCTTTCCGGAGATCGTAATCTGCGTGCCATCAGGCTCCACCAGCGTTGAGCGCCGCGCGATTCGCGATGCTGCGAGCAATGCAGGCGCGAGCCAGGTTTTCCTGATCGAAGAGCCAATGGCCGCCGCAATCGGAGCAGATATGCCCGTAACGGAGCCAATTGGATCCATGGTGGTCGATATTGGCGGCGGCACGACCGAAGTTGCCGTGCTCTCGCTGCGTGGCCTTGCTTACACGACCAGCGTGCGCGTGGGCGGAGACAAGATGGACGAAGCCATCGTCTCCTATGTCCGCCGTCACCATAATCTGCTGATCGGTGAAGCCACGGCTGAGCGGATCAAGAAGGAATATGGCGTCGCGCAAAAGCCTGCCGATGGCGTGGGCCAGACGATCCACATTAAGGGTCGTGACCTTGTGAACGGCGTGCCCAAGGAAATTCAGATCAATCAGGGTCAGATTGCCGATGCCCTGGCCGAGCCGATTGGCACCATCGTTGAGGGTGTTCGCATCGCGCTGGAGAATACGGCGCCGGAACTGGCGGCGGACATCGTCGATCAGGGCATCGTGCTCACTGGCGGCGGCGCGCTGCTCAAGGGGCTGGATGAGGAATTGCGCGACGAGACCGGCCTGCCGGTAACCGTTGCGGACGAACCGCTGACCTGCGTCGCAATCGGAACGGGGCGCGCGATGGAAGATCCGATCTTCCGCGGTGTGCTCCAGACCGCCTAAGCCATAGGTTGTCACGATGGCGCCACCGAGCAACCGGCGCCCCGGCTACAACCGGAAAGCGCAATATGGTCTCTTCGCCAGCTATGTCGTCGCGATGGTGGGCGCCATCATCGCGCTGCTGCTGCTCATCATCTCGATCAGCGATCCGACCGGCTTTGCAGCCCTGCGCTCGGGTGCGGCGGAAGTAATCCGGCCGATATCCAGCAGCATGCGTGCGCTGGTGGTCGGCGTCGGCAATGTCGATGAAGCGGTAAGCGCCTATATCAGCGCCGGCTCCCAAAACACGGCACTGCGCCGTCAGGTGGAAGCCAACCGCACCCGGCTGATCGAGGCGGACGCTATCAAGCAGGAGAATATCCGCCTGCGCCGCCTGCTGCGTCTGGCGGAAGCGGACACGGGCGTTGTGGCTGCGGGCCATCTCATCTCCTCCACCACATCCAGCACGGCGCGCATGGCGCTGCTCGATATCGGAACGCGCGATGGCGTGATGCCCGGCATGCCGGTCCGCGCTGCCGAGGGCCTTGTCGGTCGCATCCTGCGCGCCGGGCCGAACAGCTCGGATGTGCTGCTGCTGATCGATGAAGGCAATGTCGTCCCCGTGCGGCGCACGAGCGACAATATCCCCGGCATCAGCTCGGGTCGTGGTGACGGCACGCTGCAGATTCGCGCGCTGAACACGGAGCGCAACCCGTTCAAGCCGGGCGATATCGTCACCACCTCCGGCATTGGCGGCGTCTATCGCGCCAACATTCCCGTCGCCATCGTGGCGCGACTGGAGGGCGACCGCGCCGTCGCGATCCCGCTTGCCAACCCATCCCGCGTCGAGCTGGTCGTCGTGCAAACGCAGTTCCGCCCCGCCGAGGCTGCCCGCGCCAACGCCCCACCCGGCAGCGAAGCCGCGAACAGCGCTGCCCCGTGAGCAGCCGGTACAACAACCGGATCGCCCGCCCCCGCAGCGTGTTGCATATTCGCGGTGTGCCCATCGTTTCGGTCATGCTCGGCTCGATGATTCCCGCCGTCATTCCGATGATCGCGCAGCAGCCGCTGCTGCCCCCTTTCGGCCTGCTCATCCTCATCGCCTGGCGGCAATTGCGCCCGGAAATCTGGCAGTTATGGATCGGCTTGCCGCTTGGGCTTTTTGACGATCTGATGAGTGGGCAACCCATTGGCAGTTCCATGTTTATCTGGACCGTCCTGCTGCTCGTGCTCGATTTTGAGAGCCAGCGGCAGTTCTGGCGCGATTATTGGCACGGCTGGATCATCGCCGGACTCGCCATCACATTTGCTCTGGTTGGTGGCTGGCTTGCGGTGCATCTTTCCGGCGGCGGCGGTGCAGTCGTTCAAATCCTGCCGCAGATCGCGTATAGCATCGGCCTCTTCCCTCTTATCGTGCGCACCTGTGCAGCGCTGGACCGGTGGCGATTGCCGTGATTTCCTTCAAAAAGACCCTGTTCCCCAAGCAGGTCGTTACCGAAGCAAGCCAAGCCTTCACCTTCAGCCGCCGGACTTTCTTCCTCGGCGGGGCGCAGCTTGCTGTGGGCAGCCTGCTGGTGGGCCGCATGGGCTGGATCGCCATTGCGGAAAATGAGAAATATCAGCTCCTCTCGGATAGCAACCGGATCAACCTCACAATCACGCCGCCACGGCGCGGCTGGATCATTGATCGCAATGCCCGGCCAATCGCCTCCAACCGCACCAATTTCCGTGTCGATATCATTCCGGACCGGCTGCAGAATCGCGAGAAGGTGGTCACGGGCCTCACCGAACTGCTCCAGCTCAACCCCAATGATGTCGACCGCATCAATGAGGATCTGGACAAGGCGGCAGGCTATCAGCCCGTGCAGGTGGCCGATAATCTGAGCTACGAGCAATATGCCGCGCTTTCTGTGCGCTTGCCGGAATTCCCCGGCGTCGCGCCTGCGCAGGGCTTTGCGCGCTTCTATCCCGCCGGACCATCAGTCGGCCATCTGGTGGGCTATGTCGGCACGCCCTCGCCTGAGGATTACAAGAAAACCCGCGATCCGCTGTTGATTACGCCGGGTTTCAAGATCGGCAAGCAAGGCCTTGAACAGTCGCTGGATTCTATCCTGACCGGCAAGCCCGGTGCACGCCGGGTAGAGGTCACCGCACGCGGTGAAACGGTGCGCGATCTCGATACGCGCATGGATACGCCGGGCCGCACCATCCAGCTCACCATCGATGGCGCCTTGCAGGAATTTGCCGGCCGTCGTCTGGCCGAGCAGAGCGGCGCGGTGGTGGTGATGGATTGCCACACCGGCGACGTGCTCTGCTCCACCTCCATGCCGAGCTTTGACCCCAACAGCTTCTCCAACGGCATCTCGCATCTTGAATGGCAGATGCTCTCACAGGACGATCATGTCCCGCTGCGTAACAAGACGCTGGCTGGTCTTTATCCGCCCGGCTCGACGGTCAAGCCGATGGTCGCCCTCGCTTTTCTGGAGGCAGGCCTGCCTGCGGAGGAAAGCGTTGTCTGCACCGGCGCGATGCGCGTGGGCAATCGGCTGTTCCACTGCCACTCACGACGCGGTCATGGCACGGTCAATATGTCCCGCGCCATCGAGCAGAGCTGCGACATCTATTTCTACTATTTCGCCCAGAAGATCGGCATGGATGCCATCGCCGCAATGGCGCGCAAGATGGGCATGGGGCAGAGCTTTGATCTCCCCTTCCCCAACCAGAGCTATGGCACCGTGCCGGACCCGGCCTGGAAGCTCAAAAAATATGATCAGCGCTGGCAGCCTTATGACACGGTAAACGCGACTATCGGTCAGGGCTATATGCTCATCAACCCTACGCAAATGTGCGTGATGGCCGCGCGGCTGGCGATGGGCACCAATCTGATGCCCCACTATATCAATGATGGCAAAAAACATGTTGGTGCGTCACTCGGCATTCCGCTCGATCACCTCACCGTCATTCGCAATGCCATGAGCGGCGTCGTCAATGGCAGCGGCACCGGGCGCCGGGCGCGCATATCCGTGCCGGACGTGCTGATGGCAGGCAAGACAGGCACGGCGCAAGTGCGCAACATCACGATGGCGGAGCGGCGTGCTGGTGTGCGCCGCGACTCCTCACTGCCGTTCAAGTTGCGCGATCATGCGCTATTCATGGGTTTCGCCCCGCATGATAACCCACGTTATGCGATCGCGACGATTATTGAGCATGGCGGGCACATCAACGCCATTCAGGATGCGCCCATGATCTCCGGCGATTGCCTCACCTTCATGTATGATCCCGCCAAGGCGATGGAATCGCTTGAGAAGATGGAGAAGGAGTGGGGTGGACCGCCGCAGGTGCGGCTGGAACGGCAATTAAACGCCTTCCGCATTGCCAAGGGCCTCGCCGCCGCGCCGCTGATCCCGCTGGAGGGCAATGGCGCTGGCAATGCTGTCGAACCAGCGCCGCCCGAGCCGGATCAGGTACGCGTCCAACCGCAACCCGCGCCCGCCGCACCCACAACCGGTGAGAGCGCGCCGGCTGGAAGCGCAAGCCCCGCGCCAGACGCCGCGCCATCTGCGACGACAACGCCATGAACAAGTTCATCCCCGTTCCCGATGCCGTCGCGAAGCTCCCTTGGGGCATCTACGCGCTTCTGATGGCCATGATCGGCTTTGGTTCCGTCGTGCTCTACAGCGCGGCTGGCGGGCACATCATGCCCTGGGCGGGCGTGCATGTCGTACGGTTCCTGGTGTTCCTGGCGATGGCGGAAGTCATCGCCCGCCTGCCCCACTCCCTGCTGCGCACAGGCGCCCTGCCCGGCTATGCCTTCATCCTGATCGCGCTCATCATCGTCGAACTCGTCGGCACGGTTGCGGGCGGTAGCCAACGGTGGATCAACCTGGGCTTCATGCAGTTGCAGCCATCGGAATTCATGAAAGTCGCCGTAATTCTCGCGGTCGCGCGCTTTTATGCGCTCATCCCGGCGTCTTACATCCGCACGCCCACGGCAATCTGGCCCGCCCTGTGTCTCATCGGCGTGCCCGTGGTCCTCGTTCTGCTCCAGCCAGACCTTGGCACGGCCAGCATGATCGGCATGGGCGGCGTCACCGTGATGTTCCTTGCGGGATTGCCGATGCGTCTGTTCGTCGGCGCAGGGCTGGCAGGCGCGGCCATCGTGCCGATCGCGTTCAGCTTCCTGCACGAATATCAGCAAAAGCGCGTGCTCATCTTCCTCGATCCAGAAAGCGATCCGCTGGGCGCCGGCTATCATATCAGCCAGTCGAAAATCGCGATCGGCTCAGGCGGCTTCTTCGGCAAGGGCTTCCTCAACGGCACCCAGAGCCACCTCCATTATCTGCCCGAGGGGCACACAGATTTCGTCTTCGCCACCATGGCCGAGGAATGGGGCATGCTGGGCGGCATCCTGCTGCTCACAGGCTTCTTCCTGCTGCTGCGCTGGGGCCTGCGCGTCGCCCAGCGCACGGATGATCGCTTTGCCAGGCTCGTGGCCGCTGGCCTCACCACCACGATCTTCATCTATGCGTCGATCAACCTGATGATGGTCATGGGCCTCGCCCCGGTCGTCGGCATCCCTCTGCCCTTCCTCTCCTATGGCGGCTCGGCAATGCTCACCGTGATGCTGTGCATCGGCATCATCCGCAATATTGATCGCAACCGCGAGAAGCTCACCGGCCGCTGGCGCTGACGCAAGGATTACAGGGGGTTAGCTGGGCGCCATCTGTGGATCGCTACGTGCACAACCGCGCATAATTGAACAAAGATCACGACGCTGCGTTTTTTGTTTGGCAAGCCGAAACCCCCGTGCTAACCGCGCCCCTCCAAACGGCAAAGCGACACGAACAAGTGACGCCACCGTCTATGTGGACGCATAGCTCAGTTGGTAGAGCAGCTGACTCTTAATCAGCGGGTCCTTGGTTCGAGCCCAAGTGCGTCCACCATATTTCTTCATTCATTATCACGAGCTTACGTCGAAGCTGGCGACAAGCCTGAGCCGCAGACGGCTCTCACTATGACCATTTTCGTGACCTGAGCTTTCCAGCTTTTCCGGGCAGTTAGACTTTTTCGTGTCTGTGACCCGGTTAATCAGCGGGTATGTGCCCGGCAAAATCAGCTGGTCGGCATAGGGCTGGAGATGCATCACCGACATGCACGCTAGTCTAACGCCGCATCATCGACTCCGATTTTCCATCCCCCAGCTCCTGCAGCACCCAGGTGGGCACGTCATTCTGCCGGAGCCAGGTCGCCCAGGTGTGCCGCAGATCATGCCAGCGGAAATCCTCGACCCCGCAGGCCTTCAATGCGCCGCGCCAGGTCCGCGTATTCGCGCTGGCAAGGCGCTTGCCCCGAAATGTGAACACATGAACCGGATGCTTGCCCTTCTGCCGCCGCAACGGAAGCAGAGCGCCGTATTGTCCCGCACATCTGAGGGCTCGCCAACTATGGCGTCATGAAGATAGGTCTTGTTTAACAGCCCCATCTTGAGCGGCGTGATTGGCCACCACCTGCCCGATCAAGGTGCGCCATGCCGGCATGGCCGTGGCGATCGAATAGTTTGCCCTTGCCGTGGAAACCGCCGCCTCGCGAAGCCCCTGGAATCGCGCCGGGTCATCGAGCACCATCACAAGTTTTTGAGCCAGGGCGCGGAAATCGAAGAAATCCGTCAACAGGCCGTTTTCGTCATCGCGGATGACTTCCTGCACCGGGCCGGTATCCGAACCGATCACCAAAGCTCCCATGGCCATTGCCTCGATGCAGGACCAGCTCAACCCGAATGGATAGGTGAGATAGACGTGCGCCGCGCCGACCGCCAGAACATCAAGATACGCATCATAAGGCAGCCGGCCCATGAAATGGACGCGCGACGCATCGAACTGAACCTCTGCTTCCATTGCGGCGCGCCAGTGCGGAAAGGCCTTGGGAGCACGGCCATAGCTGACCTCATTGCCGCCAACGATAATGATGTCGGCATCAGGTCGCTTCTTCTGCAACTCCGGGATGGCGCGCATGAAGGTGCGGAAGCCACGATAGGGTTCAAGATTGCGGGCGACATAGGTCACGACCGGGTCGCCCGCCCGCACGATGCGTCCGTCAGGTAAAGTTACGGTGGCGTGCGCGCGCGGCTGCACCAAGCCGATGTCTATCCCGTCAAAAATAACCTCGATCTTGGACTGCAAATGCTCACTATGACTGGCCTTCTGCCAGTAGGTTGGGCTGACGGCGGCGTCTGCAGCCTCCAGGCTCATCAGCAAATGGGCATTGCGCGCCCTGGTGCGGCAGATAGTGTCCAGATCGCTTGGCTCGTCGGGATCAAATCCAACATCCAATCCGCGCGATTTATAACTAAGTTCCGCAAAGGTGATGAGCGGGACGTCCGGCAGAAC
>Ga0307414_10002130_pt1 | contig 10329 bp, 6 predicted proteins | sample DK1Ometagenome_FD_203804 | JGI IMG/M metagenome (GOLD analysis project Ga0307414, IMG submission 203804) | Maize rhizosphere microbial communities from greenhouse at UC Davis, California, United States - DK15-O-3 | ecosystem: Host-associated > Plants > Roots > Rhizosphere > Soil | place: USA...
GAGAACCAGCAGGGCTGATCCACCGCGTGCTCTTGTGGGAGCGGCCCGTGACTTCCGGCGCGGTACACGCGCCGGTGCAGCGTTTAGGATGTCCGCTGCACTCAGGGGACCGACACCATGCTCAAGATCCGAGATCTTTCGAAGACCTATGCCAACGGCGTGCAGGCGCTGAAGGGCATCACGCTCGACATCCCGACCGGCATGTTCGGCCTGCTCGGCCCCAACGGCGCCGGCAAGTCCACGCTGATGCGCACCATCGCCACCTTGCAGGACGCCGACAGCGGCAGCGTGCACCTGGGCGACCTCGACGTGCTCGCCGACAAGACCGAGGCACGACGCAGGCTCGGCTACCTGCCGCAGGAATTCGGCGTCTATCCGAAGGTCTCGGCAATCGCGATGCTCGACCACTTCGCGATCCTCAAGGGCGTGGTCGACGGACGCCAGCGCAAGGACCTGGTCAAGGCGCTGCTGCAGCAGGTCAACCTGTGGCCGGTGCGCCACCGCAAGCTCGGCACCTTCTCAGGCGGCATGCGCCAGCGCTTCGGCATCGCCCAGGCGCTGATCGGGCAACCGCAGCTGATCATCGTCGACGAGCCCACCGCGGGCCTCGATCCGCAGGAGCGCAACCGCTTCCTCAACCTGCTGGCCGAGGTCGGCGAGCAGGTGGTGGTGATCCTGTCCACGCATATCGTGGAAGACGTCACTGACCTGTGCCCGCGCATGGCGATCATCGCCCAGGGCGAACTGCGCCTGACCGGCGAGCCGCGCGAGGTGATCGCCTCGCTCGACGGCCGGGTCTGGAAGAAGACCGTGGACAAGGCCGCGCTGGACGAGCACCTCAAGGCGCACAGCGTGCTGTCGACGCGGCTGGTCGCCGGGCAGCCGGTGATCCACGTGCTCAGCGACGGCAATCCGGGCGACGGCTTCCAAGCGGTGGCGCCGGACCTGGAGGATGTGTACTTCGGCGAACTGCGGCGCGCCGCGGTCACCGATGCCGTCACTGCAAAGGCGGCCTGAGCCATGCTGCGCCACCTGTTGGGTTTCGAGCTCGGCCAGTTGCTGAAGAACGGCGTGTTCTGGATCGTGGTCGCGGTCTATGCGCTGATGGGCTTCGGCACCATGGCATCGGACAACGTCAGCATCGGCGGCGGTGTCGGCAACACCATGCGCAACGCACCGGCGGTGGTCATTTCGATCCTCGGCTCGTTCAGCGTCATCAGCGTGCTGCTGGCGACCATCTTCGTGGCCGGCATCGCGATCCGCGACTTCGAGCAGCGTACCGCCGAGCTGTTCTTCGCCACGCCGATGAAGAAGCGCGACTACCTGCTCGGCCGCTTCGGTGGCGGGCTGATCGCCACCTTCGCGATCATGCTGGCGATGGCGATCGGCCTGTACGTCGGCAGCCTGATGCCGTGGCTCGACAGCTCGCGCCTGGGACCGACGCCGTGGCTGGCCTACGCCTGGGCGTTCGGGGTCCTGGTGCTGCCGAACCTGGTGTTCGTGGCGTCGTTGATGTTCCTGCTGGCCACGCTCACCCGGTCGATGCTCTACACGTACCTGGGCGTGATCGCGTTCTTCGTGCTGTGGTCGATGTCCGGCTCGTTCACCAGCGACCTCGACAACCGCTGGATCGGCGCCCTGGTCGATCCGTCCGGCGGCGCCGCCATCGGCGAGCACATCCGCTACTGGTCCAGTGCCCAGCTCAACAGCCAGCTGCCGGAACTCACCGGCCTGTTGCTGGGCAACCGCGCGCTGTGGCTGGGCATCGCCATCGTGATGCTGGTGGCCGCCTTCGGCCTGTTCCGCGCCGACCGCGAAGGCATCGTGCTGCGCCGGCGCAGGGCGGTTGCCGAAGCCGTCGACGATGATGCCGGCACCGCATCGGTGCTGCCGCAGGTCGCGCTGCGCAGCGACTGGCGCGCGCAGTGGCGCCAGTACCTGCACCAGTCCTGGTTCGACCTGCGCAACACCCTGCGCGGCGCGCCGTTCATCGTGATGGTGCTGCTGGGGCTGCTGCTGACCTTCACCGTGGTCAAGTTCAGCGGCCTGATCTACGGCACCGAGACCTGGCCGGTGACCGCGCAGATGCTGGACATGATCGGCGGCGGCATGAGCCTGTTCCTGATCATCATCGTCACCTTCTACGCCGGCGAGATGGTCTGGCGCGAGCGCAGCATGCGCGTGGCCGAGGCGACCGACGCCTACGCCGCGCCCGACTGGGTGCCGCTGGCGGCGAAGATGACCGCGCTGTCTGGCGTCGTCGCGGTGGTGCTGGCCGCCTGCGCGGTGTTCACCATCGGCTACCAGCTGGTCGACGGCTATACCCACATCGAGCCGCTGCTGTATGCCAAGGGCCTGGGGATACAGCTGGTCTCGTTCGTGCTGATGGCCGCGCTGGCGGTGTTCTTCCAGGTCGTCACCGGCAACATGTTCGTCGGCTACGTGCTGATGATCGCCTACCTGGTCGTGCGCGTCGTGATCCGCATGTACGACTTCGACCACCTGCTCTACAACTACGGCGCCGCGTCGCGGACGCCATACTCGGACATGAATGGCTACGGCCATTTCATCGGTCCGTGGCTGTGGTCGCGCGCCTACTGGGGCGCGTTCGCGCTGCTGCTGCTCGGCATCGCCACCGCGCTGTGGCCGCGAGGCACCTCGCTGGCGTGGAAGGACCGCCTGAAAACCGCGAAGCTGCGCCTGCGCAGCACACCGCTGCGCGTGACGCTGGCGGCGGCCCTGCTGGCCTTCGTCGGCTCGGGTGGCTGGATCTTCTACAACACCAACGTGCTCAACGAGTACGTCCCCGGCGACCTGGCCAAGCAGCGCCAGGCGGACTACGAGAAGGCGTACCGCAAGTACATCGACTTGCCGCAACCACGCATCACCGACATCCGCGCCAACGTGGACATCTTCCCCGAGGCGCGCAGCGTGGCGATCAGCGGCCGGTACCGCATGGTCAACCTCACCTCGAAGCCGATTGCCGACCTGCACGTCACCATCAATCCGGAACTGGACGACATCCGGGTCGACTTCCCCGCCCACACCCTGGTCGAGTCCGATCCGGTCTCCGGCTATCGCATCTACCGGCTCGACGAGCCGCTGGCACCGGGCGCCGGGATGGACCTCGAGTTCGGCTACTCGTCCAGCCCGGACGGGTTTCCGCTCAATGGCGGCGAAACCGCGGAGGTCTACAACGGCACTTTCTTCAACAGCTTCGCTGCGCTGCCGCAGCTTGGCTACCAGGCCGGCTACCAGCTGCAGGACCGGAACGACCGCAAGAAGTACGGCCTGCCCGAACTGCCGCGGATGCCGCCGATCGACGACCGCGCCGAGTGGAACAACAACTACCTGTCGGGCAGCGCGGACTGGGTGAACTTCGATACCACGGTCTCGACGTCCTCCGGGCAGATCGCGCTGGCGCCGGGCTACCTGCAACGCGAGTGGACGAAGGACGGCCGCCACTATTTCCACTACAAATCGGAAGCGAAGCTGCTGCCGTTCTTCTCGTGGCTGTCGGCGGACTGGAAGGTGAAGCGCGACCGCTGGAACGACGTGGCGCTGGAGGTCTACTTCGATTCCAAGCACCCGTACAACGTGGACCGCATGATCGAGTCGGCGAAGAAGTCTCTGGACTACTACACGCGCGAGTTCTCGCCCTACCAGTTCCGCCAGCTGCGCATCCTGGAGTTCCCGGGCTACTCCACGTTCGCCCAGGCCTTCGCCGGCACCGTGCCGTACTCCGAGTCGATCGGCTTCATCGCCGACCTGCGCGACGAGAAGAAAATCGACTACGTGTTCTACGTCACCGCGCACGAAGTCGCGCACCAGTGGTGGGCGCACCAGGTGGTGGGGGCCAACGTGCAGGGCGCGACCATGCTGTCTGAGTCGCTGGCGCAGTACTCGGCACTGATGGTGATGGAGCACGAGTACGGGCCGCAGAAGATGCGCAAGTTCCTCAAGCACGAGCTCGACAGCTATCTGATGAGCCGCGCCACCGAGCGGGTGCAGGAGCTGCCGCTGGCACTCAACGAGAACCAGCAGTACATCCACTACAACAAGGGCTCGGTGGTGTTCTACGCGCTCAGGGACGCGATCGGCGAGGACACGCTCAACCGCATCCTGGCCGGCTTCCTCGACAAGTGGGCGTTCAAGGGCCCGCCCTACCCGACCACGCGCGACTTCATGGCCGACCTGTACGCGGGCACGGACCCGAAGTTCCATCCGCTGATCCGCGACCTGTTCGAGCGCATCGTGTTTTTCGACAACCGCGCGGTCGAGGCGACCGCGAAGAAGCGGCCCGACGGCAAGTACGCGCTGACGCTGAAGGTGCATTCGGCCAAGCTGGTCGCCGGCGGCAAGGGCAAGGAGACCGAGGAGAAGATGGACGAGCTGGTCGACATCGGCGTGTTCACGCGCCCGCCGGGCGGCGAGGAGGCCGACGAGAAGGTGCTCTACCTGCAGAAGCACCACATCACCGGCACCGACAACACCATCGAGCTGGTGCTGGACGAGGAGCCCTACGAGGCCGGCATCGATCCCTACAACAAGCTGGTCGACCGCAGTTCCGGGGACAACCGCAAGCGGGTGACAGTGCAGTAGGAGGCATCGGATGCCTTGTAGGAGCGGCTTCAGCCACGAGCTCCTGATTCATTGCCGGCGATGGCAAAAGCTCGCGGCTGAAGCCGCTCCTACAAAAGCCGTTTCCGCGCGGCACCGATGTTCTCCCATGAAAAAGGGCCGGCAATGCCGGCCCTTTCCATTTTCATTTCCGCGACGCGTCGCTTATCCGGCGCGCGTATCGCGGCGACCCGCATACGCACCCTGCCCGCCCTTGCGCTTTGGACCGGCGTGCGCCGGCGCGCCGCTGCGGGCGCCCGGCTTGCCATGCGCGCGATGCGCCGGCTTGCCCGGCGGACGCTGGCCGCCCTGGCGCTGGCCGCCGCCGTTCTTCGGGATCGGCGTATCGAGGCGGATCGGCTTGCTCGGCGCATAGCCTTCGACCGTGTCCATCACGATCTCCGCATTGAGCATGCGCTGGATCTGCCGCAGCAGTCCGCCCTCTTCCGGCGAAACCAGCGACAGCGCCTCGCCCGTGGCGCCGTTGCGGCCGGTGCGGCCGATGCGGTGCACGTAATCCTCGGCCACCATCGGCAGGTCGTGGTTGATCACCAGCGGCAGGTCGGGGATGTCGAGCCCGCGCGCGGCCACGTCGGTGGCCACCAGCACGCGCGCCTTGCCGGCCTTGAACAGGTTCAGCGCCTTCTGCCGCTGCGCCTGGCTCTTGTTGCCGTGGATCGCGACAGCCTTCAGGCCGGCGGTCTCCAGCTGTTCGGCCAGGCGGTTGCAGCCGTGCTTGGTCTTGCCGAACACCAGCACCTGGTCGGTGTGGCGGCGGGTGAGGATGTCGATCAGCAGGTCGCGCTTGCGCGAGCCGTCGACCGGGTGGGCACGGTGGGTGATGGTCTCGACGATGGTGTTGTTCGCCGCCACCTGCACCTGCTGCGGGTTGCGCATGAACTCCATCGCCAGGCCCTTGATCCGCGTCTCGAACGTGGCCGAGAACAGCAGCGTCTGGCGCTCCTTCGGCACCCGGTTGACGATGCGCTTGATCGCCGGCAGGAAGCCCATGTCGAGCATCCGGTCGGCTTCGTCGAGCACCAGGATCTCGATCGCGTCGAGCTTGGCGCTGCCGCGCTCGAGGTGGTCGATCAGGCGGCCCGGGGTGGCGACGAGGATGTCGACGCCGCGGCGCAGGTTGTCGACCTGCGGACCCATGCCGGCGCCACCGAAGATGGTGGTGACATTCATGCGCAGGTGGCGGCCGTAGGTCTTGATGCTGTCGGCGACCTGCACGGCGAGCTCGCGCGTGGGCACCAGCACCAGCGCGCGCGGCTTGCGCGCGCCGTTGGGCGGGGTGAGCTTGGAAAGCCGCTGCAGCAGCGGCAGGCCGAACGCGGCGGTCTTGCCGGTGCCGGTCTGGGCGCCGCCCAGCAGGTCATGGCCGGCGAGCGCCAGCGGGATCGCTTCGATCTGGATCGGGGTCGGCGTGGTGTGGCCCATTTCGGACAGCGCGCGCAGCAGTGCGGGCGAAAGCCCGAGTGTTTCAAACGTCATTGGTGTGTTGCTCCTGGGAATCGACGCCCACCGGCAACGAGTCCGCGCATGGCGCGCGGGCTCCCGGTCAGGAGATCGATGGTTTGCCCGGAGCTATCCGTAAGCCGCGCTGCGGGCAAGGGTTTGACGGTTGCCGGATGTTCCGGACCGTGTCTGCGCGACGAAAGACGTGCGGGATAAGACCGCGGGGAGCCGAAGTTTCGGCCGTCGCGGAGGCGTACCAGGATCGTATCTGTCCGGGAAGGCCGGTCTTGGAAAACCAGCCCGGGACAGGGGCAGCCGTGTTGCAGGACCGGGCAAGTCTACGTGAATGCGGCCGGCGCGAACAGCCGGCACGGGCCGCCGTTCAGGCTCGGAGGTGCAGCGGGATCATTTCGCGGCCAGCACGTCCACGCTGGTGACCTGCGGCGGTCGCGCCAGAAGTGCTTTCGTCCGTGCCAGCAGCGCATTGGCCACCGTGCCTTCCAGGTAGGCGCGCCGGCCGGTTTCGTCGTCGAAGGTGCCGAAGATGCCGAACGTCGATGGCCCCGACTTGAAGGCCTGCCAGTCACGCGTACCCGCCCCGGCTCGTGCCAGCGGCAGGGCGTCGCGCAGCAGCGCTTCGACCTCGGCCTCCTTGCCGGACTTCGCCTCGATGTTCACCAGGATCCCGAACTTCGCCATCGCCCCGCTCCTCGACAGGCCCCGTACACCATCGCAACCCTGCGGTGAGCAGGATGTGTGGCCGGGTCTGGTGACCCGTGGGAGCGGCCATGGCCGCGATGGTTCGCCGACGCGACATCGCGGCCATGACCGCTGCCACTGCATCCCTGCCGGTCGCTTCCCCCGCCGGCGGGCCTGAATCCGCCATGACCTTCGACACCCCCCGTGCCCGCAGCCACGCGGGTATCGTGCTCCGGTGCCCGGAACCGCCCGGCGGGCTGGCATGTTCCCAATTCCATCCAACGCCCGATCCGGGCCGGAGATCCAAGTGACCGTGAACAATCCGAAAGTCCTGCTTCTTTCGCTGGCCGTGACCCTGGCGCTGACCGCATGCAACGGCGACAAGGCCAACACCGCCACCGGTGATGCCGCTGCCCCGAATGCCGACGCGACAGCCGCCAAGGCGCTGACGCTGGACGAGAGCAAGCTGCCGCCGGTCAACCGTTTCCTGAAGTCCGACATCGACGACAGCAAGAATGCCTGCGTGGACCTCAACGCCTACGCCAACGGCAAGTGGCTGGCCGCCAACCCGGTGCCGGGCGACCGCACCAGCTGGGGCGCGTTCGAGATGCTCGACGAGCGCTCGGTCGGCGTCCAGCACCAGCTCGCCGAACAGGCCGCCGCCGACGCCAACGCCACCGGCGTGGAAAAGATCGTCGGCGACTTCTGGTCCACCGGCATGGACGAGGCGAAGATCAATGCGCAGGGCATCGCGCCGATCCAGGACCGCCTCGATGCGATCGCCAAGCTCGACGGCAAGGACGCCATCGCCGAGTACCTGCGCACCACCGCCGCGAAGGGCGAGAACTTCCTGTTCAACTTCGGCGCCGAGGCCGACTTCAAGGATTCGGCGATGAACATGGCCTACGCCATGCAGGGCGGCCTGGGCCTGCCCGACAGGGGCTACTACTTCGACGCCGACAAGAAAGACAAGCTCGACGCCTACGAGAAGCACGTGGCGAAGACGCTGGAACTGTCCGGTGTACCCGCCGCCGAGGCCGCCGAGCAGGCCAAGTCGGTGATCGCGTTCGAGACCCGCCTGGCGAAGGCGTCGAAGTCGAGCGAGGAAATGTCGCGCGACGTGTCGCTGTACTACAACCCCGTCACCCCGGCCGAAGCCGACAAGCTCACGCCCAATTTCCCGTGGACCAAGTTCTTCGAGTCGCAGGGCATCGCGCCGCAGGAGAAGTTCTCGCTGGCCATCCCGGCGTTCCACGAGGAAGTCAGCAAGGCGCTGGAAGACACCGCGCCGGCCACGTGGCAGGCCTACCTGCGCTTCCACACCGTCGACGGCGCCGCGCCCTACCTGAGCGACGCCTTCGTCGAGGAGAACTACAACTTCTACGGCAAGGCGCTGCGCGGCCAGCAGGAGATCAAGCCGCGCTGGAAGCGCGTGCTCGGCACGATCGAGAACGGCGCCGGCGAGGCCTTCGGCCAGATGTACGTCAAGGTCGCGTTCTCGCCCGAGTCCAAGGCCAAGATGGAGACGCTGGTCAAGAACCTCAGCGCCGCGCTCAAGACCCGCATCGAGAACCTCGAGTGGATGAGCGACGAGACCAAGCAGAAGGCGATCGCCAAGTGGGAGACCTTCACGCCCAAGATCGGCTACCCCGACAAGTGGCGCGACTGGAGCGGCCTGGCCACCAACCGCGACAGCTACATCGGCAACGTGCTGGCGGCCAACGAGTTCAACTACAAGTGGAACCTGTCGAAGATCGGCAAGCCGGTCGACAAGACCGAATGGGGCATGACCCCGCAGACGGTCAACGCCTACTACAACCCGCTGCAGAACGAGATCGTGTTCCCGGCCGCGATCCTGCAGCCGCCGTTCTTCGACGCCAATGCCGACGACGCCACCAACTACGGCGGCATCGGCGCGGTGATCGGCCATGAAATGACCCACGGCTACGACGACCAGGGCGCGCGTTTCGGGCCCACCGGCAACTTCGAGCAGTGGTGGACCGACGCCGACGGCAAGGCCTTCGCCGCGCGCACCGGCAAGCTGGTCGACCAGTTCAACGGCTACGCCACCGCCGATGGCGGCAAGGTCAACGGCAAGCTGACGCTGGGCGAGAACATCGCCGACCTCGGCGGCCTGGCCACCGCCTACGACGCGATGAAGAAGGCCGTCGGCGATACCCCGGATCCGATGACCGATGGCCTGAGCCGCGACCAGCGCTTCTTCCTCAACTGGGCCACGGTGTGGCGCCGCAACTTCACGCCCGACGAGCTGAAGGTGCGCCTGACCACCGACCCGCACGCGCCGGCCAACTTCCGCGCGATCGGTACGCCGTCGAACATGCCGGCGTTCGCCGCGGCGTTCCAGTGCAAGGCCGGCGACCCGATGGTGCGCGGCGACGACAAGAAGGTCGTGATCTGGTGATGCCCGCCGCGCGCGGTTGAATACGATCGCGCGCGGCATAAAGCCGCTGTACGAACGGCCGTCGGGGTTCGCCGCGACGGCCGCTTTTATTTCCGCCTCCTGCTTCCATTCCCGTTACCGCAAGGAAAACCCCATGCCCGCCTCCGCGCTCAAACCGCTCGTCCTCGCCACCGCGTTCGCGCTGGCCGCATCGCAGTCGCCGCTGCACGCCGCCCAGCCGTCGGCGGAATCGTCGGCGCGACCTGCGCCGGTGTTCGACGTGAGCGAACTCGACCCGAACATCTCCGCCTGCCAGGATTTCAACGCCTACGCCAACAGCAAGTGGATCGCGGCCAATCCGATCCCCGCCGACCGCACGCGCTGGGGCGCGTTCGACCAGCTGCGCGAGCAGAGCCTGGAAGCGCAGCACCGGATCGTCGACGCTGCAGACGCAGGTGCCGACAAGGCCGCCGCGGGCTCGATCGGGCAGAAGATCGGCTGGCTGTACCGTTCGGGCATGGACGAGGCCGCCATCGACACCGCCGGCTTCGATCCGATCAAGCCGGACCTTGCGGCGATCGCGAAGCTCGACGGCACCGCCGACATCGTCGCCTGGCTGGGCCAGGCATTTGCCGCGGGCGAAGGCCAGGGCTTCCGCTTCCGCTCCGGCGCCGATTTCAGGGACGCATCGCAACAGATCGCCTTCGCCGGACAAGGCGGCCTCGGCCTGCCGACCCCGGACTACTACACCAAGGACGAACACAAGGACCTCCGCGCCGCCTACCTGGCCCACATCGCCAACGTGTTCGAGCTGACCGGCGTGCCGGCAGCCGATGCGGCGAAGAAGGCCGATGGCATCCTCGCCTTCGAGACCCGGCTGGCCGAGGCCTCGCTGTCGCGCGTGGAGCTGCGCGATCCGAAGAACCAGTACCACTTCATGACCATCGACGAGGCCAACCGGGTCACGCCGCACTTCGACTGGGCCGCGTTCTTCAAGGCCATCGACGTACCGGTGGGCAACGGCTTCTCGCTGTCGCAGCCGAAGTTCTTTGCCCGGTTCGACGCCATGCTCGCCGACGTGCCGGCGGCGCAGTGGCGCGACTACCTCGCCTTCCACACCATCGATGATGCATCGCAGTTCCTGTCCA
>Ga0307414_10002131_pt1 | contig 10328 bp, 5 predicted proteins | sample DK1Ometagenome_FD_203804 | JGI IMG/M metagenome (GOLD analysis project Ga0307414, IMG submission 203804) | Maize rhizosphere microbial communities from greenhouse at UC Davis, California, United States - DK15-O-3 | ecosystem: Host-associated > Plants > Roots > Rhizosphere > Soil | place: USA...
TACATCATGCTAAAAGAAGGGGTAGATCCAAATATAGCACTTCCTAAGCTTACCCGGTTATTTATGGACGCCAAGGCGCGCTGGACTGCCAGGAATGCCAATAAGGTTATAAATACCAAAGGATTACTGACTATAGCTGAGGCACAGGCAATTATGAATGAAGGAAGGGGTAGTAAAGTAGAACTGATCTATGAGCCGGTCGGCAGCGTATACACCAGTTCTGTTTTTTATGGAAAAAGCAAAACGACAACGATGTATGTTTTGTCGGCATTAGCCATATTTTTGCTCGTCATCGCCTGTATCAATTTTACCAACCTCGCCATTGCACATGCGGGGAAACGTGCCCGTGAAATTGGGGTAAAGAAAGTATTGGGTATAGAAAAAAACAGGCTGGTGATTCAGTTTCTGTTTGAGACTTTTTTACAGACCACTTGTGCCTTTTTATTGGGATTAACACTCGTAGAGTTGTTTCTCCCTTATTTTAACAGTTTATTAGGTACCCAGCTCAGCTTCTTTGGTGCCGGGAACATCCTGACCCTGTTGTTTCAGGTGACTCTTGTCTTTATTCTGGTGACTCTTTGTGCCGGTTTGTATCCGGCAGTTTATTTTTCCGGATTTCTACCCGTTAAAGTGCTGAAGGGAAATTTTGACCGCAGTGCAAGGGGTATACTCATCAGAAAGGTTTTGGTGGTGAGTCAGTTTGTGATTACCTGTACTTTTATCATTTGTTTTGCCGTGATGTTTAGTCAGCTTAAGTTTATGCGGAATAAGGATATTGGTTTACAAAGAGCCCAGGTCTTGTCTGTCAGGGTGCAGACGGACCGGATTAAAGAGATGCCTGCTGATAAATTTGAACAAATCCGGCAAAGACTGAAGCGCATTGAAGGGGTAAAGCAGGTGACACTTTCCAGTCGTTCCCCATGGGGTAATGGAGGGAGTTCCGGAGACCTGAATTACCTGGGACAAAACCTTATGGTACAGGATTATTATGTTGGTATGGACTATTTTGAAACATTGGGCATTTCTTTGAAGAGTGGCAGGGCGTTTTCTAACGCAAATTTTCAGGCAGATACGACAAAGGTCGCGGCAGTGGTCAATGAATCGTTAGTAAAAGAGCTTGGTATCAAAAATCCAATAGGCACTACTTATGAGCGGGGAGGGGAAAATTACCGGATTATTGGGGTGGTGAAAGATTTTAATGACCGGGGTTTTGAGGCCGCCGTAAAACCATCCCATTTTATTGTGAGTGCGCGCTGGTATCAATATGGAAATCTACTGCTCAGTATCCATGCTGAAAATCCGCAGGAAACTTTAAAAATGATCACCGAAGAATGGACAAAGATAGAACCTGGTTTCCCGGTCAGATCAACCTGGCTCGACGAGTCTTTCGCTAAAAACATGAAAGATTACCAGCGGCAGGGGGTATTGATGCAGGTCTTTAGCATCGCCACACTTTGCATTGCTTTACTTGGGCTCTTTGCTTTAGCAACCTATAATGCTAAGGTTAGAACCCGTGAAATTGCAGTCCGAAGGGTACTTGGCGCTTCTACTTCCGGAATCTTAAAGCTCCTGAACAAAGAGTTTGTTGGCTTGGTTGCGGTGGCAAATGTCATTGCTTTTGTGATCGCTTATATTCTGATGAACAAATGGCTGAATGGTTTCGCCTACCGCATAGAGGTGCCGATCTTGCTGTTTGTGCTGACCGGATTGTTCTCGCTCTCGCTTACCATCCTTACGGTAAGCTGGCAAGCTTATAAAGCGGCAACGGGCAATCCTGTTGATGCCCTGAAATATGAATAATTAAAATAGCTGGATCGTGGTTGCATTTTGAGCAGCTGCGGGCGTACTCATTTTCTTTTTCAGTAGTTCATTCAGTTTTTTCATCAGCAAATGCGGATCTTCCCAATTGCTGGCTTCTGCGGCAATTTCTGTCGCAGTACGCATTTTATACAGCTTATTTTCTGCCGCTAAACGATGCTGCTGGAACAAGCGGACCAGCTGCTGATCGGATTTAGTCTTGGGTTTGCTGCGGATCAGTTTATTCAGGGGATTGATGACCTGCAGGCTGATCTCTTTTGCAAAGTAATTGAAGGCTGCTTCAATCCTCGCATGAATGGCTTTATGATCCTTTAGGCCACTGTCTTTCTGCAACTGACGAAGCTGAGACTGGAAGCGTAAAGAGAGGTCCTGAAGCGCCTCTTCACACCTGTTGAGGTTTCCGATCATTGACCTGAGTTCGGCATCGTTAGACTTCATGATTTCATGGTCTGAGGTAACGGTATTCAGAGACTCGATGACTTCCTGAAAAGAGAATACGTTGCTGAATAAATAAATGATATATCTTTCCTTTGATGCAGACAATAAGTCGCTCAGCGCGTCCTCATTACCGGTATTCATATAGTTGAGCACTTCGATATTCGAACGTAGGCTTTCCTTATTGATTTTGGAACGGAGGATGAGTCCGTTTAAAGTGCGCACCCTGCTGAGCGCCACATAGACCTGTCCTGAAACAAAAGAGTTTCCTGCATCGATGATGGCACTGTCAAAGGTTAAACCCTGACTTTTATGGATCGTTACTGCCCAGGCCAGTTTAATCGGGAACTGATAAAATTCACCTACCTGCTGTTGAACGATGGCCTGATTTTCATTGGCCTTGTATTCAAATGATTGCCAGGAAGACCGCTCTAAAAGCAGGTCTTCTTCATCAGGAAAAGAAATGTAGATTTCTTCGCCTGCGATAGATTTCACTTTTCCAATCTTTCCATTATAGAACTTCCTGTTTTCTCCGGTATCGTTCTTAATGAACATCACCTGAGCACCTATTTTTAGTCGCAGGGACTGTTCTACCGGGAGGGTTTGAATGTTTAGTGTTCCGTCTATCTGTCCTTCAAAAATATAGTCCTGTCCTTCCAGCTCATCCAGTTTTTCATTGTTCACTGTATTGGCTTCTGCATTATGAGAAGTAATGATAATGTGGTTTGATCCTTCTGCCTGTTTAAAATCAGGATCGAAGCGCTGGTTCAGGATGGCCAGTCTCGCATCGCCGATCTGGTTGTTCCTGATGTCGTTCAGAATGTCTACAAATTCAGGTTCTGTTTGCCGGAATACTTTTTTAAGCTCTACCTGTAGTAAAGGATGTTGTTTTACTACCGTAGCTTCAAAGAAATAAGGCGAGGGGTATACTTTACTGAGCAGGTCCCAGTCTTCTCTTTTTGTGACGGGAGGGAGCTGGAACAAATCCCCGATCAGCAGGAGTTGTACGCCACCAAAAGGCGCATCATTTTTCCTAACCATCCTCAGGATGGCATCCACCGCATCAATCACATCACATCGGACCATGGACACCTCATCGATGATCATCAGTTCCAGTTCTGTTAACAGGCTTTTTCTTTCTCTGGAATAGTTAAGTTCTGTGAGCAGGGTTTTGATCGAGACCACACCGGCCTTTAGATTCGCAAGATTAACATCCCCCGGAAAAAATGAACCTGGAGGAAGCTGGAACAGCGAGTTGATCGTTACGCCTTTGGCATTCATCGCTGCTACTCCTGTCGGGGCAACGATGACGGTCTTCTTTGCGGTCGTTTCTTTGATTTTTCTGAGTAAAGTCGTCTTTCCTGTTCCGGCTTTTCCGGTCAGGAAGATGCTTTGATTGGTATATTCAATAAAAGATATGACTTTATCAAAAATGTCGTTAGAAGGATCCACAGTACTCATATCTGCAAATTTAACCTAAATTTTCTAATCAATAAGGATGTTCAGGCAATGATTTCCCACATTCCGACACAATTGTTTGACTGGCAGGGAATTCATAATGATGGTCGCCGGGAAGGAGATTAATTTTGAAATTTTTAAGCTTGAGCTCATTTAATGGTTTTGGATTTTCATCCTTCCCATAATAACAAAAGACCGGGATCTTGATTTTTTTCACCTCGGGGATCACCTTGTATGCTTTGTCATCTCCTGCCAGGTTGAGGAGGTCTGCGGTATGGACTTTAAAGGCAGTGCTTGCAAAGGGGGAAAGCAGTTGCAGGGACATGACCCTTCTTTTGGCAGGGAAAGGAAGGCGGTTATAAATAAAGGGGATGACATCAGCGCCGAAGGAATAACCGCAGAGGTAGATTTCGGATGCCTTATATTTTCTTCTATACGTTCTTAGCAGGAGCAGGATGTCTTTGCTCAGTTCCTGGGGCGTTCTTTGTGTCCAGAAGTAGTTTCTGGAATTGAAGCCTATGGTATGAAAACCCTTTTCAGAAAATTGCCGGGCGAGTTCATCTTCGAAATCCAGCCAACCTCCGTCGCCGGAAAGAATAAAGATCAGTTTTTTTGAATTGGGTTCGGCAGAAGGGTAGAGGATGATGGGGAGATCATAGTCATATCGCTCGAGTCCGGCATGGTTTATTTTTCTATTCCGGAGAAAAATTCCGCAACCGGAAAATAAAAAGACAATAACCATAACGATACCAATTTTCCAGTGCCCCATTCTCTTATGATCGATTATTTTTTTGCTGCTGCTGATCTCGGATTAAAAATGTAAATTACGAAAAAAACGCCCGAACTCCCGCTGACGAATTCCACATTTTTTGAGTTATCCACAGCAAGCAAAAGTTATCCAGTCCGTATGATTTTAGGAATGAGCGAGTTACGAAAAAGGTGAGATTTTCCATCCGAATGTTGGTAAATTTTATGATCTTCGCACTCCCAAAACGACGGGCCCATCCGCAGTTTTAATTATTATAAACCGTAAAAATTAAAGAAGAACTATGCAAAACACTTGTACTCAAGTATGGAATAACTGTCTCCAAATCATAAAGGATAATATCCCGGCCCAGAGTTACAAGACTTGGTTCGAACCGATATCTGCCCTTAAACTGGATGGAAGCGTTTTAACCGTACAGGTACCTAGTTTATTCTTTTATGAATGGCTTGAGGAGCACTATGTAGCGTTATTGCGCAAAACCGTTAAGCAGCAGCTTGGCACAGAAGGAAGACTGGAGTATAATATTGTGGTGGATAAGTCTACCAATGGGGCTTTACCATACACCACTAATATGCCTTCAAACGGAAGCATGTCTTCCACGAACAGGAAACAGTCAATGCCTGTTCCGGTAAATGTAAACAGAGATATTAAGAACCCATTTGTGATCCCGGGATTGAAGAAGATGAATGTAGACCCACAACTGAATTCTAACTATACCTTTGATACTTTTGTTGAGGGTGACTGTAACCGCCTTGCCCGTTCGGCAGGACATGCGGTAGCCGCAAAACCAGGAGCCACTTCCTTTAACCCGCTAATGATCTATGGAGCTTCAGGTCTTGGCAAAACTCACTTAGCACAGGCAATCGGAAATGAGATCCGACAGAACCTTCCTGATAAGCTGGTGATCTACCTTTCCTGCGAAAAGTTCTGTCAGCAGTTCGTAGAATCATTGAAAAACAATACGATCAATGATTTCGTGAATTTCTATCAGGCTATGGACGTCATCATCATGGATGATATTCACAACTTCGCCGGTAAAGAAAAAACACAGGATATTTTCTTCCACATTTTTAACCATTTACACCAGTCAGGCAAACAGATTATCATTACTTCTGATAAGTCGCCGAAAGACCTTACCGGTCTGGAAGAACGTTTGCTGAGCCGTTTCAAATGGGGCCTTTCTGCGGATCTTCAGATCCCTGAACTGGAAACAAGAATTGCGATCCTTAGAAAGAAAATGTATGCTGATGGAATCGACCTTCCTGATGAGGTAGTGGAATACGTAGCAAATAACATTGACAACAATGTTCGTGAGCTAGAAGGTGCAATGGTTTCCCTGTTGGCACAGTCTACAATGAACAAAAAAGAAATTGATTTGCAACTCGCTAAATCAATGCTGAAGAACTTCATTAAAAACACAAGTAAAGAGGTTTCTATGGATTATATCCAGAAACTGGTTTGTGATTACTTCGAGGTTCCGGTACATTTATTAAAAGCGCCTACCCGTAAAAGGGAAATCGTTCAGGCCCGTCAGATTTCGATGTATTTGTCTAAAGGGATGACCAAGTCTTCCTTGAAAACTATCGGTGCATTCTTTGGGGGTAGAGATCACTCTACAGTGATTTATGCTTGTCAGACGGTAGAAGATCTGATCCAGACGGATAAGACGTTCAGAGCTTATGTGAATGATATTGAGAAGAAACTGAAAATGAGCTAAGCACTCATACGTCAAGATATTGAAGGCCCGGAATGGAATTTCTGATTAAGTTCAGAATTTCATTCCGGGCTTTTGTTTTTATATCTTTTTTCACTAGTGCCTGCGTTATTTTTTGAGGCATTTGGCCCTGTTAGATGAAGCCTGAAATTCAGAAATTAGTATAGAAATATCTCCTGATAAGAAGAATTTACCTATATGGTATTTTTCATTTTTTTTACAGTCTGGTAAATATTTTGATGATTTCAGAGGCGAGCATTGTTTTTACTATTGTCGGCTGTGTTTTCTCTCTCAAAGAAATTCATATTTCATCAAAACATTGTTTTAAAAATAATTTTAATTATAGGTATTGTTTTATTGGAAATATATATAATTGAAGGTGTGACGGTCAGTGTTGTAGGTTGATGTGTTTTAAAATATAGATAACCATGAAAAAACAATTACTTTTCAGTGTATGTTGTATGCTACTTTGGGCTGGGGTTAGTGCTCAGGTAGGGCAGATCAATGAAGTTCCTCAACCGCTTAGCCCCGAAGCAGCAGAGCTGGGTAAGTATGTGGAAATGCCTGTGGGTTATTATAGCGGAATTCCGGAGGTTGGCATCCCTTTATACGAACTGAAGTGCCGTGACCTGAGCGTTCCTGTTTCTTTATCCTATCATGCTTCAGGGATTAAGAGAAGGGAAGTGCCTAGTTGGGTTGGTGCAGGGTTTTCCCTGAATGCAGGGGGGACAATCATCAGAATCGTCAGAGGGGTTTCCGATGGAGATAATATGGCAACCCCCAGCGCCTATAAGAAATACCCAAGGGATCCGGTAAATCCTTTTCCACATCCTAAATTTTCACTCGGAGTTGAACTGGAAATCCCTGATCCAAAGATTGATGGGGAGTTTGATGAGTTTTACTTCAATTTCATGGGGTATAGCGGGTCTTTCACTTTTACCAATTACGGCAAAGTGCTGATGGGGGATGTAAATAATATGAAGGCTGAATACATTGGTACTCAATTTAAATTTACGGATGGAAAAGGTGTGGAGTATCATTTTACTGGTGCCGAGAGAAGGTCATATCCATCTGTAGGGCCATATTACGTGACCTGGTATTTGAAAAAAATTGTGCATCCTGTAAAAAGGGACAGTATTGAATTTAGCTATGGAGAGCTTGGTATTTCAAATCCCTTTCGGAGTACCTATGTTCCTTCCAGTTATTTTTATGAAAAAATGTTCCAAAAGGTGGTGCCTACCGTGCCGGTAGGTATACAGAATCCTGATTGCGAAACAAGAGGACGAGGTGTAATACTGCCTCAGACATTAAGAAGCGAAGAGACCCGTCTTCTGGAGCAGATCGTTTACAATACGGATACTGTCCGGTTTTACAGGAGCAACAATATTCGTTCAGATATTTACAGAATCAGCCTCGACAGCATCCGGATTTTTGACAAAAATGGCATTGTACATCGTGTGAAGTTTAATTATACTTATAGTGATACCCTTACTACGGATCCTCTGGCGAAAAAAATGTTGCTTAAAAGTTTGAAGATCAATGATCAGCCAGCCTACCTGTTCAGCTATTTTGAAAGTTATATGGGAAAAAGAATGCCCGGCATATATAGTAACGGAGAGGATCTGTGGGGTTATTATAACGGGGAGGATTCGCCCTTTACAGAAAATAACGATCGTATCTATTCAAATTTTAAATCTCTTCCCGGTTTTGGGAACAATACGAGTTACAGAAATCCGGATTACAGGTATGCCCAGATCGGAACACTCAAGAGCATGACTTACCCTACCGGAGGAAAGACAGAGTTTGAATATGAAGGGAATGATTTTGCTTATGATAGTTACGGCAGTGTGATTGATTGGGAAACCTCCGGAGTTGCTGAGCTGATGATGGATTCGGTAAGGAAAACAGGACGGCTCGTTTCCGGTCCTTTATCCGGCAATCCTGGCAGTATGATGATCAATAGAAATGAGGTTCTGATCCACCACGATCAGACCGTAACCATTAATACGAAAATTGGTCTGGATGAGCGTTTGAATTCTCTGACCAGGTACCTGGACTATACTTATAACAATGGTGAAGGTTTTGATGGTACGGTTCGTCTTTTTAAATTTAATAGTGCTACCAGTAACTTTGATCTGGTAGAAGAGCGGACTTTTAACCCGGCTTTGGTGATGGGTTTACCAGCCAATACTGCTGCTTTTATCAGCGCCCGCCCCGGAGGAACTTCGACTGAAAGTCACACACGTTTTTTAACTGAAGGAAGGTACAGGGTTGAAGTGGAAATCCCTGACGTATGCATGATGGCATCAATGACGGTTACGAATCAGTTTAGGTACCGGGAACCGGAACGTATTTATAATGCAGGCGGGTTGAGGATTAAGAAAATGAAATTCATTAGTCCCGTCAATAATTCTTCTTTTGAAAAGAGCTACGATTACAGTTATAAAGGGAAGACATCCGGAATTCTGGAATCCGCATTTTCACATGTAACGGCTAAATTGCATTGGGGTGAAGTTCGTCCTTACCCGGAAGGTGCTTGTTTTGGAGATCGTGCTGCACCTCAGATTTGTAATTTTTATAGGTTTCATAGCGAAGGTTTAATTCCTATCGGGAATTCAAAAGGAGGGGCAATAGGCTACGCCCAGGTGACTGAGCAGATGAACGATGGGCGTAAAAAAATAATGCAGTTTACAAATGGTTATGTGCATCAATTTAATGACCCTTTATTTGATGGTTTTAGCAATGGATATTACTATAATTCATTGGGAAATGTGACAATTATAGATCATAAACTATTTGATAATTCGGTAATGAGGGGGAGAATGAAAAAAGCGGAATATTATAATAGTAATGGTCAAATCATAAAAAAAGAAGTCCATACTTTTTCTGATAAGGCCTCTGTTATCGGGGCAAATGTACCATCTAGTGACTCCTTTTTCTATTCGGTAGGCGATCTTGTTATAGATGGGAATGTTTGTATGGGAAACTTTGCCAGTTTAGGCCTTTATATATTTACTTATGAAGTCAGGCCGAAAAACGTGGTGCCTGTTTTGGATTCTGTTTACTATTATAATGGAAATGAGATCCTGAAGGAGGTTACAAAATACGCTTATAATTCATGGGAATACAGTAACCCTTCCAGGATTATCAAAACTAATTCAATAGGGGATACGAGCATTACACATTTTAAATACCCTTATGATTATACGATTTCGGGAACAAGCGCTATTGCCTTTTCTAGAGGGATCAAGAACCTTCAGGACAAACATGTGCTTAGCCTTGTTGAAAGTTATACCGAAGAAAAGCCTGCAGTTGGTACAACGAAAGTTATCTCGGCAGAGCTGGTTTCCTATAAACCTGAACTTCCGGTTCCCGATACGGTGTACAGTCTGAACAATACCGAAGGATTAAGCAATTTTAGCCCAGCGGTATTTACGGTCAGCACAGCCAGCAAAGACAGCCGGTATCAGCGAAGGATTCTGTTTGATAAATATGACAGTTATGGCAACGTAGTAGAACAGCGAAAAGATGGAGATCTTAAAGAGGTGCTGGTCTGGGGATACCGGAAAAGGTATATTGTAGCCAGAATAACCGGTAGTGACTATAATACGGTGATTGCGCTGGTGGATACAACGGTGATCAATAATCCCTCCGGCGATGTGGTGTTGCGAACAGAATTGAATAAAATCCGTACCGCTCTTGCAACCACTAATCCTGATGCACAGGTGACCAGTTATACCTATGCAGCGCTGAAAGGGATGACCAGTCTGACCGACCCCAGGGGCGAAACGGTCTATTATGAGTATGATCCTTTTGGCCGGCTAAAACGGACAAAAAATGCGGATAATCATATTTTCGAAAATCAGTGGTACTATTATAAACCTTAAACGCTCCGAACGATGAAATACCTCTTCATATGCAGATTTTGGACGGCTTTACTGGTTGCTCCCTTAGTTGTATCAGCTCAATCCGCAGATCAGAATTATATAAAATCAGCCAAAGTACTGGTCAGCGGAATCACTACGGAGGCAGGGCTGAACGCGATCATTACAGATAAAAATAAAGCACGGGTAGGTATCGCCTATCTGGATGGGCTTGGCCGCCCGCTGCAAAATATACAGCATCAGGGGAGTCCTC
>Ga0307414_10002132_pt1 | contig 10327 bp, 6 predicted proteins | sample DK1Ometagenome_FD_203804 | JGI IMG/M metagenome (GOLD analysis project Ga0307414, IMG submission 203804) | Maize rhizosphere microbial communities from greenhouse at UC Davis, California, United States - DK15-O-3 | ecosystem: Host-associated > Plants > Roots > Rhizosphere > Soil | place: USA...
AAATAAAAAAATAGATGAAAAAAAGTATTGATTTATTTATGATGTTACTATTTGTTATTTGTTCTTGTTCTTCGGGAAGTTCTTCGGAAGTTGCTGAGGTAGAAGAACCAGATAATGTGGGGCAGTTGGCTACTTTGAAAACAAATGAAGCCGAAGAAATTGCTGCAAAACAAGCTGTAATTTGGGGCATGCTTGAAGATAATGGAGGAAGCAGTGTGGTTGAACGAGGTGTGTGTTATGGAACAACTGCAAATCCTAATTATGAAGGAACAAAAAAATTAGCGAGTGTTACTAAAGGTTCTGGAGAGTTTAAAGTAGAATTGACTAATCTGGAAGGAAGCACGGTTTATTATGCACGAGCCTATGTGGTGAACAAAAAAGGAGTGGCTTACGGTAATCAAGTGAGTTTTAAAACAGCCGATTTAGCTTCGCCTTTATTGGTTTTGGGAACTATAAAAGTGGCTGGTGCACAAGATTTATTTTTGGATGTAATGTTAAAAGAGCATGGTGATTTAGCAATTCAGGAAATAGGTTTGGTTTACAATACAGCTACAAAACCAACCATAGCTGATAATAAAATAGCCAGAAGCAAGGTTGAAGACAAATTTAAAGAGCGTATTCGTAACTTAAAACCAGAAACAGTTTATTATGTTAGACCTTATGCGGTAACGCCAGGCGGAGTTTTATACGGAGAAGAATTTGTAATAAGTACTATTAAAAAAGGGAATTTTACTTATTCATTTAATCAAAATGGAGCCGATGCTGCAACGGTTACTAGAATAAAAGCGGCATTTGATTTGGCAACAACTTATTACAATAATTTTACTTCCATTGTAAAACATGTAACGGTAAATTATTCAACGGGAACACCTACTGCTGATGCTAATTTTAACGGTTGGATTAATGTGGGTTCTAATGCGGCTTATCAAAGGGCAGGAACAGCAATGCACGAAATGGCGCATACAGTGGGAGTGGGTCAACATTCGAAATATACTGAATTGATGAAAACTACCTGGCAAGGAAAACGAGCCAACGAAATTTTGCAAATGATGACAAATGATCCTGCTGCTTTGGTAAAAGGAGATGGAATGCACTTTTGGCCTTATGGAGTTAATGGAGCGCATGAGGATGACGGAAGCGATTTTCTCTATATCATGAATGCTTTAATACTGCAAGGGATGAAAGCTGACGGATTGCCTAGTAATTAATAATCATGATGATCAGTGGATTTAAAATTTTAAAATTTTAAAATTATGATTAACAAAGCATTTAATGTGAAGTTTGTATGTTTAATTACAATAAGTCTGTTTTTTTTATCTCAGAATGTTTTATCTCAATCACAAGAGTGGATGTCAGAATACGAGATTAATATGTTGAAACATTCAAAAATAACTTACAATAAACCTGATAACTTTAGGGAAGTTATAGATGGTAATGATTGTTTTGAAAATAACCCATTACTAAAAAAAATATTAATTTGTGGAGGAAATAAACTGCAATCTAATGATAGTAGTTTTGTTGTTTTTAGTACAATTGGAACTGTTTATACTCGAAAACCTCAAAATGATCAAATTATAGAAGTCCTCCCCCCAAAAGAAAAAACACCCTATACACCAAATACACATTATATTGCTTATATAAAAAATGATATTAGTCAGTCTCTAGGAAAAGATGCAGAACTTAATTGGCAAGATCATGTTAGATATTACTCTAAAGAAGAAACCTTTAAAAAATTTAATGCAGATACGGTAATTTCATATTCAATTAATCTAAAGTCTCAAGATTATTATCAAGGAAAATACAATAATTTATGGGTTTTGATGATACAAAAAAAGGATAAAGAATTTATAAGAATGTATTGCTTTTATGAAAATATATCTAAGAAGAAATTAGCAAAATATAAGACTAATGTTGAAAGTATGTTCAAGTATGAAAATTAGATTAAAACTACATAAATAAAAAATGTAAACTTAATAGAATTAATTATTCGTATATGATCAAGGTATAAATGGAGTGTTTATGTATGCTTTGTTTTTTATCTAGTTGTTTCATAGTTTATTAAGATGATTATCAAAAAAAGTTTAATGAGAAATAAAAATTTAATAAATAATTTTTACAGTCTAATAGTAATTTACTGTTGTGCAACTTCTTGTGATTTTAAGAAACCTAATAAGCAAAAAATCCTTGATCAATATGGATTAGAGCTTATTAACTATTTTTATGAAACCGCTTTTAATGAAGACACAAATGCCGATGTTTTAAACTATGCTTACAGATGGAAAGATGATATTAAGGTTTCTTTAAAGGGTAATTTATTGAAAAATGATTCTTTATTTGTTAAGCAAGCACTCGCTAAAATAAATGCTCTTAATATTCCTATTTCAATAAATCTTGTTACAGATTCTAAACAAAGTAACTTAAAAATAATTTTTGGAAATTTTAAAACCTTACAAGATTCTCTAAAATTTAAACTTGAACCTAAACTGTTAGGTGTAGGTCATGTAAAAATAATGGTAAGCATCTAACATCTGGAATAATAGGTATTCGAAATGACCCAAAAGTTGATGCTCTTGATACCTATGAGTCTTCTTATTTAATGAGAAAAAAAATGATTTTAGAAGAAATAACTCAAGTTTTGGGAATACCTGGAGATAGCTTTACCTTTTATGAGAGCCTTTTTTTTGAAGCTAATAATAATGTAGAGGATTTATCTGATATTGATAAAAAGACAGTAGAATTTTTGTACGATAAAAATGTATTTAAAGACGATAAAATTAATAGAAAAGATTTTGAAAAAATGTTTTCGGATGAACTTTACTCTACTTTGAACACTAATAAACTTTACAATTTGGCTGATGAATATGGTTTAGATAATAGTGATCTCTATAGTTTGAAAAAAATAATCTTTAGCGATAAAAGTAAAGAAAAGGGTGTTTTTACAAAATTTGCTAGAAAAAATTTTTTAAAAATTTATGGAGATTCAACAAAAGATCAACTCGATTTTTGTAAAGCTTTTGCTCTTGAGTTAAGTAGTTTTTCACCTTATTTTCAATTAGAATATGCAGAAAAAACCACAGCGTTTAATAAGTTTCCTCCTATTGTTATAAATTATAAAGAAGGCGAAGAATATAAAGGAAGAATTAAAGTTGTGTCAAATTATTATACAAGCAAAAACATGATTTTTCCATACAAAATAACTGGAGGGATATTTGTTGATTATTGTAATCCAAATAAAGAAATAATGACTTATTCAGAAGCAACGTTAGTGCATAATGTAAGTGTTGTTGTTTCAGTTTTTCAAATGTTAGGACTAAATTTCTCAAAAGAATCTTTACTTGATAAAAAATTAAATTTAAAAATTAGCGATAAGCAAAAAAGTTATTTCAAGCTTGTTTACAACCCTCGTTTCCCGAGTCGCATTACCAAATTAGATTATGAAAAGTTATTAAGAAAAGTTAAATAACATTAAAGTAGGTATACATTTCAGAGTTGTTAAAAATGAATATGTTTCTTTTTCTAATGGCTTTATTTTTAAAACTGAGGAAACTGCTGTTGAAAATTAAATTTAATACATAGCCTTGAATTTCATGATTTTATAAAAACCAAATGAACAAATTATAATTTTTAGGAAAAAAAAACTTATTATGAAGCACATTTTTACATTATTGATTATTGTTTTTTCTGCAACATTATCGGCACAGACAAAACAAAACCATATTCCTGTTTCAAAATCAATTGTTGGAATTTGGCGGCTAATAGATGAAAGAACACTTGCTAATGGCGAATCTATAAAAATAGTAACAGGAGACTACAAAGTAATTAATGCTGATGGGACCTATTACACGTTTGTAACTTGGCCCAATCAAACAACAATTGCACAATATGGATCTTACGAAATAAAATCAGATAGCACCTTAGTGGAACACATCATAGAGAATGTACTACACCCTCGTTTAAGTGGAAGAGATTCTCCCATCAAATACAGCTTGATAGATGAAAATACAATGATGGTAGCTTGGAGTTATAATCTTGATGGTAATATTTGGATAAATGAAAAATGGATTCGTTTGCCTTTGGCTGTGCCAACAAACGCCAGCGGTGTAAACTTTGTGCAACCTGGGACTCAAAAGCAGTAAACAATATTTATCGATTTATATATTATTTAAGTTGTTAACTTATCAAGCAGTGGAGCATAAATAGAGTCTTTGAAATTCGAGAGAATATTGGATTTTATTTATGCTTTGTTTTTTTATCTAGTGGCTTCATTTTAAAAACTGGTAGGAACTGGTATTAAAAATTGAATTTAATACATAGCTTTGAATTTCATGCTTTTAAAAAAGCAAATATAACTAGTATTCTAATTCATGTATTTAATGAAATCCTTTAAATTGTTTTTCTTCTTATTTTTGGCTGTACCAGGCTTTCTTTTTGGGGCAGATATCCAAATCACAAATCTTAAGGTCGAGAATGCTGTAACTCCTATAGGTCTTGATGTGTCTCAGCCTGTTTTTAGTTGGCAAATGAAAACATCAAGTAAAAACAGAGGCTATTATCAAAATGCCTACCAAATTATTGTAACCAATAATCAGGGGAATGAGGTTTGGAATACTGGGAAAGTAAAAAGTGGAGTATCGATTAATATTAAATACAAAGGCGAAAACTTTAAGTCCACAACATTGTACTATTGGACAGTAAACGTTTGGGATCAAAAAGGGAAAAAATATTCTGCAAAATCGTGGTTTGAGACCGGTTTGCTGAACTCAAAAATGGTGACAAATTTGGATTCGGATAAAGAAACAACCGCTTGGTCTGGAGCAAAATGGATTGGTGGTAACGCTAATGATATGGTTTTGTATTCCCAATACCTTCCTGTTTTTGTTATCAATAATACGATACAGTTGGATGAAAAGCTACAATCAACTAGGGTATCTTTAATTTATGGTGCTAATGATCAAAGATTAATGGATCGAAATAAAAATCAGTACAAACTGGAAAATAAAAACGGGGAAAGTTATATTCAGGTCGAATTAGATATTGCCTCTTTAAATTCGGATGCAAATGTAAAGCTGAATATTTATCGGGTAGGCTATCATCCAAATGATAAAAAAGAAATTCCTTTTAAAAGTTTTTCTATTCCGAATTCGATTATTAATAAAGGAAACAAATACAATCCGCATACTATAAGTGTTCAAAGCTGTTTGGGAGTTACTAAAATTTATATCGACGGAAACTCAAAAGAAAATTTGGTAGCTAATCTCAATTTAAATCCATTAGGAGCCGGAGGCGATTTTATAGCTTTTCCGGTACTGGGGGATATTGGTTTTTTAGTGTCTAAAGGAGAAAAAGCACAGTTTTCGAAAATTGAAATTAAAAATTACCGAAGTCCTTCAAATGTGATTTTTTCTGATAATGTTAGTACTTCAAGTATATTCTCATCATTTAAAGAAGTAACGGTTGAAAATAATAGCTATGCTGTAACGGGAGGGAATAATGGAGTTTTTGTTCTGGCTAATCCAAGTCAGAATTCCATGCCGATGCTGCGTACGGTTTTTGGAATCGATTCTCCTAAAATAAGTAAAGCCCGATTGTATGTCACGGCTCGTGGTATTTATGATATTTATTTGAATGGAAAAAAAATAGGAGACGATTATTTTAATCCAGGACTAACACAATACAACAAAACCCATTTGTACCAAACTTATGATGTAACGGCAAATATTCAGCAAGGAAATAATGTTTTGGGAGCCATTCTTGGAGAAGGCTGGTGGAGTGGCGGCAGCACATTTGTTGGTGAAAACTGGAATTTTTTCGGTGATCGTCAATCGATACTGGCAAAATTGGTAGTTACTTATGCCGATGGAACCGAAAAGATTATCACAACTAATCCGGAAACATGGACATATTTTAATGACGGACCTGTAAAGTATAGCAGCTTTTTCCAGGGTGAAGTTTATGATACCACAAAAGAAAAAGCAATTGAAGGCTGGAGTACCGCTGGATATGATACTTCCCGTTGGCATCAGGCAGTAGCTATAGGAACAAATGGAGTTGTAAGTACAGAAGGAACGGCTAATTTACCCCATTTTAATAATTTTACGGATGCCCAATTAACAGGGCAGTTTGGAACAACGGTTAAAGCAATAAAAGAATTAACAGCTCAATCGGTTACAGAAGTTCGTCCGGGTGTATTTGTGTACGATATGGGACAAAACATGGTAGGCGTGCCAAAAATCATGTTGAACAATGTAGCAAAAGGAAAGACCATCACCTTACGTTATGCCGAAGTTTTGTATCCCAATTTACCGGAATATAAAGGAAATGAAAATGTACTGATGCTTGAAAATGTCAGAGCAGCTATGTCGCAGGATATTTACATAACCAAAGGAGAAGGTAACGAAACCATAACACCACGATTTACATTTCACGGATACCGTTATGTAGAAATTACAGGAATAGAAAAAGCTTTACCGTTAACCGATGTTAAAGGAACGGTGTTGAGTTCGATACATCAATTATCTTCTCATTACCAAACCTCAAATCCTTTGGTAAATAAATTATGGGAAAATATTACTTGGTCAACCTATGGTAATTTTCTTTCGATACCTACCGATTGCCCTCAACGTAACGAACGTTTAGGATGGAGTGGCGATATTTCGGTTTTTTCCAGAACTGCAGTTCATTTATCAGATGTGAAGCAATTTCTAAAGAGACACATGCTGGCGATGCGGGATATCCAGAGAGAAGATGGACGTTTCCCGGATGTAGCTCCTATAGGGGTAGGATTTGGAGAAACCTTGTGGGGAAGTGCCGGAATTACCGTTGTTTGGGAAAATTATCTGCAATATGGTGACATCAGTTTATTAGAAGAGCATTATGAGGCTATGAAAAATTATGCCAATTATTTAATAGCCGATATCGATAAGCAAACGGGCGTTTTAAAAGAAAAAGAAAGAAATACCTGGGGTTCTCTAGGAGACTGGCTGAGTTTAGAAGATTCTAAAAACGAAAAAACATTATTTTGGGAAGCTTATTTTATTTATGATTTGGAGATTATGTCTAAGGTGGCAACGCTACTAGATAAAAAGAAAGATCAGGAATATTTTTCAGCATATTACAAACAACGTAAAGATTTTTTCAATAAAACCTATATTGATAAAACAACAGGAAAAACATCATTTAGAGGTAAAATTGTAGACACCCAAACATCGTATGTCTTGCCTTTTGCCTTTAACGTTTTGGATAAAGAAAATTCAGATTTGGCTATAAAGCAGTTTGTGAATTCGATACAAAGAGAAAACAAAACCGATCAGGGTGTTGTTTGTCCACCCTATTCATTAATGACTGGATTTATTGGTACGGCTTGGGTAAATAAAGCACTTTCGGATAATGGATATTCGAATGTTGCTTATCAATTATTACAAAATAAATCCTATCCTTCGTGGTTGTATCCTGTCACCCAGGGAGCTACAACTATTTGGGAACGATTAAATTCCTATACACATAAAGACGGATTTGGAGGAAATAATAATATGAATTCTTTTAATCATTATGCTTTTGGAGCAGTAGGAGCATGGATGTATAATTATTCGTTAGGGATTGTAAGAGATGACAATTCACCGGGATTTAAACATTTTATTTTAAAGCCAGAACCGGATACTAGCGGACAAATGACTTTTGCAAATGGTTATTACGATTCAATGTACGGACGTATTGAAAGCAGCTGGGAAACAAAAAATGGTAAATATCAGTTCCGTTTTGTTGTGCCTGCCAATACCAATGCAACACTTTATCTACCCGCTTTAAAACAAAGTGATTTAACGATAATTGGAAAAAAGAACGGAGTCAAATTTTTGAATATAGAGAATAATAAGGCTGTTTTTGAATTAGAATCAGGAGAATATAGTTTCGAAACAATTATAACCAATTAAAATAATTACAGAATGATGAAAAACATACAATTTGTAGCGTCTTTATTTTTACTTAGTTTGTTAACGGTGAATTGCGTTTCGGCTCAGAAGAAAATGAAGGCTGATTTTGAAAGAAAACAACTTTTTGATTTTGATTGGAAATTTTCTGTAGGTGAATTTTCTACAGCAAATGCAGTAAATTTTGATGACAGTTCCTGGAGAAAATTAGATTTGCCTCACGATTGGAGTATCGAAGGAAAATCAGAAAAAAACAATCCAAGTGGAGGCGATGGTGGGTTTTACCCAATGGGAACGGGATGGTATAGAAAAACATTTTCAGTGCCTGCTCAATGGAAAAACCAAAAAGTAGCCATCTATTTTGAAGGTGTTTATATGAATGCGGAAGTTTTCGTTAATGGAAAATCAGTAGGAATACAACCTTATGGTTATACTTCTTTTGAATATGATTTGACTCCATATTTAAAATTTGGACAACAAAACACTATTGCTGTGAAAGTGGATAATTCGAAACAAAAAAATAGCAGATGGTATAGTGGTTCCGGGATTTATCGTCATGTTTGGTTGAAGGTGAAAAATCCAATTCATATTAAAAACTGGGGAGTGTCAATAACGACACCAAAAGTAACGAAAGAAAAGGCTACAGTCCAGGTTAAAACTATAGTGAAAAATGAAACAGAAACTTTACAAATAATAGATGTTTTAACAACGATTTCTATTAAAAAAGTGAATGACTCTAATACTATTTCAATGAGTACTGGTAATGGTGTGGGAGTTAGTTTAAAAGCTGGTGAAGAAAAAGAAATTGTTCAAAATATAGAAGTTAAAAAACCAATATTATGGTCGCCGGAAACACCAGATTTGTATCATGCAGAAGTGAAAATCATGAATGAACATATTAAAATTGGCGATGAACCAATTGATGTTGCTACCAAAGATTTCGGAATCAGAACGATTGAGTTTTCTACCGAAAACGGCTTTGTATTAAACGGAAAAAAAATAGAATTAAATGGAGGTTGTGTGCATCATGATAATGGAGCGTTAGGTGCTGCCGCTTATGATCGTGCCGAAATAAGAAAAGTAGAATTGTTAAAAACTGCCGGATTCAATGCGTTAAGAACGTCGCATAATCCTCCTTCGGAAGCTTTTTTAGATGCTTGTGACCGTTTGGGAATGCTGGTAATAGATGAGGCTTTTGATGGTTGGAAAGAAAAGAAAACAACTTATGATTATGCCAGTATTTTTGACAAATGGTGGAAGCACGATGTAGAATCGATGGTTTTGCGGGATAGAAATCATCCTTCTATAATTATGTGGAGTATTGGTAATGAAATTATCGAAAGAAAAGAACCCGCAGCGGTTGAAACTGCAAAGATGTTAGCCAATGCGGTGCGAAATATAGATCCAACACGTCCGGTAACATCGGCAATGACTACCTGGGATAATTCATGGGAGATTTTCGATCCTTTAATGGCGGCTCATGATGTGGCGGGTTATAATTATCAGTTGCATCATGCTGAGTCTGATCATGAAAGAGTGCCTTCCCGAATTATTGTACAAACGGAATCTTTTCCTAAAGATGCTTTTTCGAATTGGAATTTGGTACAAAAACACAATTATATCATCGGCGATTTTGTATGGACAGCGATGGATTATTTAGGCGAATCGGGTATTGGACGTTATGTGTATCCGGGAGAACCTGCTGGCGAACATTGGGAAGGGAATTTATATCCCTGGCATGGCGCTTATTGTGGCGATTTGGATGTAACGGGCTGGAGAAAACCCATTTCTCATTATCGAAGTATGTTGTATAATGATAATGAAAAACTGTATATGGCAGTGCGTGAACCCAATCCGGATAGTGGTGCAATTAAGCTGACTTTATGGGCAGTTTGGCCTACATGGGAAAGTTGGACCTGGCCGGGTCAGGAAGGAAAAAATATTGAGGTAGAAGTGTATTCGAAATATCCTAAAGTGAGACTTTACCTGAATGATAAACTTATGGGTGAAAAAGAAACAGGTTTAGCTCAGGAGTTTAAAGCAACTTTTGCAATTCCGTATTCTGCTGGCAAATTAAAAGCGGTAGGCATAGAAAATGATAAGGAAACAGAATCGGTTGTATTGCAAACAGCACAAAAGGCAACTCAAATAAAATTGAAAGCGGATAGAAATGAAATAACTGCCGATGGACAGGATTTATCCTATATCAATATTGAACTTACAGATGAAAATGATATTTTGAATCCAAATGCGGAAAACCAACTTACATTTGCTATTTCGGGACCAGCAGTTATTGTAGCAGTTGATAATGCTAACTTAAAAGATACTGATTTATATGTTTCCAATACCCGAAAAGCATGGAAAGGAAAAGCAATGGTGATTGTTAAAAGTACTAAAGAAGC
>Ga0307414_10002133_pt1 | contig 10327 bp, 11 predicted proteins | sample DK1Ometagenome_FD_203804 | JGI IMG/M metagenome (GOLD analysis project Ga0307414, IMG submission 203804) | Maize rhizosphere microbial communities from greenhouse at UC Davis, California, United States - DK15-O-3 | ecosystem: Host-associated > Plants > Roots > Rhizosphere > Soil | place: USA...
GCGAAACTCTGTTCCCAAACAATCCGCCTGGGCCGCTCAATCTCGCGATACACACACCAGGCATACATTTTCGGCAAGCTCGGATGCTCAATGAAGCTGTGCAGATGACTGCCCACGGCAATTTCACCGGACAGGATGTGCACGGTGGAGCCCTTCGGCCCGGACCATGCGCAATATTGTCCGACGTCCGCCCAGGCATCGAACACCCGTTCGACCGGCGACTCGAACCAGCGCGTGATGATAAATTGCGGCATCGTCAAACTGTCAGTCATCAGCCTTGTCCTTCGTTTGGGCCTGGGAATTTGAGATAAACGTCGAGCCGGTCGAAACGGTCCGGCCAACAGCTGCGCATTTCGCTAATGAAGACGCTGGCAGCGTCGAAGCCGTCGGGGTTAAGTCGGCGCGGACGGGCTTGCGCGCTGCGCGATGTTTCGATGAGGCCCGCCGCCTCCAGAACCTTGAGATGCCGTGAGATCGCGGGCTGGCTCATTCCGAACGGCGCGCCGATTTCGGACACGGTCGCCTCACCCCGCGCCAATTGCGTCAGGATCGCGCGGCGCGTGGGATCGGCTAGCGCAGAAAACAGCCTGTCGAGCGAATCATCCATAGCTGTATCATTATATAACTGAATCGTTATGTAAAGTTGTCCGCTATTCCGCGAAAGCCGCGTCAATTACAGCGCTGTCCTCGCCAATCTGCACCGCATGTACCGGCACCATGAAGCGTTTGCCGTTCGGCCGTTCGATTTCGATGATGTCGCCAGCACCGAAATTCTCGACCGCGACGATGCTGCCCAATTCCTCTCCCGCGTCCGAAACGCAGGCGAGTCCGATCAGATCGACGTGATAATATTCGCCCTCCTCCAGCGGAGGCAGGCCAGATCGCGGCACCGTCAATTCAACTCCGCGCATCGCTTCGGCTAGGTTACGGTCGGGGATTTCGGCGAAGCGGGCGATGGCGCCCTTGTTGCCGGGGCGGATGCTTTTCAGCGTCAGCGTGCGGTCCCCGGCGATGAAGCTTTTATAGGCCTTGAGGCTGTCCGTGCTCTCGCTGAACAACTTCAGGCGTACCTCCCCCGTGACGCCGTGCGCGCCGGTGATGACGGCAAGGGTGACGGGGCGGTCCTGCGACATAAGAATGGGCCGCGCAAACGGTCCTCGACTACGCTCGGACCGAACGGAGATTTAGCATCCCGTTCGTGTCGAGCGTAGTCGAGACACGCTGGCTTGGCTCAGCCCTCGGCCTGCTCGTCGGCAGCGGCTTCCGCGGATGCTTCTTCGGCGGCCGGAGCAGCTTCTTCAGCCACAGCCTCTGGCTCAGGCGCGGGGGCCTTGGCGGCTTCCTCGGCGGCCTTCCGGGCTTCTTCGGCCTCAGCCAGCTTTGCTGCCTTGTCCTCGGCGCGCTCCTTGGCCTTCTGGCCGGGTTCGGCCTTGTTCGGGTTGTTGCGAGCGGCGCGTTCCTTCACGCCAGCGGCGTCGAGGAAGCGGGCGACACGGTCGGTCGGCTGCGCGCCAACGGAAATCCAGTGCTTCGCGCGCTCGGTGTCCAGAACGACGCGCTTTTCGTCACCCTTGGCGAGCAGCGGGTTGTAGCTGCCGATGCGCTCGATGAAACGGCCATCGCGGGGCGAGCGGCTGTCGGTCACGACGATCTTGTAGTAGGGACGCTTCTTGGAGCCGCCGCGCGACAGACGAATTGCAGTTGCCATTAATTTACCTTTCTCAAAACAGATTCAAAACCTTGATCGTCATTCCGGCAAAAGCCGGGGTGACGCTATTGCTTCACTTCTTCAAAAACTTGTCGAACCCCGGCGGCAGCTTCGGCATCTCCCCGCCAGGCAGGCCGGGAAGGCCACCGCCCGAAGGCATGCCCCCTGCCCCACTGCCGAGCATTCCGCCGAGACCACCCATGCCGCCCTTGGCGAACATGGCGCCCAAGCCCTTCAACCCGCCCATCTTGCGGATCTTTTTCATCGCGCCTTCCATCTCCTGATGCATTTTCAGCACCCGGTTAACTTCCTGCACCGTGGTGCCGGAACCCTTGGCGACGCGGATCTTGCGCTTGGCGTTGAGCAGCGCGGGCTTTTCCCGCTCCTTGGGTGTCATGGAACTGATGATGGCGTCCATATGGACCAGCGTCCTGTCGCCCATGCCGCTGTTCGCCATCGCGGCCTGAGCCTTTTTGAGACCCGGCATCATCGCGGCAAGCGCGCCCAGTCCGCCCATGCGGCGCATCTGATTGAGCTGCGCGCGCAGGTCATTGAGGTCGAACTGACCCTTAGCCATTTTCTTGGCCATCGCTTCGGCTTCGTCGGCCTGGATGGTCTCAGCGGCCTTTTCGACCAGGCTGACGACATCGCCCATGCCAAGGATGCGGCTGGCGACGCGGCCCGGATGGAACGGCTCGATGGCGTCCAGTTTCTCGCCGACGCCCGCGAACTTGATCGGCCGTCCCGTGACCGCGCGCATGGAAAGCGCCGCACCGCCCCGCGCATCGCCGTCCATGCGGGTCAGCACCACGCCGGTCAGCGGCACCTGCTCGGTAAAGCTCTTGGCGACATTGACCGCATCCTGACCCGTCAGCGAGTCGACGACCAGCAGGATTTCCTGCGGGCTGGAGACATTGGCGACCGCCTTCATCTCGTCCATCAGCGCCTGATCGACATGGAGGCGACCCGCCGTATCGAGCATCAGCACGTCATAGCCCTGAAGCTTTGCCGCCTGCATCGCGCGCCGGGCAATATCCACCGGCAACTGCCCCGGAACGATGGGAAGCGTGGCCACATCGGCCTGAACACCCAGCGTCGCTAGCTGCTCCTGCGCCGCCGGACGGTTGACGTCCAGCGAGGCCATCAGAACTTTCTTGCGATCCTTTTCCTTAAGCCGCTTGGCGATCTTTGCCGTGGTGGTGGTCTTGCCCGAACCCTGCAGACCCACCATCATGACGATGGCGGGCGGGGTTACGTCGATCAGCAGGTCGGACGCCTCCGATCCCAGCATTTCGGTGAGCGCGTCGTTGACGATCTTCACCACCTGCTGGCCGGGCGTCACTGACTTCAGGACGTTATGGCCAACCGCCTTTTCAGTGACATTGTCAATAAAATCGCGAACAACCGGCAGGGCAACGTCCGCTTCCAGCAGCGCAATGCGCACCTCGCGCATCGCCGCCCGGACGTCGGATTCGTTCAGCGCGCCGCGACCGCGCAGCTTGTCGAACACACCGCCAAGACGTTCGCTTAATGAGTCGAACATTGCCTATCCTTCACGGGCCCAAGCCCCTGTTTGCATTACGGTTCTTGACCCGGCGCACTGAAAAACGCAAAACACGCCGGTGGGCGAAACCTCGCCGACCAGCGTCTATCCGTGGACAGTCAAATGACCAGGACCAATTCAGCTTACCGGACCCGCAGGACCGATTGGAACCGGCCAATATACAAGCTGCATGGGATTTGCAAGCACAGGGCGGATGAGGCATTGTTAATGAAATGTGCACCCTTATCCGGCACATTTGATGATGAGAAACGGATAAACCGTGGTTCGGGGCGACGACAAGACACATGACCGGCCAAAGCAAACAGCCTGATGACATGCAATCCGCCCGGCGTGACATGATCACGGGCAGCATCGTTGTTGCCGCCATCGTCATGTTCATCTGGACCGGCGGGTCGGCCATGTCCTCGGTCGTCCGCTACCTGACCGGCCTGGGTCCCGGCGTCGAGCAGATCCTGATGACCGCGCTGTTGCTCAACATCGCGCTCATTCTCTTTGGCTGGCGCCGCTACCGTGATCTGCAGATAGAGGTGGTACAGCGCAAGGAGGCGGAGGAGCGCGCCCGTTCGCTGGCGGCGACCGATCCATTGACCGGCTTTCTCAACCGGCGTTCGCTTGCCGAGGAAGGCGCGGCGCTGCTCGCCCGCGCAGAACGCAAGCAGAAATGCGTCGCGATGCTGATGCTCGACCTCGACAATTTCAAGAACGTCAACGATGTCCACGGCCATGCCGCCGGTGACCTGGTCCTGACGACGACCGCGCACCGGATCGAGGGGCTGATGCCCCCGTCGGCACTGACCGCACGGCTGGGCGGGGATGAATTTGCCTGCGCCTTCATCTTCGACCCCAATTCGCCCGAGATCATCGACCGCATAGCCGAAGAACTGGTGTCGGCGATGACCAGCCCGGTGATATGGGACAGCGTGCACCTGACGATCAGCACATCGATCGGCATCGCGCGTTCGGATTATGATTGCGAAAGCGTGGAATCGCTGATGCGCCGCGCCGACATTGCGATGTACTGCGCGAAAAATCAGGGCCGGAACCGCTTTTCCTGGTTCGATGCATCGATGGAACGGGAACTCAACACGCGCAACAAGCTGGAAGCGGGCATGCGCCAGGGCATCCCTCGCGGTGAGTTCGTTCCCTATTACGAGCAGCAGATCGACCTTGCTTCCGGCCGCCTCAATGGCTTTGAAATGCTGGCCCGCTGGGAACATCCCACAGAAGGCCTGATCTCGCCCGACATCTTCATTCCGATTGCCGAGGAAACCGGCCTCATCGCGGACCTGTCGCTCGCCGTCATGCGGATAGCGTTCGAGGAAGCGAAGAATTGGGACCCGACGCTCAGCCTGTCGGTCAATATCTCCCCCGCGCAGCTCAAGGATCCATGGCTCAGCCAGAAGATCTTGAAGCTGCTCGTCGAAACGGGCTTCCCGGCCAACCGGCTGGAAGTTGAGATCACCGAAAGCTCGCTGTTCGAAAATCTCAGTCTTGCCCAATCCATTGTCGGTTCGCTGAAGAACCAGGGCATCCGTATCGCGCTGGACGATTTCGGTACTGGCTACAGCTCGCTCGCCCATCTGCGCGCCTTGCCCTTCGACCGGATCAAGATCGACCGCAGCTTCGTTTCCTCGATCAATCAGAACAGCGAAAGCGCCGCTATCGTCAGCGCCATCGCACGGCTGGGAGACAGTCTTGGCCTGCCGGTGACGGCGGAAGGCATTGAGGACAAGCAGATCGAGCGGCAACTGCGCCGCCTGGGCTGCACCAAGGGCCAAGGCTGGCATTTCGGCAAGCCGATGTCAGTCGAACAGGCGCGCAAGATGCTGGCCGAACAAAACCTACTCCCGCCCCGCACCGAGCAAGCGCCGGACGGCGTGGAGTTTTTCGGCACTGACTCCGATGCCGGTGAACGCAAGGCGCTGTAGGCTGGAAGACGAATGCGTCACCCCGGCGAAAGCCGGGGTCTCCTAAATCTCGGTTATACGGCACTGTCGGGGATTCCGGCTTTCGCCGGAATGACGAGTCTCAATGCCCCAGCACTAGCGACGCCAGTGGACTAATCCCCCAAGCCCCCCTAAATGAGCGCCCATGACCGGACGGTTCAGGAAAATGCACGGCCTTGGCAATGATTTCGTTGTCATCGATGCCCGCAACGACGTGCTGGAGATGACCCCGGCGCGGGCGAGGGCGATTGCCGACCGGCATCTGGGCATAGGCTGCGATCAGTTGATCCTGATCGAACCATCGGCGCGGGCCGATGTCCGCATGCGCATTTTCAACGCCGATGGTGGCGAAGTCGATGCATGCGGCAATGCGACGCGCTGCATCCCGCTGTTCCTCGGGCGTGACTGCCGGATCGAGACCAATGCGGGACTGCTGCATGCGGAACTGAAGGGCGACGGCGCGAGCGTCGATATGGGCGCGCCGCGCTTTGGCTGGGATGACATCCCCCTGGCCTATGCCATGGACACGCTGGAGATGCCGGTGAGTTGGGAGGATCTGCCTGTCCCGGCCGCCGTCAATGTCGGCAATCCGCATGTGATTTTCTTCTGCGACGACCTCGGCGCCGTGGACTGCGCCCGCCTTGGCACGATTATTGAGACCGATCCGCTCTTCCCCGAGCGGGTGAACGTCAACTTTGCGCAGGTCATCGGCCCCGATCATCTCCGCCTGATCGTCTGGGAGCGCGGCGCGGGACTGACGCAGGCCTGCGGAACCGGCGCCTGCGCCACCGCCGTCGCCGCCATCCGCCGGAAACTGGTGACAGGCCCCGTGACGGTCAGCCTGCCGGGCGGCGATCTTGTCATCGGCTGGGCACCCGGCGAATCCATCCGCATGACCGGCCCCGCCACCTCCGTATTCGAGGGCGAGGCCGACTGGAGCCGCTTTGGATGAGCGGCCCTGAGATCATCACTCTGGGCTGCCGGCTCAACATCGCCGAGAGCGAAACCATGCGGACGCTGGCGGGCGGGCAGGATGACCTTGTCATCGTCAATAGCTGCGCCGTGACCAACGAAGCCGTGCGCCAGACCCGCCAGGCCATCCGCCGCGCCCGGCGAGCCCGGCCTGACGCCCGCATCCTCGTCACCGGCTGCGCCGCGCAAACCGATCCCGCCATGTTCGCCGCCATGCCGGAAGTGGATAGCGTGGTGGGGAACCGCGAGAAGTTCGATCCTTTGTCATTCCGTCATTCCCGCGAAGGCGGGGATCCATCTCCGGCGCTATCCCCAAGCGATGCCGCAGGGGAATGGATTCCCGCCTTCGCGGGAATGACGAATCATAAAATCCGCATCTCCGACATCATGGCCGTCCGCGATACCGCGCCGCATCTGGTGAGCGGCTTTGCCGACCATGCCCGCGCCTTTGTCGAGGTCCAGAATGGCTGCGACCACCGCTGCACTTTCTGCATCATCCCCTATGGCCGGGGGAACAGCCGCTCCGTGCCTGCGGGGGCGGTGATCGACAAGATCAAGGCATTGGTGGACGCGGGCTATCGGGAGGTCGTTCTGACCGGCGTGGACGTCACCAGCTATGGGCCCGACCTTCCCGGCAAGCCCACGCTCGGCCTGCTGATCGAACGGATTCTCGACAAGGTGCCCGAGCTTCCCCGCCTGCGCCTCTCCTCGCTCGATTCGGTCGAGATTGACGAGCGGATGTTCGACTTCATCACCCGGAACGAACGTATCATGCCGCATCTGCACCTGTCCCTGCAGGCAGGCGACGACATGATCCTCAAGCGCATGAAGCGCCGCCACAGCCGCGAGCAAGCCATCGCGCTTGTCGAACGGATCAAGGCTGCCCGGCCAGAAATAGCCATCGGCGCGGACATCATCGCTGGCTTTCCGACCGAAACCGAGGAGATGTTCGACAACAGCGTTCGCCTCGTCGCCGACTGCGACATTGTTTACGGCCATGTCTTCCCCTTCTCCCCCCGTACCGGCACGCCTGCCGCCCGCATGCCGCAACTGGCGCCCGCCGTCATAAAGGAACGCGCAGCGCGGTTGCGGGCGGCCTGCGACGCGCGGAAGGGTCAATGGCTGGCCTCACTCAAAGGCACGCGCCAGAAGGTTCTGGTCGAACGCGACGGTCTTTCCGGCCATGCGGAGAATTTCGCGCCTGTAACGCTCTCTCCGTCACCCCAGCGAAGGCTGGGGTCTCCTATGGCCGGGTCGTATCATGCTGACACAGACCCCAACCTTCGCTGGGGTGACGCCCGAATAGAACCGATGGCGCATCCCGGCACAATTCTTCCCGTCACCATTATCGGACTTGAGAAGGGCCGCCTGATCGCCCAAGAGGCCCTATGACCGAGAAAAGCTGGCATCAGCGCCTGTTCGGCGGCTTCCGCCGCACATCCGACCGTTTAAGCGACAACCTGACCGGCTTGTTCACCAAGGCCGCGCTGGATGACGCGACACTGGACGAGATCGAGGAGGCGCTGATCGTTTCCGACCTTGGCCCCGCCATGGCCGCGCGCATCCGCGACCGCCTGGCCGAAGGACGCTTCAACAAGGAACTGACCGAGGAGTATCTGCGCGAGATCGTCGCGGAGGAAATCGCGCAAGTGCTGGAGCCGGTGGCCAAGCCGCTGGAGATCGAGGCCTTTCCCCGCCCGCAGGTGATCCTTGTCATCGGCGTCAACGGGTCGGGCAAGACCACGACCATCGCCAAGCTCGCGCATCTGTTCCAGGAGCAGGATTATGGCGTGATGCTGGCGGCAGGCGACACCTTCCGCGCCGCCGCCATCGGACAACTGAAAGTCTGGGCCGAACGCCTGGGGGTTCCCATCGTCACGGGGAAGGAAGGCGGCGACGCGGCGGGAATCGTCTATGAGGCGGTCAAGCAGGCGACCGCCACCGGCATCGACGTCCTGATCGTCGATACCGCCGGACGCCTTCAGAACAAGCGCGAGCTGATGGATGAGCTTGCCAAGATCCGCCGGGTGCTGGGTCGTCTCAATCCCGCCGCGCCGCATGACGTGGTGCTGGTGCTCGACGCCACGACGGGGCAGAATGCGCTCAGTCAGATCGAGGTGTTTCAGGACCTGGCGGGCGTCACCGGCCTGGTCATGACCAAGCTGGACGGCACTGCACGCGGGGGCGTGCTGGTTGCCGCGGCGGAGAAATACAAGCTTCCCATCCATGCCATTGGCGTGGGAGAAACCATAGACGACCTCCGCCCGTTCGATCCCAGGGAACTGGCGAGGGCGATTGCGGGAACTGCCTATGACTGACGTTCAAGAGCCGCCCAAAAAGCATCCCGGCAATATCGGCCTATTGCTCGATTTCGGGCCGCTTCTGGTGTTTTTCCTGACCTACAAGTTCGTCGGCATCATTGCCGGAACGGCTGCCTTCATGGCGGCGATCGTCGTGGCGGTGCTCGTGTCGAAGGTGAAACTGGGCAAGGTATCGCCGATGCTCTGGCTGTCGGCCGTGCTGGTGGTCGGCTTCGGCAGCCTCACCATCTATTTCCATGACCAGCGCTTCATCCAGATCAAGCCGACCGTCATCTACGCCTTTTTCGCGCTGATGCTGTTCGGCGGGCTGTTCAAGGGCAAGCCGCTGCTCAAATATCTGCTGCAGGCAGCCTATGACGGCCTTTCCGAAGAAGGCTGGATGAAGCTGTCGCGCAACTGGGCGCTGTTCTTCGTCTTCATGGCCGTGCTGAACGAGGGGATGCGCGCATTCCTGACCTTCGATCTGTGGCTGACGCTCAAAGTATGGGCCGTCACCGCGCTCTCCTTCGTGTTCGCGCTTGCCAACATCCCGATGCTGCTGCGGCACGGGCTCGATATCGGGAAGAAGCTGGACAGCGAGGAAATCGGCGAAACATTGCCGCCGCAGGGATGAACTATTCCCCTCCCGTTTACGGGAGGGGCTAGAGCGTTTTTCGATCAGTTTGGATCATATCCACACGAGCTGAAGTAGTTGGCACATTCCACTGGCTGGAAGATGTCGACGAGCTTTCCGATTAGGTCCCAGAGGCCTTTGACGGTTCGTTCGCCTGCCTTTCGTAGCATGGCCTTGAGGCGGGAGAAGGCCTTCTCGATCGGATTGAAGTCGGGGCTGTATGGCGGCAGGAACCGCAGTGTTGCGCCCGCCGCTTCGATCCGTTCCCGAACCGAGGCGCGCTTGTGGCTCGACAGGTTGTCCATGATGACGACATCGCCGGGTCGAAGCTCTGGCAACAGCACCTGGGTGACATAGGCTTCGAACCAGTCGCCGTTGATCGGTCCATCCAGCACCATCGGCGCAACCATGCCGGTCACGCGCAGTCCCGCAACCAGCGTGGTGGTCTTGCGGTGGCCGTGGGGGAAGCCCATCCGCAACCGCTCGCCTTTTTGGCAGCGGCCATGGCTGCGGGTCATGTTGGTGGCCGTCCACGTCTCGTCGATGAAGACCAGGCGCTCGGGCTCCAGATCGAGTTGGCCGTCGAACCAGTCGTGCCGCTGCTTCAGGATGTCGGGACGGTCTTGCTCGATGGCATGGCCAGTCTTTTTTTGCGCGTCATGCCGCGACGCGCGAAGAAGCGGTGAAGACCCGCCACCGAGACAGTGAGGCCGATCTCGATCAGCGCCAGTCGCAACTCTTCAAGCGTGATGTCTTTGCGGGCCTCCCAAAGGGCGAGAATGTCGTCACCGCGATCCTCGACCCGGCGCGAGCGCATATCGCCGCCTTGAGGCCTGGGCGCAAAATTACCGGTATCGCGTCGTTGCGCCTGCCAGCGGATCGCCGTCGATGGCGCGACCCCAAAACGGGCCGCCGCCGCACGGCAACTCATCCCATCATCAACCGCTGCCAGAAGCCGAGAACGCAAATCCATCGATAAAGCCTGAGCCATCCATGCCAGCCTCCTTCACCAGCACGGATTCTGAATCAGAAAATCAGCCCAAAGGGAATCCCTCGCGATTCATTGCGCTCGAAAAACGCTCTAGACGACCCGCTGGCGCGGCATCTACGATTTCCGCCGTTCGTTAATACGGTTCGATCACTTAGCTTCTCGAATGGGAAGCTCAGGCTCTTCACGGCCCCTTCTTTCTCCGTTGGCTGAAG
>Ga0307414_10002134_pt1 | contig 10326 bp, 9 predicted proteins | sample DK1Ometagenome_FD_203804 | JGI IMG/M metagenome (GOLD analysis project Ga0307414, IMG submission 203804) | Maize rhizosphere microbial communities from greenhouse at UC Davis, California, United States - DK15-O-3 | ecosystem: Host-associated > Plants > Roots > Rhizosphere > Soil | place: USA...
CCCGCCGTTGCCGGCCGACTTGATCGCGATCGGCCCCGTCACGACGGCGGCAATGTCGTCGCGGTCGAGGACCCTTGCCCGGCTGGTAGTGAAGTTGAGGTCGAGCGCTGCCTTGCCACCGGTGAAGTCGACCGTTCCGCTTCCCGAAATTGAGCCGCCGCCCGGCGTCGAACCGCTCATCTGCGACAGCACCAGCTTCGGCCCGGCGAACCGTCCCTGGGCCTGAATGCGCTCGACCACCGTGCCCGTCACCGGACTTTCCAGCCTCGCTCCGTCGGCTTTGACCGAACCGCGGATCTGCGGATCGACCAGCCTACCGCCGATATCGGCGCCGACCGCGATCGGACCGGACAGGTCAAAGGTCTCCACGCCCGACAGCCGCCACAAGGTGTCGGCAGGCCCGGCATAGCGCAGCTGCAGCAGCATCGGCGAGTTCATCAGCTCGGCCATGATCGGCCCACGGCCCAGCGGAGCAAAGCGCGCCTGGGCCCGGCCGATTGTCTTGCCGTCGCTGACCGCCACAGCCCGCAACGCCGCGCGGCCGCCGCCGAGGACCGCATTGACCCCGACGTCGATCGGCTTGGAAGCCAGCACCAGCCCCGCCCGGCTAAGCCCGCGGATGCGAAGATTGGCCGTGCCCGCCGGCGCTCCTTCCCAGCGATAGTCGATCCGCCCGCTGGCGATCCCGCCGAGGCCCGTCTTTGGCCAGACGATGTCGAGCAGTTGCAGCGGCATTGACTGAATGTCGGCACGGAATTCCGGCCGGTCTCCGGTCCGACCGGACAGGGTTCCGCGCCCGCCACCGAAGCGAATGCGCGTCGGGGCGAACTGCCAGCCGCCGGCGATGCGAGTCATGACCAGCGGGCTGTCGAGGGTCAGTGGCCGCCGCGCCAGCTCGCCGCGTCCGGTCAGGCTGATCCGGTCGGGGCTGACCTGCGCCACGGTGACCAGCTGGAAGGCAGTGCCGCGCGTGCCGGCCAGCGCGGCACGGACCTCGCCCGAACCGTTGACCAGCCGCGCATTGGCGGTGAAGCGCGCGAGTGAAATGCCGCTGGTGGTCAGGCCGCGGGCGGTAACCGCGCCGTCAAGCGTCGTCCTTCCCTCGGCCAGGATGATCGTACCGTCGATCCGACCGGACCGGACGCTGAGCGGTGTGTCGCCGGTGACGTTAAGATTGTTGGCAGCCAAGTGCGCCTCGATCCGCTGATCGCCATTTTGCGGGGCGAAGTCGAGTGTTCCAGTCAACGGTCCGTCCGCGAGCCTCAGCTGCCCCGCGAAGCCGCCGGGGTCGGCGCGCAGCTGGCCGCGCGCGGTGGAACCGGCCACCTCCAGCGCGGCAATGTCGATCACCGCCCGCCCGCCCTTGGGCAGCAGGATCTGGCCGTTGGACGCAAACCGGCCGAGCCGCGACTGCCCATTGGCGCGATAGGCGAAGCCTTGCGCCGTGGGATCGAGGAACAGCGTCATGTCGCGGATACCGAGCGCCTCGTTGGGACTGTCCAGCGTCAGCTCGACCTTGGGCCGCTCGATCGGGCCGTCGAGGCGTACCCTGAGACTGCCATATTGCTCCTGCCGCCCCCGCGCCTCGATCAGGAAGGTGCCGTCCTTGCGCCGGATGCCCTGCCCCGACAGCCTCAGTTTCGGCGAATAGAGCTGCAGGTTCGTCAGGTGCAAAATGCCGTCATTGCCTCGCTCGAGATCGGTGGTGAGCCGCGGCAGCCCGCCGGTCAGCGAGGCGAAGAACTGATTGTCGAGCCGCCGGACCCAGGCCTGCGCCTTGCCGACCACTCGCGAGCCCTTGCCGCCAGGGCCGGGCACGACCTGCAGCTGGGTCTCGACATCGACGATGCCGAGGCCGGGGATCAGGTAGCGCTTCAGGCCGCCCGAAATAGCGATGTCGAACCGGCCGGTCCTGAGGTCGATCAGCAGCGACAGCGTGCCGTTGAGCTTGGCGCTGGTCAGCTTGAGCTTGTCGCCGCGCACCAGCTGGGGCGTCACGGACAGGAAGCCCTCGATACTCAGATTGGCGAGGATGCCCCCGGCAACATCACCGACCCCGGTGATCGCGCGCGCCTTGAGCAACAGCGGCACCCGCATCGGCCACGGGGCAAGCTTGCCGCGCCCCTCGGCCCGGACGTCGACGAAGCCGGTCTTGTCGAACGCCACGCGCGGGCTGCTCAGCCGATAGGCGTAATTGGCGCTGTCCCGCGGTCCGTCCACGGTCCACAGCAGCCGGACGTTCTGCCCGGTCATGTTGGGCAACAGGGCAGGCGGCCGCAGCAGGTCGACGCCCAGCCGGACCTTGTCGTACCGGCCCTCCGCCAGGTCGAACGCTCCAAGCGCCACCGCGCGAAGCGACGGCGATGCCAGCGCCAGCTGGCCGTCGAGGATTCGCTCCCTGAAGGTCGCGCGGCCCTCAACGCGGATCTGCGGCGCGGTCAGGCGCTGCACCTTGCCCTTGAGGAACGGAGCCGGCGCCAGCAAGCCGTTGAGCTGATAGCGGCCGCTGTCCGCCGCAAGCGCGAGGCTGGCCGCCTCACGCCGCTCGACCAGCAGCCGGGCAGCGCCCCGCCAGCGGGTCCAGCTTCCCTCGCCGTCGATGCTGAGGTCGATTGGCCGTTTGAGACCGACGATCGCGGGGATCAAGCCGTCGCGCGGTGAGATGGCGCGGACATCGACGTCGAACCGGTCGCGGTCCGGTTCCGAGTCGAGTTTCAGGGCAAGCCGGTCGCCGTCCAGCATCGCCAGCCTGAGGCCGACCATCGCCCGTCCGGAGCGGATGTCGGCCTCGCCCGCCAGGGTCCCGGTGCGCGCCGCTCCAGCCACGCCGCGTGCCACCTCCAGCCGGTCGATCTTCAGCTGGCCGACATGGATGTCGAAATCGGGCAGGATCGGGCCCTTGCGGCCGGTCTTTCTCAGTTTGGGCAGGCGATGGAGCGTGACTCGCTGCGACTCCAGCCGGTCGATGTGGAGGCTGTTGTAAAGCCAAGCGCCCGGCGCCCAGTCGACCAGGATTTCCGGGCTGCTCAGGAACAATCCCTGCGGATCGCTGACGGTGACGCCTTTGAGCCGCGCCTCGCCGTATATCGAGCCATCGATCCGAGCGACGCGGATGCGCAGGCCGGTGGCCGTCTCCACCTGCGCGATCCGGTCGACGATGAAGCGATGGCCCGGCGCCGTGTCGAGCAGGATCAACCCACCGAGCGCCAACGACAGCAGCACCAGCAGCAGCACGAGCAGCTCGGTAAGCAGCCGCTTGCTCCAATGCCTCCGCCTGGTCAGCGTGACGAGCTCTTCGCCGCCACCGGGCGCGGTAACGGCCGTCTCGGCCATCAGAACGCCTGCCCCAGCCCGACGACGACCGCGATGCGGCCGTCGCCCTGCTGGCGATTGAGCGGCGTTCCGATGTCGATCCGGATGGGGCCAAAGCTTGAATAGTAGCGCGCCCCAATACCGACGCCGATCTGCCAATCCTTGAAATCAGGCATGGCGTCGGTCGACAGCGTGCCGCCGTCGATGAACGGCACGACGCCGAAATTGCCGCCGAACGCCTTCAGCCGGATACGCGCTTCGAGGCTGAATTCTGCCAGGCTCCGCCCGCCGATCGGATCATTGTCCACGTCGCGCGGACCGATGCGCTGATAGCCATAGCCGCGAACCGACCCGCCGCCGCCGGAATAGAAGCGCCGCGAGGGCGCAATGTCGTCGCGCTGAGCGCCGAGGATTGTGCCGAGGCGGATTCTTCCTGCGGCAACGATGCTGGGTGACAGCGGATGGTAGGCGCTGCCGTCGATCTGCATCCGGGCATAGGGAAAGGCGCCACCCTGGAAGCTGATCTCGGGGCTGACCCGGCCGAGCAAGCGGAAGCCCTTGGTCGGGTCGAGCAAATCATTGCTCTCGTCGAGGCCGAGGCTGGCCGGGAGGGCGGCGATAAAGAAGGTCCGCCGCCTGGATTCGCCAGTCGCCTCGATCGTGTCGCGCTCGTCGGTCGCTACCAGTTCAGCGCCGAGGCTCCAGGTCCATTTCTTCTGCCAGATGAAATTGCTCTGCCGCTCGAAGCCGCCAGATAGCGAGAGCGTCTTCGCCTCATAAGCGTCGCGGTCGACATGGCTGGCCAAGGCCTGCGCGTTCAGCACCTGGTCGCGGCGAAGCCAGTTGTTTCGGCGGAAAATCACCGCGCCCAACTGTTCCTGCGTCCCAATCACGCCGCGAACCGTAAGCGCACCCTCGGGATTGAACAGGTTGCGGTGCTGCCAGCTGGCTTCGGCCCGGAACCCTTCGCCAGTGCCATAACCCACCTCCCCGGCGATGGTTCGCATCGGCGCCGGCTCCAGCTTGATCGCAAGGTCGATTACCCGGCCCTCGTCCCTCGGCACTTGTGTCACTTCGAGCGAGGAAATCAGGCCGGTCGCGATCAACGCTCGGCGAAGATCGGCGACTTCGCTCTGTTCGTAGCGGTCGCCGGGCCCGAACCGGGCGATGCGCTGGACATGTCGTGAAGTAAAGGGCGGTTCGCCCGAAACGCTGATCTGGCCGAATTGAGCGATGGGTCCTGGCGCGACCGGCAGGAGCAGTCGGGCCGTCTGCGCCTCATGGTCGATGACGATGTCCTGCTCGCCGACCTTCGCCGTGGCGAAACCGCGTTCGCCGAGCGCAACCTGCAAGGCAACACCGGCGTCGATCACCTGCTCCGCGACAACCGGATCGCCGGCCTTGATGCCGAATGCCGCGCGCAGGCTTGCCGCTTCGCTCCCGGCGGCCTGTTCAAGGCCCGGCAGCTCGACGCTTGCGAAGCGGTAGAGTGGCCCCGGAATTGCCGCCAGCTGGACATGCAATGCCTGGCCGGCAGCATCGATGGTCGGCTCGACCGAAGCATCATAATAGCCTCGGCTCCGAAGCAGTTCGGCCAACAGCTCGGCATCCGCACGGGCACGCCGGTCGATCTGCGCTGCGTTGGCCTCCTTGTTGCGGTCACCCTCCAGGACCGAGCGCTCATTGAAGCCGCTGCGGATTTCGGCCACCTCGGCAAGCCCTTCCAGCCCGCTGATCGTCCAGCGATAATTCCGCGTCGCCGCCACGTCTTCGACGCGCTCCGCCGCCTCCTCGGTCGCTTCGGCCGCCGTCTCCGGCTCGACCGCCTGCACTTCGGGCGGCGGTTCGGGGTCGGGCTGGTTCATGTCCGGCCAGTCGACGCCAAGGTCGGGCATGGGGTCGAGCGGAGCGGAAGGATCCAGTTCGGTGGGGTCAGTAGGCGCCGTCTGGGCGTGCAGCGGCATCGAGGCAAGCGCCACGCCGGCACAGCCAACAAACCATTGAACAGCGGCCAACCGCCGGACGCGACCCATGCCCATCAAGGCCGCAGCCTAGCATGGGCAGGCGGCTACGCCACCTCCTGCGCGCACCCGAATCGCCGTAAATTTAGTGAATTGTGCCGCGAACTTCCTGTTCGGACAGAGTGACGATTACACGTTCGATCTGCCGCCAATGGCAGAAGCGCAAGACGTTCCCCCGATCACGGCTCGCTTCGGCACGGGCCGCGGCCTCGAAACCGGCGTTGTCCCCATAGGTTTCGAGCAGCAGCGCTGCATCGGCCAGCGATCCGCGGCCATTGATGAAGGGCGTGTCCATAAGCGCGTGATAACTGACCGCACCTTGCGCTTTAGGTCACAGACAAGGTCAACGAACCGTTAGCCATATTTGCGGCGGATCGCTGGCGTGGCCGCGGCCGATCTGTCATGCCGTCGAGATGCAAAGGCCCCGCAACGCCGCCGCCGGCGGAATCTTCCTCTTTCTTGGTCCGATTGTCGGCGCGATCTACGGAATCGGGGTCGGCGAGCCGATTTTGTGGATGTTGTACGGGTTCGGCGCGGGGGTCGCGATGGCGATCATCGTTTGGCTGATCGATCGCCGGCGCCGCTAGTCGTCGACCCCGATATCGAAGTGTAGAACTTCCTCCCGGGCGCCGAGCTTGTCATATAGCGCAACCGCGGGCTCGTCAGGCGGATCGGCCTGCACGAAGATGACCCAGGCACCCTTTTGCCGCGCGATCGGCTTCAGCGCTTCGATCAACGCGGTTGCCACGCCCTGGCGGCGGCACTCCTCCCTGACGGCGAGATCGTAAATGTAGATTTCGCTGCGCTCGGCTTCGAACTTCACCATCTCATAACCGGCCAGAGCACCGACCATCCGGCCGTCGATCCAGGCGGTCAGAGCGATAAATTTATCGTCGGCCAGCAGTCGACGCAGATAGTCCCGGCTTGGTGGCGGCCCATGATAGCCTTCTTCCCCGAAGACTTCCCCGAACAGCCGGTTGGCCGCTTCCATCAGGTCCACATCTCCGGAGCCGAGCCGTTGAATCTCGGTCATGCAATCCTCCGTCCCGCCCAGATCACCCGGCCTATGCAATCGATTTCATCGAGCCCGCAATCGGGTAGGTCGCTATAGGCCGGGTTGTCCGACTGGACGGTGACCCTGCGGCCGACAGGATGGATCGCCAGCCTCTTGACCAGCAATGTATCGTCGACCCGCAACACATAGATGCCGTCACGAAGGCGCTCTGCGCTGTCGGCCAAATCGACCAATATATCGTCCCCGGCGCTCAGCGTTGGCGACATAGAGTCGCCTTCAACCCGGATGACGGAGAGCTTGGCGGGCGACGAACTGGTCAGTGCCCTGAGCCAGGCCGGATCGAAAGCAAAATAGGGTCTAGCGCTTTCGTCGTCGGGCATCGCACCCGGCCCCGCGGAGGCGCGCACGGCTACCCGTGATACCGGGACGAGCGTGCCGAACTGGGCGGCCGGATCATCGGGCAAGCCGCCGAGCATGGTCTCGGGAACCTCGAAATAAAGGGCCAGCGCCCGGCGCTCACGCTCCTTCAAGCTTCTCGGCGTTCCCTTGCGGATATATTGCTGAATATAGGCTTCGTTGCGCCCGATCAGACGGGACAGGGAAGCAAAATTCTCTTTTCGTTCAGTGCACAGCTGCTCAAGCACCTGGCGAGGGTCCGATTTCATATACGCAGATTAACCATAGGAAAAATCCTAGACAAGTAGGAAATGCACTGGAATTCCTAAGTTGCCGAATCGACAGAACAACGAGGGCAACTTACTGTGAATATTCTACGCCAAGTTGAAAAATTCCTCAAAATCAGCAACATGCCGGCGACCAAGTTCGGCCGCGAAGCAGTAAAAGATCCGCGCTTCGTTTCTGATTTGCGCAACGGGCGCGAACCGCGGCCGCAAACCATTGCAAGGGTTCGCGCTTTCCTGGAGGCATTTCAATGATGAAGCTTGCCCTGTCGCCTGCAGCCGCCGGCCTGCTTCGGGCGCTGGTTGCTAGGGCCGGCATCAATCGCGATAGGATTTTACTCACCGATTTCCGTTCGGTCGATTGGCAATCGCTCACCTTCGTCGGCGAGCGACATGAAATGCTGCTCAGGATACCGGGGCCCGACGCGCATCTGCTGGCAGGTTGCATCAGCGAGGGACTGAAGGAGGCGGAATTTTCCATTCCTGGCCAGATCGTCGCGGACGTCGGCTTGGAGCGGCAGCCAACCCAAAATCGGGACGGCTCTGTGACGTTGCACATCGAGGCTCTTACGATCGCGGATAACTAACGCAGCGAGGCGCGGATGTTGGCCAGCGCGTCGTGGAGGGCCGCGCTGGCATCGGGAATCGCTGGGGCGTCCGCAGCCGGCCGGTGAGCGGCCGACGATGGTCGACCGTCTGCGAGGAAATCTACGATTCGATCGACCAATTCACCGGGAGTGGGGTCCGGCCGTTCGAAGAGTCGGACGACGCGGGCTCCCGGGAGGACCTCATCCAGCCGGTCGTTGAGCTCTAGAATCGAGTCATTTTCGTCGAGCAGGAGCTCATCGACCTCCACCGGACCGAACTCGGCCGGTGCAAAGCCAGGGGTCGGATCCGGCCGCGCGCTGCCTACCAGCTTCATGGTGAGGAAACCGGCGACCAGGGCCGCGGTGCCTGCTGCCCCCGCGACGACCGGCGATACGCCCAGTCGCCAGCTCGCCCAGCTCGCGGCTGCGGCCAACGGTACTGGCGCAAGCCATTCGACAAGCGCCTCTACCGGATGCTGATTTCCAGCCAAGCTCATGCGAGAAACATAGGAGGAATTGCTTGATAAGCGGTTTAAGACCGCTCAGGCCTTTGCCTCAATCGCTTCGATCAAGGCCTGGGTGAAAGCGGGTACGTCATCCGGCATGCGGCTGGTGATGATATTGCCGTCGGTCACCGCTTCCTCGTCAACGACATTCGCCCCGGCATTTTTGAGGTCGGTCCGGATCGAGCGCCAGCTGGTCGCCTGCCTGCCCCGCAGCAGGTCCGCTTCCACCAGCAGCCACGGCCCGTGGCAGATTGCGGCGACCGGCTTGTCGGTATTGGCGAACTCGCGAATGAGCGCGATCGCATCCTCATGCGTCCGCAACTGGTCCGGATTGCCGACTCCGCCGGGCAGCAGCAACGCATCATAGTCCGCCGCGGTCGCGTCCTTGATCAGCATGTCGGGCTTGATCGTCTTGCCCGGCTCGTCGTGAACGGTCCCCATGATCTCGTCCATGGTCATCGAGGCAAGCGTCACCTTCGCCCCCTTGCCGAGCAAAATCTCGCGCGGCCCGAACAGTTCGCTTTCCTCGAACCGGTTGGTGGCGATGATCAGGACATGCGCTTCGCCGATCGGCGGCATTCTCGTCTCCTTTGCTGCTCGGCGGGAACTACCGCATCGCATTTCCTTTATGCATCGACCAACGATGGAGGTCGCCAAAAGGATGCTGCGTCATAGCTCCGACGACGAGCCGGGTTACAGCCGTCAAAAGAAGGGGCGCTCCTGGGCCTATTTCGACGAGCATGGCGAGCGGGTCACCGACCGCGCCGAGATCGACCGCCTGAACTCCGTCGCCCTTCCCCCCGCATATACCGACGCCTGGTTCTGCAAGGATCCCAACGGTCACCTGCAGGCGACCGGGCGCGACGCGCGCGGGCGCAAGCAGTACCGCTATCACCCCGATTTCCGGTCGAAGCGCGATCGCTCCAAATATGAAGGCTGCCGCGAGTTCGGCGAGGCGCTCCCCAGGCTCCGCTCGCGCGTCGAGCGCGATCTCAAGCGGCGCAAGCTCGAACGCGAGACGGTCCTCGCCGCGGTGGTACGCCTCCTCGACCGCGAACAGATGCGGATCGGCAATGAGGAATATGCCCGCGACAACAAAAGCTTTGGCGCCACCACCCTCCGCACCAGGCATCTCCGCCGGGTCGGCGGCAAGCTCAAGATGCGGTTTACCGGCAAGCACGGCATCATTCACGAAGCCACCATCACGGATCGCAACCTGAAGCGCGTCGTCAAGAAATGCCAGGACCTGCCCGGACAAATGCTGTTTCAGTACGTCAACGGCGACGGGGTGCCGCAGGCCGTCACCTCGGCAGACGTCAACGACTATATCCGCGATGCGACCGGCGGCGATTTCACTGCCAAGCATTTCCGCACCTGGGGGGCCAGCGTGATTTTCTTCGACCAGCTGCTGAAAAAGGACGAGGAGAAACGGATCAGCATCAAGACTGCGCTGGAACCGGTCGCTGAGGCGCTCGGCAACACCCCCGCCATCAGTCGGAAGAGTTATGTCCACCCGCGGCTGATCGATGCGCTGCAGGATGATCCACGCGACCCGCTGCATGGGCTGAAGCGCCCACCGCCACGCCGCCGCCTGACCAGCGCCGAGACCGCTTTCCTGGCATTCCTCAAAAAGCAGCCGCGCCGCCGCCGCAAGTCCACGGCTTGAACCTTTCCGCCTCCCTCGCCACAAGCGCGGCCATGAAGAGGATCAATATCGCCGCGGCACCCCGCGAAATCGATGGCGTGCTCGATTGGGTCTTGGCCAACCTCGACCGTCTGGCCATCGGCGCAATGGTCGCCGCCGCCATCGTCGGCGTGATGCTGGCAATGCGCTGGATCGGTCATCGGATCCTCTCCGGCGAGCCTGAGATGTGGGGCTGGAAGAGCATCATTGGCCGCGTACTGGCCAAGACCAGCGTCTTCTTCATGATCGCGGCCGCGATCGACATCGTCGCCAGCTATGCCGCCATCCCGGCCAAGCTTTCCCGGCTTGCCGACATCTTCTTCATCGTCGCCGCGGCCCTGCAGATGGCGATCTGGGCGCGCGAGATCATCGTCGGCGTGATCCGCAGCCGGGTCGGCGAAGACCCGGGCGCCTCGACGCTCGGCAATGCCATGTCGCTGATCCGCATCTTCGTGAACATCGTCGTGTTCGCGATCGCGCTGGTCGTCATCCTCGACAATCTGGGGGTCAACGTCACCGCC
>Ga0307414_10002135_pt1 | contig 10325 bp, 13 predicted proteins | sample DK1Ometagenome_FD_203804 | JGI IMG/M metagenome (GOLD analysis project Ga0307414, IMG submission 203804) | Maize rhizosphere microbial communities from greenhouse at UC Davis, California, United States - DK15-O-3 | ecosystem: Host-associated > Plants > Roots > Rhizosphere > Soil | place: USA...
ACCGACGGCGCGGATTTACTCCGCGCCGGCTCGTGACCTAATCATTCAGAAACGCATAGCAGCGCTCGTTCCACCCAGGACCAGGAAGGGAATTGCATGGCTAAACTCATATTCGGGATGAACCAGTCCTTGGACGGCTATGTCGACCATATGGAGTTTGCGCCAAACGCCACCCTTTTCCGCCATTTCATTGAGGAGGCCGAGGGGCAGGCGGGCAGCGTGTACGGTCGCAAAATGTATGAGATCATGCGTTACTGGGATGACGACCATCCTGAATGGAATGAAGCGGATCACGCCTTCGCGGCGGCTTGGCGGAAGCAGCCGAAATGGGTCGTGTCGCGCTCGTTGAAGTCGGTCGGTCCTAACGCCACGCTAGTTTGGGACGACCTTGAGGGTGCGATGCGCGATCTGAAGGCAACATGCGACGGGGAGATCGAAGTCGCCGGCCCGGATTTGGCGCATAGCCTCACCGAGCTTGGCCTGATCGACGAATATCGGATCTACCTGCACCCCGTCGTGTTGGGTCGCGGAAAGCCATATTTCGCCGGACCGCGCCCGCCGCTCCGCCTTATGACCCATGACCGGATTGGCGAGGATGTGATCAGGCTGACCTACGCGCCCGCCTGACCCTTGCGGATAGTGAAACGGCCCGAGGATTTCTCCCCGGACCGCTTCTGCCCCCAAGAAGCCGCGGACTGGCCGCGGCTTCTCGCTTCAGCTTGTCTTAACCGCGTTCCGGCTCCGGCGGAGGCGGCGGCGGAGGCGGAGGAGGTGGCGGTGGCGGACACACGTCCGTCGCCAGGATCACCGAGCCGTCCGGGCACGTCTGCGTCGCCGGAGGAGGCGGCGGAGGCGGCGGGGGCGGCGGAGGTGGAGGCGGCGGCGGTGGCGAGGCGAAGTTGTAGATCAGGCTCGCCAGCAGCGAATGCGATTTGAACCGCCCGCCGCGCAGTGCTGTTGCGCCTTCCTGCTCCTCGTCGAAATCATGCTTGACGCGGCTCGACCGGAAGTAGCGATACTTCAGGCCGACATCGATGTTCGGCGAGACCGCATAGCGCACGCCGGCAATGCCCTGAAGTGCAACGCCGCCATCCTTGAAGCTGAAAAGGCTGCCGCCGAGATCGTCCGACCTGATCTTGTACTTGCCCCAGGCAAAGCCGATGCCTGGCCCGGCATAGAAACTCAGCCCGTCCTCGTTGCCCAGGTCGAGCAACAGGTTGGTCATGATCGACAGGTAGCGGGTGCTGCCGTCGGCATCGATGGTTTCCTGCGGCGACCATTCATCCAACTCGAAGTCGGGAACCCGGACACCATATTCGTCATGGCTCGCCCGCTTGTAACCAAGCTCCAGCTCGGCACGGAACATGCCGCCGTCGTAGCCGAAGATGGCGTCGATATCGTAACCCATCTTGTGATCGATGGAGATGAAGTCGTCGACGTCGCCGTCGATATTGAACGGATCCGGCGTCAGGTCGAGATCGACGTCCTTCGCCCACATCAGGCCGCCTTCGATGCCCAGGTAAAGCGTCTTGTCGCGCGCCAGGGCCGGCGTCGCGATCATGCTGCTGGCCAATAAGGCAAGACAGGTACGTTTGATCATAGGAATGCCCCCGTTAGTCAGTTCGTGACGAACCCGTATTATTTAACAGAGTTAATTTCCGGGCGCTAGGCGGGGATGGGTTGCAACGCACAATTTTTGTCGGTGCGTGTTTTTGGCGCCATATCAGCGACTTGGGCCGCCGGCCGGTCGAGGCTCTGGGCGCAGGCTTTTAGGGACGGTGAATCGGGAGAAAGTGGCGGCTTGGCGCCAATCGGAGTCGGGCGGGTCAGGCCGAAATCGCCACCGCGCCGCTTTCGACGGCCCGGCGCGCGAAATCCAGGGCGAGCTTCTGATGCCATTCGCGGGCCTGGGGTGTCACTGCGCGATGGGCGGCGGTCCGCTCCTCGGCGGCCCGGCGCAGGTAGAAACGCTGGTTCGACTCCATCCGACGCACTCCCCCAAACATCGTTCGGCGCGACCCACCGTGCGCGCAAAAAGTAAAGTGATGGTTAATATCCACAGGGGGAATCCGCCGTCCCTTTGCGGGACATCCGCGTGGCATGGCAGTGACAGCCGATGCGAATCGCTTTATCGTTGAAACCTAACAACTCGTCGCTCGTTTCGCGCCTATCGGAGGAACGACCCATGTTGAGTTCGGTGACAATTCCATTCGACCCCGCAGCGCGCGGCTATCATGCCGTGTACCGGGAGAATGAGGTCAATCGTTGCCCCGGCTGCGGCCGGACCCACTGGTATGTGGGCCGCACGCTGGCCGAGTGCGGGTTTTGCGCGACCGCGCTTCCGCTCTCGGAAAGCTATCGCCAGCCGGCCGAGGCGATCATCGTCCGCCGGTCCCGCCCGCCCGAGCCGTCGGCCTTCGCGGCCTAGCCGCGCAAGGGAAGGCGCGCGTCCGACGAGCGGGGCGGGCGCGTGCCACCCCTTTGATGCATCCGGCCATTTGCATTATGTTATAGCCATGAAACGATTCATCGTCCCGTTGCTGGCCCTGGCGATCGCATCCACGCCGGCTTCCGCATTTGCCGGCGCCGGCAATTTCACGTTGGTCAACAAGACCGGCGCCAACATCTCCTCGCTGATGATCCGGCGCGTCGGCACTCCGACCTGGCAACCGCTCGGCGGAAACCCGGCGGCCGGCTCACGGGTCGCGGTGGCGTTCGCCAATCCCGACTGCGCGTTCGACGTCCAGGCGCGACTGGCCGACGGCACGACCGCGACCTTCAACGGTGTCAATCTGTGCGATGTGACGACGGTGACGCTGAACCGCGGTCCGACCGGCGCGCTCTGGGTCGATTACGACTGATCGACCTCAACGCAGCATGGCGACGTGCTGGCGGTCGCGGCGCGGCCGGGACCGGTTCGGACAATTTCACGCTATCGAGCAGCTTCGCCCCGGCGATGAAGGGCACGCCCAGGCAGGCCACTGCGAGCAGCACGCCGCCATTGCCCGGGTAATTCTGCATGTAATGAAGGCCGCGTTCCACGGCGCCGACCGCGATGGCATAGGTCACCAGATACGCCTCGAGCCGCGTCTTGATCGTGAAAAGTCTGGCGAAGCGCTTCAGCATGGTACCAATCGTTAAGCAAACGGCGGGCCGGTGGCGGGGTTCCGCCAATTCCGTCCTAACTGCATTGGTAAAGCGAAAATTAACGCGGCGCGAGTCCGCTTAGATCGAGTGTTTCGAGCAGGGACAGTCTCGCCGCCTCCACGTCGCGGATCAGGGGCGGGTGCTGGATGTCGGAAATCGAGATTTCCTCGGGCCAACTCGCCGAGATGACGTCCGCCAGCCGGTCCAGCTTCGCCTCGTCAACCAGGAAGCGCGGATCGACCGTTACCGGATCGCAGGCGACGCGGAGCCTGAGGCAGGCGGGGCCGCCGCCATTGGCCATCGACTGGCGGACGTCGACGAATTCGACCCGGCGGATCGCGCCGTTGCTGGCCAGATGCCGCTCGATCCACGCCGCGACAGAGGGCGTTTCGCGGCACTCGGTCGGCGCCACCAGGGTCATCGCCCCGTCGGGCGGGGTCACCAGCTGTGCGTTGAACAAATAGCTGCGGATGGCGTCGGCCAGCGGCACTTCGCCGTTCGGCACCTCGACCAGTTCGAACCCGGGAACCTTGGCCGCGAGCTCATCGATCAGGGCGTCGCGATCCGCGAACGCTTTCTCATGGGCGAACAGCACCGGGCCGTTGGCGACCGCGACCACGTCGTTGTGGAACGCTCCCGCCGCGATCGCTTCCTCGCTTTGCGCCGCGAAAACCGTCCGCGCAGGATCGAGCCGGTGGAGCCGGGCGATCGCCTTGGACGCTTCGATATGCTGGCGGGCAGGGAAGGGTCCGCCCGACACGCCATAGACGAACACCTCGACTCCCGCTTCGCCATGCGACGGCGCCAGCCGCATATGATTGGCCGCGCCCTCGTCGCCGAAGGCGGGCACCGGCCCATGCACCGCGAAGGCGCTGCTTGCGAAGGCGAGCTTCAACTGCGCCAGCGTAGCCGGCCATTCGTGGCTGCGATGCGGCATGGTCTTCAGGTTGGCGACGGTCAGGTGACACTTCCCGTCGGCCGCATCGGGCGACGGGCTCACCGTGGCCGCATTGGCGGCCCACATCGCCGACGCGCTCATCGCATTGGCGGCGAGCGCATGCTCGGCCGCCTCGATGTTCGTTCCCAACTCCGCCAGCCAATTCCGCGCCGGCCTCGGTTGTGGCACGAATATCCCCTGCACGAGGCCAAGCCGCAGGTTCGAGCGCATCTTGTCGAGCCCCTGGAGCGCCGCCGCCCGCGGCTGCGACACGTCGCCCGCGTGGCTTTTCGAGGCCAGGTTACCGAGACTCAGCCCGGCATAATTGTGACTGGGCCCGATGATCCCGTCGAAGTTGATCTCGCGGATCATCGCGCGACCGCGAGCACCCGGTCGCCCGGCCCGATGTTCAGCATGTCCATCGCCTTGGGATCGATCAGCAATTCGCCGTTGTCGGTCCGCGTCGCGTGGCTGTAGCAGGCGACGAAGTCATGCATGACGCCGGTCGCCAGCATCATGGTCGGCCCGCCTTCGCCATTGGTCCCCGCGACTCGCAGCCACTCGGCCTCCATCACCGTCTTGATCTTGTCGGTCCGTGCCGTGACCGTCGGGCCGCCGTCGAAAATGTCGACATAGCTATCCCAGTCGAAGCCCTCAATTTCCAGCATCTTCAGCGCGGCGCGGCCGGTCGGATGCGGCTGGCCGATCACGCTCCGCGCGCTTTCCGGCAGCATGGCGATATAGATCGGCGTCTTGGGGAAAAGGTCGGCGATGAATTGCGTGCCGTGGACCGCGTTGAACTCGTCAGCCTCGGGGAAGGTCATCCCGAAGAACCGCCCGCCGATCGCGTCCCAGAAAGGCGAATGGCCGCCCTGGTCGAGGACACCGCGAAGCTCGGCCAGCACCATCTCCCCGAAGCGCGGGCGATGCTGCTTGATGAACAAATAGCGCGACCGCGCCAGCAGCATTCCAAGCCCGCCCGCGCGTTCCTGCGGATGGAGAAATAGTCCGCCAACCTCGCTCGACCCTTCAAGGTCGGTGGTCAGCGTCAGCGCCTGGTTGCGGAAGATGCGCCCAAGCTCCTCGCTCTTCTGCGTCAGCGTCGAAATGAGATAGCTGTAGAAGGGCCGATCGTTCCCGACCTGGCCGAACACCTGGCAGGTTCCGCGGATCTGCCCCGTTTCCACATTCTCCAGCATGAAGACGTACAGGTCGTCCGCCGGGCTCTCGCCCTTGCGGCTGAATCCAGCCTCGGACCGCTCCAGCTTGGCCTCCAGCGTCGGCCGTTCGGCCGGCAGGTTGGTGAAGCCGCCCCCGGTCAGCTTGGCCAGGTCGTAGAGCGGCTTGATGTCCTTGGGCAGGGCGGCGCGGATGCGATAGGTCATGCGCCCTCCGCCAGCCGCAATATGGTCAGCGCCGATAGCGCGGCGCGCTCGGCAAGGCTGTCGACGATCAGATATTCCTCCATCGAATGGATAAGCCCGCCGCGAACGCCCATCGTGTCGATGACAGGCACGCCGCAGGCCGCGATATTATTGCCGTCGCACACCCCGCCGGTCGATTTCCAGCCGATCGGCTGGCCGAGGTCGGCGCCCGCCTTCTTCACCACGCCGAACAATTGCTCGAGCTCGGACGTCATCGGCTTGGGCGGCCGTGCGAAATGGCCGTGTGCGTGAATCCGCACGTCATGCTCGGCCGCGACGGCGGCGACGGTCGTGTCGATCAGCGCCTGCGCGCGCGCCTGATCTTCGAGTGTCCGGGGACGCATGTTGACCCGCAGCACCGCGAGGTCGGGCACGACATTGGTCGGACCGCCGCCGTCGATCCTCGATGGATTGACCGACAGCGATGCGTCCATCGCGGCCTTCAACCGAAGCGCAAGGTCGGAGGCGGCGATTATGGCATTGCGCCCGTCCTCGGGATTGCGGCCTGCGTGGGCGGACTTGCCCGTGATGGTGAATGCGAAATTGCCGCTCCCCGGCCGCGCCCCCGCCAGCGTGCCGTCAGCATTGGCCGCAGGCTCATAGGTCAGCGCGGCGCGCTTGCCCCGGGCCGCGCGCGCGATGAGGCCGGCCGAACCCAGCGAACCGACCTCCTCGTCGCTGTTGATCACGACCTCATAACCGATGCGCCCGGCCAGCGGCGTATCCTCGACAGCCAAAAGCGCCGCCAGCATGATGGCGATCCCGCCCTTCATGTCGGCCACGCCGGGACCGTTCAGCACCTTGCCCGGCTCCAGCCAGGTCAGCGACTGGAACGGGTGATCGGTGCCGAACACGGTGTCCATGTGACCGGTGAAAAGCAGCTGCACCGGCGCCATCGGCCGGACGATGAGGTGAAGGTTGCGGCCATGCGGAACCTGATAGGGTTTGCCCGCGGCATCGATGGCTTCGACCGGCGCCGCCTCGACGAACCGCAATTCCCCGGGGAGGTCGGAAAACGCGCCCGAAAGCTCGCCGATCATCGCCTCGAGACCATTGAGGTTGCGCGATCCCGAATTGATGACCGACCAGGCCTCGACCTGGCGCAGCATGTCCGCCGCCATCGCCTGCTCGACGCAGGTCCGTTCGGTCGTGCTTAGCCCCTCCATGGCTGGAGGCTCTAGCCGCACCTCATGAGACCGTCAAAGCGACGCGAACGTTTGGTTGCCTTGCGGATAGGCAGCCAGTGTATTATATGCATAAGACACATGATGAGGAGTGCGGGCAATGTTTGAAAATCCAGTGGCGAAAAGGACGGCGATCGCGGCGGCCATCGGCGCGGTCGTGGCCATCCCGCTTCCCTTCATCGGGCCGATTATCGGCGCGCTCGTCGGGGGCGGAATCGGCTTTTTCACAGCCGACCAGCGGCGTTAGAGAAACTCCGAAAACCCTTCGACGATCGCGCGATACATGTCGCGCTTGAACGGCACGATCAGTTCGGGGAGCAGGTGCGGCTCGACCCATTGCCAGTGCGAGAATTCGGGATCGGCGGTCGCGATATCGATGTCGTCGTCGCTGCCCAGGAACCGCGCCAGGTACCAGTCCTGCAACTGCCCCTTCCATTTCCCGCCCCATAGCCGCGAGGCGATCGCATCGGGGATGTCATAGCGCAGCTGTTGCGGATGACAGGCGATCTGCTCGACGAGCTTCGGCTTGATCCCGGTCTCTTCTTCCAGCTCGCGAAGCGCGCCGGCCCAGCTTTCCTCGCCCTTGTCGAGCCCGCCCTGCGGCATCTGCCAGGCCTCGTCCCGATTATCGATCCGCCGTCCGACCCAGACAAGCTTCTGGTCGTTGATCAGCATCACGCCGACCCCGCGGCGATAGAGATGGTCGTCGGTCATGCGACAAGGTCTAGGCAGGGACCGCGCCTCCTGCAACTTGTATTCACATGAACGATATGCCATATATTCGTTCAGGAGAATGGACATGGTCGCGGTCAAGCAAAAGGCAACACGCAAGACTGAGGACGGGGCGCTGCTCGCCAGGGCGGTTCAGCGCATCGCCGAATATTGGGGCCTGACAAACGAGGGGCTGGGGGACATTCTCGGCCTGTCCGGCTCGACCGTGTCGCGCCTGCGCGGCGGCAGCTGGCAGTTCCAGCCCGGCACCAAGAGTTTCGAGCTAGCCCAATATCTGACACGCCTGTTCCGCTCGCTCGACGCGCTGCTGGGAAGCGATGACGTGGCCGCCCGTTCCTGGCTGGCCAGCGACAACATCGAGCTCGGCGGGCGGCCGATCGAGCTGATCCGCACCATCCGCGGCCTGACGCAAGTGGCCGATTATGTCGACGACTACCGGGCCAGGGTTTGAGCCGCACGCCGCGCAAATCCGACTTCATTCGCTACCGCCGGACGCTGTTCCGGCTGGTCGAAGCCCAGCACCGCATTTCCACCTCCAGGCTCACGGATTCCCTGGTCGAGGAGGAGCGGCTGGAGCAACTGGTTGAGCAAGTGAAACCGCCGCTACCTAAGGAAGCGCGGGGGCTTCACTATCTGCTGGCGACTCCGTTCCGCTATGGGCACCGCACAGCTAGCCGCTTCCGCCGCGCCGGCGAACGGCCGGGCATTTTTTACGCGTCGGAAAGCCGCATCACCTGCCTGACCGAACTGGCTTATTGGCGGTTGCGCTTCCATGCCGCTTCGCCCGATGCCCAGCTTCCCGCCAGCACGACCGAACATTTCATGTTTAGCGTGCCGGTGGACGCGGCGCGTTCGCTCGACCTGACAAGGCCGCCCTTCGCGGCCGACCGCGGTAAATGGATCAGCAAGACCAGCTACGAAGCCTGCCAGGGCTTTGCAGCGTTGGCGCGCGCGATCGCTGCCCAGCTGATCCGCTACGAATCCGCCCGCGATCCGAAGGGCATCAACGCCGCCTTGCTCGACCCCGCCTGCTTCACCGCGCCGGTCCCGACCTCGGAAGGAAGCTGGCACCTTCGCTTCCAGAACGGCAAGCTCATCGCCCGCGGCGCGGCGCCGTCGGACGAGCGGCATGAGTTCGAATTTGGCCAGTTCGGACTGACGCGCTGACTGGCGCTTCGAGGGATATCAAGACTGGCGAAGCGTGCCTGCCAGTCGTAAGAGGGGATCAAGCACAAAATCACAGGACGTTTCGCATGGCCTCGGCCACCCATTTGATCACCGACGAAGAAGCCCGCGCCCATCCCATCTGCGAGGCGATGGTCGTTCGCTTCGCCGGCGACAGCGGCGACGGGATGCAGCTGACCGGTGGGCAGTTCACGCTGTCGACGGCGCTGGCCGGCAACGACCTCGCGACGTTCCCCGACTTCCCGGCCGAAATCCGCGCGCCGCAGGGGACGACGTTCGGTGTCTCCGCCTTTCAGATCAATTTCGGCTCGACCGCGATCGAGACGGCGGGCGACCAGCCGGATGTTCTGATCGCGATGAATCCGGCCGCCTTGAAGGTGAACGTGAAGGCGCTGCGCGAAGGCGGCCTGATCATCGCCGACGAGGGCGAGTTCACGCCGCGCAACCTTGCCAAAGCGGGCTATGACGCCAGCCCGCTGGAAGATGGCAGCCTGGCCAAGTGGAACCTGGTCAAGTTCAATATTTCGCAGCTGACCCTCGACGCGGTGAAGCCGTTCGGCCTTGGCAACAAGGAGGCGCTGCGCTGCAAGAATATGTGGACGCTGGGGCTCGCGCTGTGGATGTTCGACCGCGACCGCGCGCCGATCGTCGACTGGCTCAAGACCAAATTCGCCAAGGTGCCGGAACTGGCCGAGGCCAATATCGCCGCGCTCAACGCCGGTCACGCCTATGGCGAAACGGTCGAGATCGGCGGGCAGGTCCACAAACACCACATCGAAGCCGCGCCGACCGAGCCGGGGCTTTATCGCACGGTCACCGGCGCGGAATCGCTGTCGCTGGGCCTGATCGCGGGCGCGCAGCTTGCCGGGTTGCAGATGTTCTTCGGAGGCTATCCGATCACTCCGGCATCGGCGATCCTCCACCATCTGTCGCGGCTCAAGGAATATGGGATCACCACTTTCCAGGCGGAGGACGAGATCGCCGCGATCTGCGCCGCCATCGGCGCCAGCTATGCGGGATCGCTGGGGGTCACATCCTCGTCCGGACCGGGCATCGCATTGAAGGGCGAGGCGATGGGCCTTGCCATCATGACCGAGCTTCCCCTGATCATCGTCAACTCGCAGCGCGGCGGGCCGTCGACCGGCCTTCCGACCAAGACCGAGCAGTCCGACCTTTACCAGGCGGTCTACGGCCGCAATGGCGACGCGCCGCTGCCGGTGATCGCCGCCCGCTCGCCCGCCGACGCATTCGATTGCGCGATCGAGGCGGTGAGGATCGCGACCCGCTACATGACCCCAGTGATGCTGCTGACCGACGGCTATATCGCCAATGCCGCCGAGCCATGGAAGGTGCCGGACATGAGCGGCTACGCGCCGTTCCCGGTCGAGTTCGAGACGGGCAGCGCGCCCAATCCGGTCGTCGGCGCACCGGACAATGACGAGGTCATGCCTTATCGGCGCAACCCCGACCTAGCCCGCCCCTGGATCAAGCCCGGGACGCCCGGCCTCGAGCATCGCATCGGCGGGATCGAGAAGCAGCCCGGCACCGGCAACATCGACTATTCTCCCGAGGCCCATGCCGAGATGACCCGCATCCGCGCCGCCAAGGTCGCGGGCGTCGCGGATTCGATTCCCGACCAGGAGGTTTGCCTTGGCAATGAGGGCGGCAAGCTGGCCGTCGTCGGCTGGGGCTCGACCTTCGGCCCGATTCACCAGG
>Ga0307414_10002136_pt1 | contig 10322 bp, 8 predicted proteins | sample DK1Ometagenome_FD_203804 | JGI IMG/M metagenome (GOLD analysis project Ga0307414, IMG submission 203804) | Maize rhizosphere microbial communities from greenhouse at UC Davis, California, United States - DK15-O-3 | ecosystem: Host-associated > Plants > Roots > Rhizosphere > Soil | place: USA...
ACGCATTCCGATACCCCCTTTTTGACGCTCAAGGTGAGTCCACAATCGGGTCAGTCTGGGTAGCAGGTATTGCAGCTGTGCCAGCTCCACCTGTGTTTTTGCCTGAGCGGTCTGTGCCCTTCCCGCGAAAATATCCAGAATCAGGTTGCTCCTGTCCAGAATTTTTACCTGCAGTTCACGCTCTATATTTCTCAGCTGTGATGGTGAAAGCTCATCATCAAAAACCACCATATCTATTTCCTCAGATTTCACGTAAGCCTGTATCTCCTCCAGTTTTCCCGTACCCACAAAAGTTGCACGGTCAGGCTTGAGCATTTTCTGGGTAAACTCATGCTCTACCAGTCCACCCGCAGTATCTACCAAAAAAGCAAGCTCATCGAGGTACTCCCGGGTCTCTTCCGGCTTTTCTCCCGGCCTGACCACTCCGACAAGGACTGCCCGCTCCTGCTTTAATGCAGTATCATAAAATTTCTGTTTTCCCATGTAAAATACAAAGATACAAAAGTTATACCGAGATCAGCTCCCTGACAAATGAGCGGATGGCTGCTCCCGGATCTTGTGTTTTCATAAAATTTTCCCCGATCAGAAAACCGTTGAAACCGGCCGCCCTCAGCTGGTTTATCGTCGAGGTTTCGTTGATCGCACTCTCCGAGATCTTCAAAAAGTCATCGGGGATTTGGTTGACCAGGTCGAAAGAAGTCTGAATGTTCACAGTAAAATCAGCCAGGTTCCTGTTGTTGACGCCTATTGCATCCAGGTCCCCGCAAATGCTCCGTTCCAGTTCTTCCTTGTTATGCACCTCCAGCAATACATTCAATCCAAGACTTTTCGCCAGGCCTGACAAATTTACGATCTCCCGGGGTGTCAGTATCGCTGCGATCAGCAGAATGATGTCGGCACCCCAGGCCTTAGCTTCAAGGACCTGGTACTCGTCGATCATAAAATCCTTTCTCAATACCGGAATGTCGTTGTGCGCCCTTGCTTCCAAAAGGTCCCGGGGATGTCCGCCAAAAAAATCTGTATCCGTTAAAACAGACAATGCAGAGGCGCCGGCAGCAGCATAAGCCGCCGTTACATCAGCTACACTTACCTGATCGTTGATCACCCCTTTTGAAGGCGATCTGCGCTTGAATTCCGCAATGATCCCGGTACGCTGCTTGTCCAGCAAAAAGTCTTTAAATGAGTGCGGCACACGAGCAAAATTCGCAGCACTTTCCAGCTCTTTTACAGTTACCTGCTGCTTCGCCTGGGCTACTTCTACTTTCTTCCGAAGTACAATCTTATCTAAAATATTCATCTCTAGCTTTCTAACCAGTTCTTCATCATTTGCTTACCGTACTCTGTCAGCACGCTTTCCGGGTGAAACTGCACTCCCCTTATATCAAACTTATTGTGTCTCAACGCCATGATCTCATTGGTGTTGTCTGTAGCGGTCACCGTAAAGCAATCCGGCAATCCCTCTGAATTCACTACCCAGGAATGATAGCGGCCCACTTTGATCACTGCCGGACAATCTTTAAAGATCAGCTCATCCTGGTCCAGCACATCAATGGGCGTCGCAACACCATGCATCGGCCTGCCCAGGTTCAATAAACTACCGCCAAATGCCTCCGCTATCGCCTGCTGCCCAAGGCATACCCCAAAAATACTCTTGGCGGACGCATAGGTTCTGATGACGTCCAGCAGTAATCCGGCCTCTTCGGGTATGCCCGGACCGGGCGATAATAATATCTTATCGAACTGATCCACATCTTCCAGCGCAAACTTATCGTTCCTCCACACCTCCACGTCCCGGTCCAGTTCATTCACTAAATGCACCAGGTTATAAGTAAACGAATCGTAATTGTCTATCACTAAAACTTTTTTCTGCGTATTATTATTGCTTTTCATTTTAAATCTCTGTAGCCATTTCAATTGCTTTGCGCAATGCGGCAATCTTGTTATTTACTTCATTCAGCTCATTAACTGGTATACTGTCGGCGACAATACCAGCGCCCGCCCGGTAGTGGAGCTCATTGTTCTTGCTCATAAAGGTCCGGATCATGATGCAGTGGTTAAACTCATCATTGAAACCCATATACCCCAATGCCCCCGCGTAAAAATTCCGGCCCAGGCCCTCATATTCATCGATCAGCTGCATTGCCCTGTATTTAGGCGCCCCGCTCAGTGTACCGGCGGGATAAGTATCTGCCACCACTTTAAAAGCCGGTACATTTTCCTGCAGTTTACCGCTCACCTTAGACACCAGGTGGATCAGGTGCGAATAATACTGAACCTCTTTAAATGATTTTACCTGCACCCCACTGCAGTGTCTGCTCAGGTCATTGCGGGCCAGGTCTACCAGCATGACATGCTCGGCACTTTCCTTAGGATCCTGTTCCAGTTTTCTGGCCTGTTCCGCATCCTCTTCGTCATTCCCTGTACGCTTAAAAGTTCCTGCTATAGGAAATATATTGGCGACATTATTCTTAATTGTAATCTGAGCCTCGGGTGATGAACCAAACAATTTGAAACTGCCATAATCAAAATAAAAAAGGTACGGCGAAGGATTTATAGACCGCAGGCAGCGGTAAACATTAAACTCATCACCAAGAAAACCCTGCTTAAAAGCCCTTGACGGAACGATCTGGAAAACGTCGCCCCGAAGGATGTGCTTTTTCATTTTCTCCACCATCTCCATAAAATCCTCATTGGTCAGGTTAGACTTTTCTTCACCATTGGGTTTAAAGCTATACTCCGGGAAATTCTTGTTTTGAATGATGTACTCCATTTTTTCCAGATCAGTGGTATCATCCCCGTTAAAGATATTTTTAAATAAGGTCACTTCATTTCTAAAGTGATCGATAGCGATAATGTACCTGTAAATATGATATTGCATCAAAGGAATCTCTTCAGCTTTTGGTGAAGCAGAAGAAAAAGTGATGTCTTCAAAATGCTGCACCGCATTCCAGGTAAAATATCCGAATAAACCACTGCTGATGTATCGCTTATCTTCGAGATTATCCGGTGTAAAGTGTGCTTTAAAAGCTTCAATCTCCGCGGTAAGTACAAAATTCTTTTTCTCTTCTTTCTTTCCATCCGGAAAATAGGCAGAAAGTACACCGTTTTGCAGTACAATACCAGCCACAGGCTCAGCACATACATAACTTACTGAATTCTCCCGGCTATGGTAGTCGGAACTTTCCAGAAGCAGAGTATTTGGGAATACATCCCTCAGGCGCAGATAGATACTCACCGGAGTAGTCGTATCGGCAAGTCTCTTTTTATAAGTGGTGTTAATGATATAATTGTTCATTCTAAATTATTATTAAAAGCAAAAACCCGGCGTGTGGTCTACGTCGGGTTTTCAATGTGGTTGGTTTAGGTTGATAAACTATAAAGTACACAAGGATACGACTAGACTCTTTTCAGAAGTACTATGCCATTGCCAGGTATGTATATTGTTAATCATGCGTCACAAAAATATAAATAAATACTACAAAGCAAAATTAAATTGTAAAATTTATGAAACACCAAAGAATGAACGCGTTGGATCAGCCTTGGTCATCTGTATGATTGCAACAACAATCACCAGCAGTGCCAGTCCAAAGTAAAGCGCTATAGTCCGGTGCTTTGCGGAACCCTCCTCAGTACGTTTTGATCTTGCATTGCCTACCGTGATCAAGATGATCGCAAAAACCATCATTCCGATGTGTTCCATTTTCCAGTATCGTGTCAGGGCCACCGAACTGTCGGCCTTAAACCAATCTCCCAGAAAATAAAGCAAAAGACCAAATACCAGCTGAATATGAGCAGAGATCAATGCAAACACATTTAATTTTCTGTTGCCTTCCGTATAGGGCTTTTTACCAAACCAGCCAGCAAGCGCCTGTACAAAGGCCGCCAGCAATAAAATGAGAACAATGTAGCGCCAGCCTGAATGGGCGCTCTGTAAGATCTTATACATATTTTAGGATTAATTAAGCTTCAACAGCATCGTAAACAAGCACTTTAGACCACAGCGGACTGCAGTTCCTGATAAATTCGAGGTGCAACGGATGGTCCTGATAAGTTGCCTGACCTGCCAGATCGCTAAAGAACATAAGCTCAGAGACACTCCAGCTGTTGTCCACCACTTCACGTTTTTCAGTACTCGCAGGCACACCTACTTTCAGTTCACGCACAGTTTCAATTTTTGTTAATTTCTTTAAACCAGCTATCAATTTATCACGGTCTTCTTTAGAATCCGGATTCTTCAGCCAAAAAAGCACATGGTGCGTAATAGGGTATTTATTTTCCATACTTGTAAGGGGCATTGCTGCGGTTGCTGCGGTACCCGCCGCAACCGCAGCAACCGTACCGATAAATTTTCTTCTGCTTGATGAACTCATAATAAAATATAAAGAGCATGAAAGTAATAAAGATATTCCGAATATATTCATAATTGAGATGAAATGGCGAAAATTTGATACAGTCAGGGTCATTTGCTAAATTTTAATTATTGATTTTTACCCTGTTTTACCTGCTTCTAACCAAAGCCCTATTCAACCACACTAATGATCAACAGCATCAACACATTAAAATTTTTTGGCATCCTGGCCGGCATTTTTGCTTTAGGCTCAGTCAAGGCACAAGACCGGAAAGCACCGGCTTATCCGCTGATCACCCACAATCCCAATTTCAGTATCTGGTCAAGTACAGATGAACTCAATGCATCTACTACAACACACTGGACCGGCGCAGATCACTCACTCCTGGGCCTGATCAATGTAGACGGCAACATTTATCGTTTCCTTGGCAAAGAAGAGGCGAGCTACAAAACCGTACTCGCGGCTTCAGACGAAATGCCATATAGCGTAAAATATACAGAAACAGCTCCTGACGGGGACTGGAAAGCAGCTGATTATGCCGCAGGCAACTGGAAATCTGGTCAGGCCCCGATAGGTGATGACGCCAAACAGGTAAAAACCCTTTGGAAATCTAAGGAAATCTGGGTAAGAAGGGCATTCAACATTGTCAATCCGGCCAGCATCAATGAGCTGTTGTTAAAAATGAACCACGATGACAACATCGAGGTATATCTGAACGGCAAAAAGGTCTATGAAAAAGTGGGCTGGACCAATACTTTCCAGTACTTTCCGCTTCATAAAAACGACCTGAAGGCCGGTCAGAATGTGATCGCCATCCATCTGGCCAACTCGGCCGGTGGCAGGTACCTGGACTTTGGCCTGGCAGATAAGCTAAAGGACAACGCAGCTAAGATCCAGCTGGCCAAACAGAAAAATGTGGAGATCAATGCTACGCAGACCATCTATGATTTTACCTGCGGTAAGATCGATCTTAAACTGACCTTTACATCGCCTCTGCTTATGAATGATTTGGGCTTACTTGCCCGCCCGGTGTCTTACATCAGCTACAATGTAAAAGCCAATGACGGCAAGACCCACGCCGTAAAGGTATTTTTGAGTGCTTCATCCAACATTGCAGTGTACAGGCCTGCACAACAGGTAACTGCTAAAAAGTATTCAACCGCTAAATTGTCGATCCTAAAAGCAGGTACAACAGAACAGCCCATACTGCAAAAAGGTGCCGATGACATGCGCATCGACTGGGGTTACTTTTACGTAGCGGCTCCTAAATCAAGCGACGCAGTACAATTCATCAGCAGCGGCAACACCGCCGCCGATGCTTTTAGAAGGGGCACTTCAGCTTCTACGGTCAGTACCGGCAAATCGCTGGCCCTGAACACGGTAGTTCCTTTCGGCACTGTTGGCAAAACAGCAGTGGAGCGGTTTATTGAGCTGGGTTACGACGAAATCTATTCGATTCAATACTTCAAAAAGGACCTGAGACCATGGTGGAACACCTCCGGCAAGGAAACTATTGAAGGTCAGCTGACCGACGCAGCCAATGCGTACAAAGAGGTGATGCAAAAATGCAGGAATTTCAACCAAACCGTATATGCAGATGCCCTGCAGTCTGGTGGCAAGGAATACGCGCACCTGTGTATCCTCGGTTACCGTCAAAGCATTGCGGCGCACACCCTGGTGAAAAGCCCTAAAGGCGAAATCCTCTGGCTATCAAAAGAGAACAATAGCGGTGGTTTCATCAATACCGTTGATGTCACCTATCCATCCGCTCCCTTATATTTGATTTACAATCCGTCACTGTTACAGGGCATGCTGAATGGAATTTTCTATTTCAGTGAAAGCGGAAAATACCCGCATCCATGGGCTGCGCACGATTTGGGGACCTATCCGCTGGCCAACGGGCAGACCTACGGCGAGCCAATGCCTGTAGAGGAGTCTGGCAACATGATCATTTTAACTGCTGCCATTGCAAAAGCCCAGGGAAATGCAAATTATGCAAAACTACACTGGAAAACACTGACCACCTGGGTTGATTATTTAACCAGGGAAGGCTTAGATCCAAAAACACAATTGTGTACAGACGATTTTGCAGGCCATTTGGCCAGAAATGCGAACTTATCAGTAAAGGCAATTGTAGGGATCGCCTGCTACGCACAAATGGCAGAAACCCTTGGCGACACTGAAACCGCAAAAAAATATCGGGCCATAGCAGAAAGTATGGTTCCAAAATGGATCGAAATGGCTGATGCAGGCGATCATTATGCCTTAACTTTTGACAATAAAAATACCTGGAGCCAAAAATATAATTTGGTTTGGGATAAAGTTTTAGGTCTGAACCTATTTCCGCAAAAAGTCTACGATACTGAGATCAAGTACTACCTGACCAAGCAAAATAAATATGGCCTACCACTTGACAGCAGAAAGGCGTATACCAAAAATGACTGGATCCTGTGGACCGCGACCTTTGCGCCAACTCAGGAACAATTCGAAGCTTTGGTCCATCCCGTATACAAACATGCTATTGAAACTGAATCAAGAGTGCCATTGAATGACTTTTACGATTCAAATACCGGCATACGTGACAATTTCAAAGCCAGAAGCGTCGTTGGCGGTTTCTATATGAGAATGTTTGCCGATAAGCTGAAAGCAAAATAAACCTGACGATAAGGAGACTGGGATTTCTTAATCTTTTCCTAATCTCCTTATCGTCATATTTCTAAACTCGCCCGGAGAGTTGTTGCCTGTCCAAAACCCAATCTTTCCGGACTTGTGGCTGCTTAAGGATTTCACCTGCAGGCAGGGTTTGTCTTCACCATTCACATACACAGTAACATTACCATCTGCAAATGCCAGCTTGACCTTAAACCAATCATCCGGATTCAGCGAAACATTCAACGGCTGCTCATATTTCAGCGGATATTGCTCCCTCAGTTTAGGCCAGTCATGGTCCGGCAGGCTAATGTACTGCACCGCATGCCTGACCCGATCCGGGTCCGCAGCCCGGAAATTAAATGGCCGGAAATAAACGGCTTCGTAAGTACTATCGTTCTGGCCATGAAACGCGATGCCCAGGAAACTACGCTGGTGCATATCCCTGCCCTTCAGTTCCACCTCAATTTCCGCATTCGCCACCGGCTTCAATCTTAACCATGCACCCCCGGCACCGGGACCTTCATTTACCGTTAACGTCATCCCGTCTTCGGGCAGTGTTACATTCCGGTTAAAGGTTCGCGATATCTTTTCTACGTTCACCTTAATGGCCTTTTGCGCCTGTAGTGTGTTGCTGACCATAAGCGCCATCAGCAAAATAATTACTCTAAATTTCATGTCTGTACATTTTTTAGCGAGCCAGCCAAAATGATGCCGCTACATAAAAATGTCCTCTAAAGCTTAAATTACAATCATTACGGAAAACGAAATGAACGAAAACGTCCGAAGCCGAACAGTGCGGAGCAAAACCGGACACCATAACACCACAACCCGGGATATTTCAGTCCTTCAACTCCTTTGACGCACCAGCATAGTTACGCAATACCCTCCTCCACATTCTTCCGGGTCTCTCGCGCACCTTCTGCGGTTAAAAGTACCTCTAACCGCAGAAGCTATGCCCGGTAACCGCAGGAAGTTCGCAGGAAGCCGCTTCCAGGCGCAGACCATCAGGCAACCTTTTTCCCTGATCCTTCGTACTAGTAATTAGTTGCGCAAACTATTAATCCCTGTTATCTAAAAACTTAAAAACAAAAACTATGTCAATTTGTGTAAAAAAAAACTTGCTGGCCCTGCTATGCCTGGGCCTCATGTGTGCTGTTTCCTGTAAAAAGGATAAGCCAAAAGAAGAAGAACCAGTACAGAAAAAAGGAATCCAGCTTGCCGCTGATGCTAAGTTTGGAACGGTCCTGACTGATAGCGCAGGCCGTACCCTGTATATGTTTGCAACCGATGTGGCCGGCACACCGTTATGCTCTGGCGGATGTGAAACCATCTGGCCGCTTTACTATTCTTCCAGTATGAGTACCGATCTTAACCTGAATGCCGCGGAAGTGGGTGTCGTAATCCGTGCGGATGGAAGGAAACAAAGCACTTACAAGGGTTATCCATTATACTACTATAAAGACGATCTTGCTGCCGGACAGATCAACGGCGACGGGGTAGCCGGAATCTGGTTTGTAGGTAAACCTGACTATTCACTGATGCTCGCCAATGCACAGCTGGTGGGTGCAGATACCAAACTATATACCAGTGCTTATGTTGAAGGCGCAGGCAACACCAGGTATTTCACGGATTCCAAAGGCAGAACCTTGTATGCATTCTCTCCGGACAAGAACAAGGTCAACACCTTTACCAAGCCCGACCTCAGCAACAATGCCGTGTGGCCGGTCTATGAAGAAACACTAAAAAATGTTCCTTCTGTGATGGCCAAAGCTGATTTCAGCAGCATTACTGTATTTGGTAAAACTCAAATGACCTACAAAGGCTGGCCGCTTTATTATTTCAACCAGGACAATGCAAGGGGTGTCAATAAAGGCGTAAGCATAGGCCCGGCGCCTGGTTATTGGCCCGTATTAATGCTGACTTCTCCAGTCGCGCCGGCACCATAATTGATTTATCAGGAATTTCGCGTAAAAAACAAGTTATAATCCAGTCTAATCAGTTTTTTATAATAAATTTAGGGCATTAACCCCACCTTTATGAAGAAAGTGCTGATTAGCCTGGCTTTGATTTTTTCCATAACATATTTATTCGCACAGCAAACTTATCCGGTCAACGGTTCTCATGACGTCAGGCAGGGAACTTATGCGTTTACCAATGCGACGATTGTGGTTAATGCAGCCCAGACCATTCCCAATGGAACATTATTGATCAAAGGCCAGGTCATACAGGCCGTAGGCACGGGCCTCAGGATTCCAAAAGGCTATGTGATCGTAGACCTGAAAGGTAAATTCATCTATCCCTCGCTGATAGATGCTTTTACAGATTATGGCCTGCCGGAAGTCGCCAGAACCATAAGTGGTGCCCGTCAGTCGATTTTTACTTCTACCAAAAAAGGTGCTTACGGATGGAATGAAGCCATAAGGCCGGAAACTCATGCCAATGCGATATTTGCTGCTGACAGTAAGAAAGCAGATGAGCTGCGCAAAGCAGGGTTTGGCAGTGTAAATGCGGTCAACCGCGATGGCATTGCACGCGGGACTTCAACCGCAGTAACGCTCAGTGACGATAAAGAAAACAACACCATACTAAAGGCGGAATCGGCGGCCAATTATTCTTTCAATAAGGGAACTTCACAAAACGATTATCCTACTTCCTTAATGGGTTCCATTGCCCTGCTCCGCCAGACTTATTACGATTCACAATGGTATGGCAAGCAAAAGGAAGAGTACAATATCTCTCTTGAGGAATTTAACAAGCAGCAGAACATTCCGCAGATCTTTGAGGCCGATGGCTGGCAAAATGTCCTGCGCGCAGATAAGATCGCCAAAGAATTTGGCAAACAGTACATCATCAAATCCGGTGGCGATGAGTATCAGCGAATAGACGCTGTAAAAGCTACAGGTGCCAGTCTTATTGTGCCGCTGACCTTCATCAAAGCCTATGACGCCGAGGACAGCACCGAGAGCCGGAGCATTACACTGGCCCAGATGAAAGCCTGGGAAATGGCTCCGGCTAATCCTGCTGCATTGGAAAAAGCGGGGATCAGGTTTGCTTTGACCACCCATGGACTGGAAAATGTTAAAGATTTTTGGGCCAACCTTGTTCTGGCCATCGACAACGGATTGAGCCAGAGACAAGCGCTGCGCTCACTCACTGAAATTCCTGCGGCTATGATCGGCATCACTGACAAAGCGGGAACACTGGAAAAAGGCAAACTGGCCAATTTTATTATCACTTCCGACAGCCTTTTTAAGAAAACAAATGTCATTGAGGAAAACTGGGTACAGGGCAAACGCCATATCTTGTTTAAAAAGGACGACA
>Ga0307414_10002138_pt1 | contig 10315 bp, 20 predicted proteins | sample DK1Ometagenome_FD_203804 | JGI IMG/M metagenome (GOLD analysis project Ga0307414, IMG submission 203804) | Maize rhizosphere microbial communities from greenhouse at UC Davis, California, United States - DK15-O-3 | ecosystem: Host-associated > Plants > Roots > Rhizosphere > Soil | place: USA...
ATGGTGAAGAAGAAGGAGGTGAAGGAGTGACTTAAACACCTGGACCGTGGGCACTGGGAACTAGCACTGGCTACCCTAACAGCGTTGAAGCTAGAGACCCCTTGTTGAGGGGAAATCTAAATCTTGTACGCATTGCTGAGGTATTCGAGATTGCTGAAAATGATAACCAGCACGATGCCAACGCCCGCCTAATATCCGCCGCCCCGGAACTTCTGGAGGCGTTGGAGGAGGCTGTGTATGCGGATTATGAAACTGTAACGTCAAAGGGAATTGAAATTCACGACATGCCTTGGCTGATCAAGGCAATAAGTGTCATCAAAAAAGCAAAAGGAGAATAAGCATGTCTGATTTTTGGAGCACATCGACTGGCGAAAGCGCCGTAACTGAAGCCGCCGCAGGAGCGTTCGACGCTGGCACAGGCAACGACTTCGAACCCATCCCGGCAGGCACCAAAGTCCTGGCTATGCCGGAAGCGGCCAAGTGGCGCACCGTGCGTGACAGCGTAGAGGACTACGTAGAGGTGACGTGGGTTATCCTGAAGCCCGAAGCCTACCAGAACCGCAAGATCTTCCACAAGCTGTGGGTGAAGGATCTTGACCCGAACGCCAAGGACACCGACAAGGCCAAGGCGAAGAAGGACAAGCACCTCAAGATGCTTGCGGCTATCGATGCCAACGCTGGTGGCAAGCTGTCCAAGCTTAATGGCGCGCCAACGGACGATCACCTGTCCCTGGCACTGCTGAACAAGCCCATGGTGATTGGCCTGGGTACGTGGGACGACGCCGAAACCAAGAAGCCAAAGGGCAACTGGGTTATGTCCGTCGCTCCGAAGGGGCCGGTTCCGGAGGTGGAGCGCGTGGCTGCGTCTGTGAGTAAGTCGAAGGCAGAAGAGGATTTTGACCAGATCCCTTTTTAGCCTTGACGATAACGAGGGGAGGGCTTAGGCTCTCCTCTTCACCCCGACAATAAAGAAGGAACCAACACAATGAAGATCGAAGCCGGAAAATTCTACAAGACTCGGGATGGGCGTAAGGTTGGGCCTATGGATTGGGTTGACTCGCGTTTTACGTCGATACCAAGTGCAGGATATTGGAAAGACGATGAGAGGAGATCATGGTATGAAAACGGACGCATCACGTGGGAAGGTGAAGAACTCCCTGGAGACATCATCTCCGAATGGCAAGACACACCACCCACACAAGGCCCCATCCGCGAGGTTCGCAGGCGGGAGATTTTACCTGGGGTTTATGGGGCAATCTATGTAGACGGCTCCCACGCTGGGAACATGGTTGGTCTTCAGTTCTTCGAGAAATCAAGCCATGCCATAAATATATTGACAGCCGAACAACTACGCGAAGCCGCGCACCTATTCGTGCAGTTGGCGGAAGTGTTGGAGGAATCCGAATGAAGCCATTACATTTTTGGTTAATGGTAGTCGCGGCCAGCTTGGCTTATCAAGTGGCTAGGTTTTTCCTGGTAGGTTCCGTTAATTTGGATCAATTTTTCGGAGCGGTCATGTGGGTGGGATATTCTATGGTTGCCCTGCATTATGAATGGGTAAAGCCATGACAGAGCAAGGCACACCAGAATGGCACGCCCAGAGGGTAGGAATGGTTACGGCCTCGACAGTCGGATCAATCCTCGGCCTATCCCCCTACCAAACCCGCGCCGACGTTCTCCGCTCTATGGTTCGCGCCTCCTTGGGAGCGGAACCTGAGTTCACCGGAAACGTGGCCACCCAGCACGGCTCTTTCCACGAGGAAGGGGCGCGTATTGAGTTTGAGATGGAAACCGGCCTTAAGGTGGAGAAGTGCGGGTTCTTCGAGTATGAGGATTGGTTGGGGGCAAGCCCGGATGGGTTAATTGGTCTTGATGGGCTGTGGGAGTGTAAGTCGCCCTATGGCATCAGGAAGGATGAGAATCCGAAGTTCAAGTCCATAGAGGACCAGCCGCATTATTACGCACAAGTTCAAACCCAGTTGCATTGCACGGGGCGTACTCATTGCCACTTCTACCAGTGGACGCCAAACGGCAGTAAGACAGAGGTAGTTTACATCTCGCCTAACTGGCTAAACGCCAACCTCCCCATCCTCCGCCAGTTCCACGCCGAGTACTTGGACGCGCTCAAGGAACCGGAGGAGTACCTTGCCCCACTCCGACTGACCATTGACACCCCAGCCGCTCACAAGGCCATTTCCGAGTGGGACGAACTGAAGGAGCAGATTGAACTCCTGGAGGAGCGCAAGAAAGACCTGCTGGGGGAACTGGTGTCCCTTGTTGGTAGCAGGGATGCTGTGATTGCGGGTAGGAAGCTAACCAAGGTGGAAAAGGCGGGGTCAGTGTCTTATTCCCGCGTTGTGAAAGAAAAGCTTCCGGATCTGGACTTGAAGCCGTGGACTGGGAAGCCAACGGAATATTGGAAAATTACATGAAACAGGTATTTGAGCTTACTCAAGACGAACTGGCAAAAATAGTTGCCGACCACATAGCGGCTAAGATTGGGAAGGACAATCTACCCCTTAACATACAATTTCATGTCTCAGTAAACACCATTAAGGTTAGAGTGGAGGTTGTTTAATGACACCCATCCTCCGCGACTACCAAACAGAGGCCGTGGACGCCATCCTGTCCTACATACGCACGTCGCTAATGCCCTGCATGATAGAGGCTCCGACCGGAGCGGGTAAGAGCCTCATCATCGCGGCTGTAGCTGATCGTATACACTCGATGACGGGCAAGCGCATCCTGGTTACGGCCCCAACAAAAGAACTGGTAATTCAGAACCGCGCCAAGTTCCTTGCGACCGGCAACCCAGCCAGCATGTACAGCGCCAGTGCAGGGGAGAAAAGCCTAAAGCATCCGGTGGTGTTTGGATCCCCTCTCACGATTAAGGGAAATATAAGCGCGTTCAAGCGCAACTTCGCCATGGTCATAAACGACGAAGCGGATTTGCTGACACCCACCATCCGCGCCATCATGGAGCAGATGCAGGACGGCAACCCCAACCTGCGGATTGTAGGGCTTACGGCCACGCCCTACAGGATGTTGGATGGCTTCATCTTCAGGGAATGGCCGGATGGCAGGATCAATGATGATTCCACATCCCGCAACCCATTCTATCATAAGTGTGTCTACCGTATCGAGGCGCGGCGGCTCATAGCTGAAGGCTATCTGACTACCCCTCGCGTAGGGGCCATCAATTCCGCCCACTACGACACGTCCCATATGCACCTTAACCGGATGGGTAACTGGGACAAGGCGGGCGTTGATAGAGCGTTCCACGGGCATGGGCGCAAGACCGCTGGTATCGTGGCTGACATCGTCGCACAGTCGCGTAGCAGGGAAGGCGTGCTGATCTTCGCCGCCACCGTCCAACACGCGCAGGAGGTGCTTGCCAGCCTTCCTCCGTCACTGTCTGCCATCATCACCGGCGAGACGAAAGACCGCTCTGCGATCCTGAGGCGGTTTGAACAAAGGCAGCTTAAGTATCTGGTCAACGTTGGTGTTCTGACGGTCGGCGTGGATCTTCCGCATGTCGATGTCATCGCGTTGATGCGCAAGACGGAGTCCGTGCGGTTACTACAGCAGATTATCGGGCGGGGCTTGCGGCTTAACCCGCCGTGGAAGACGGACTGCCTGATACTTGATTATGGGGAAAATCTCGAATCACACTGCCCTGATGGTGATCTATTTGCACCAGTCATCACCGCCAGAGCCAAAAAGGAAGGCGGAAAAGGCATTAGCGCCAAGTGTGAGGACTGCGGCTACACCAACACCTTCAGTTGCCAAGAGCAGTATCTTGAGTACCCCGTGGATGAAAACGGCTACTGCCTGGATGTCTTTGGTTCCCGTATCGAAACGGACTACGGGCCATTGTCGGCGCACTATGGACGCAGGTGTTTTGGCCATGTCCCCTCCCCTGTAGAGCGGGGGAAACTTGAACGCTGCGGTTACAGGTGGAGTGGGAAAGACTGCCCGGCGTGCGGGGAAAAGAACGACGTGGCTGCACGCTATTGCTACGAGTGCAAGGCAGAAATTGTAGACCCGAATGAGAAGCTGCGAGGCGAGTTCAAAGCCCACAAGCGCGACCCACACCTTCCACAATGCGACGTGGTGCTGTCCATGACGTGCAAGCAGAGTGTGTCACAAGCGGGAAATCCAACGCTGCGGGTGGACTGGGTCACGCCATATCGGCAGTTCTCTGTGTACTTCCTGCCGGAGTCAAATAAGCCGCTGCACCGCACCAGCTATGAGAAATTCATGTTGCACACTGATAGCGGAAATGCTAAACCTAGGACGATTAGTTACCGTAAGTCGGATAGCAAGTTCTTTGTTATCCTAGACTACAACCAACCCGAAGATGAGGAGCCTGTGATGGGTAAGGTGGCGTGATGATCCCTAAAGAAGGAGAGACTATTGCAGTATGGTTTTCATCTGGCGCAGCTAGCGCCGTAGCAGCAAAGAAGACGTTAGAGATCTACGGAGACCGGTGCAAAATCCGTGTCATCAACAATCCTATCCTTGAGGAGGACGAAGACAATCTGCGTTTCCTAAAGGACGTTGAAAAGTGGATTGGCGTCAAAATCGAATTTGCGCGTCATAGCAAATACCCAGAGGCAAGCGCCGAAAAGGTATGGGATGATGTAGGTTACATGAGTGGCGTAGCTGGTGCCCCATGCACGAAGTTCCTGAAGAAAGGCGCAAGGCAGCAGTGGGAAGCAGCGAACCACCACGATTGGCTTGTGATGGGTTTTACTGCGGACGAATTGAAGAGGGCGGAAATGTTCTCTTTAACGGAGCGCAGTAATTTCTTGCCAGTTCTTATCCACGAAGGAATCACCAAAGAAGGATGCTTTTCTGTCCTGCGAAGAGCCGGAATAGAAATCCCCCGCACGTATGCCGTAGGCTGGCCAAACGGAAACTGCCCCGGATGCGTTAAAGCAACGTCGCCAACCTATTGGAACTTTACCCGCCAACAGCGTCCGGACGTTTTCGCGTCCCGTGCGGAGCAGTCACGCCGAATCGGTGCAAAACTGGTGCGCTATCAAGGGAAGCGTATATTCCTGGACGAACTGCCAGAGGATGCGGTTGGCCGTCCATTGAAAAGCATGAAGATGCCGGAATGCGGGCTGTTCTGTGAAGAAAAAGGCATGTTCAAATGATAACGATGGAATGGAAGAGTATCGAGAGCGCTCCGAAAGACGGGACTGCCATACTGGGGTATGGGGATATTGCTCTTAGCGCTTATCCTGTAGGCGTTTTGGTGTGGAATAAAGACCTTGGTATATGGGACGCGGATAATGATCCAGATCAAGGACCATGGGAAAGCGAACCAACCCATTGGATGCCACTCCCGGAGCCGCCGAAATGATCATCCCCCCCCACATCCCCGTCTACGGCGACCTGTCCTACCGTGGCAAGTGCGACCGTGAGCAACTGGAGCAGATGTCGATCATTGGCCGTATCCGCCGTGAGTACCCGGATAGCTATGGGCTGATCGTGCTTCATCCTAGAAACGAAGGCCTTAAGGAGCGTGGCCAATTCTCTGCGGTCATGCGCCACAACGCGGAAGGTATGTGCAAGGGTGCCGCCGACGTGATTATCCCCTCACGAAAGAGTTTCGTATGTGAGGTGAAGCGCCGCAACCCCACGCTATCCCAGCTAGCACCAGAGCAAATAGAATTCCTCACCGCCGCTCAGAAGGCCGGGGCGTTCGTTTGTGTCGCTCTGGGGGCTGTGGCGGCTTGGGAGGGGTTTTGTGAGTGGGTGAAGGAGGTGGAGTCGTGACCCCCTTAGACGCCGTGTTCGATTTAACCGTGCAAATGCAGATAGAAGGATATGAACGTGTGGATAGGGGAAGCCGTGGAGAACGTTTTGCAGGGGCGCACAGCAATGGAGGACGCAGATCCGGCGATACGTTCCTATGTCCGGTTGCCGATCTATCAGAAGGCTTGCGAGATACTGGCGCTGGAGACTGTAGACGAGCGGCGTGAAGTTCTGCGGCAAGCCCCTCCCCTCATCCGTCCATACCTGGAGGAAGAGATAATGCGTGTATGGGACTTGCGAAGATCGCCATAACAGTTTAGTACTGGTGACAGTCTCGCCGCCCTCCACGGCTTGTAGGCTCCTAAGAAACCCACCGGCTCCACTCCTTCTGGCCGGTGGGTTTTTTCTTGTTGACATCCTTCTTAGTTTAAGAGATAACTATTTTATAGAACGAGAGAAGGAACCCAACTAATGGAAACCGAATACCAGTTCGAAGAAATCAGAGTTATGGGCGATGGGCTGCTGGCCTCTGGAACGGCCCTCCTGACAAGTTGCGGAGAAGGCTACGAAGGCGAATTTTTCGTGTCGGGGATCAAGCTGGACGGCCACGACAAATGGTTTTATCGAAAGAACATCAGCCCCTACAACCCCACATTGGCGACGTTCGTCTTCCAGGTCATCAGTCACAAGCTGGAAAAGCAATGCAAGGATGCCGAGCTTCATTGGCTGGAGTTTGAGAAGGAGATGGGTGTATGTTGAACTTCACGAATGCAGCCGCGTGCTTCCTCATCTTGGCTCTCGGAGCGTGGGCTTTGGTGGCCCTTGAGTACCAGCAAGCCAGATACGACCGGATCAACCAGGAAACCATTACTCCTATAAGTGCAAAGAACTAGCATTCTAGTCCCTCCCGCAAAGAGGGACTATCGGGCAAGTTCCCACAACCAAACGAAGGAAAACAGGAAATGAAATATATCGCAATTGCACTATCGGCACTTCTGGCGGCAACTCCCGCGTTCGCCAATAACGGCAATAACGGCAATAACGGCAATAACAACGGCCCGACAACCGTTCACAACACCAACCAGAACGTCAACAGCGCCAATGCAGCGGCCATCGCTGCGGCAAAGGCACAAGCAAAGGCCGTGGCCAAGCAACAGCAACGTCAGCAACAGCGCCAACAGCAGTCGCAGTCGTCGCGCAACTCCAACCGCAATTCTTCCAGCAGCAACAACCGCAACGACATCAGCATCCAGGATCGTCGTCAGGCTCCCGCTCTCGGCTCTTTCGGAAGCGGTGGCCCATGCCCTGAAGGTTTGCAGTTCTCGGTCCCCGGTGGCGCAGCGGGCTTACAGTGGCAGTGCCGCGAAGGCAAGCAGCAGATGAAGGCCGGAACCGTTGGTTCGTACTTCGGTGGCAAGGGTGCGCGTGACTACCTGTGCGACACTGACAAGAGCCTGTACGGCCTTGATCATTGCGTACAGCGCCGCATCAAGAAGTCTGGCATTGTACAGCGCAACTCCCGCCGTTAATTATAGAAAGTTGAGGGGCTGGCCAACGCTGGCCCCTTTCCACAACGCAGAAGAAGGAGAGGAATTGAGATGACACACAAGGCAATGGTGACGGATGTTATCCGCCGAACTCTTTCCGAGTTCCATATTGAAGACGGAACGAATGCAATGTTCGAACAGGTAGTAATCGCCCTCACAGCCGCCCTCGCCCAAGCGGAAACGCAGCCGGTGGCTTGGCGGTTCAAGCTCAATAAGCATGCCCCGTGGGGATACACCACCTACGACCGCGACGACGTTTATGCGTCAGAGCCTTTGTTCGCCTCCCCTGTACCAGCCAAGCGCGAGGCGGGGGTGGTGGATGAAGCCAAGCGCCTGGAGGCGGCGACGAGCGCCATCCTCAACAGTGTCCCGGAAGGGTATGGTATGCGCAGGACGGAAGCCCGCGTATACGCCCAAGCAGCAATTACAGCAGCCCTCTCCACATCCTCCACCCCTGCGGATGGGGAGGATAGGGCCGCACCCGTTCCGCATGTGGAGGCGGTATCTCATGGATGGCGAGAAAGCCACATCACGTATCATCGCTATCCTTACAGCGTCGAATGGATTTCTGACGCTTGGCATCTCCGGTTCCACCACGGCAACGGCGCGCAGCACACAGTCAGCAAGCATCCGGACCCGTTCGAGGCGATGGCCGCAGCCCCATCACCCCCGCCGAGGGCGCTTCCCACCACCCTTCCAAGGAGGGTTCGACCGATGAGTGATCTGGTGGAACGGTTGACCCGACGCGCCGAAGAATTGGCGGCTCTAGCTGACTCAAGTGTGCCGACAGAAACCATCACGCTTGCATGGCGTATTGAGGCTAAGGCTGTGTTGGGAAAAGCAGCGCATGATAACAAGGATGCCGCCGACCGCATCTCCACCCTTGAGGCGGAACTACAGAAGGCGAGAGAGGCGGCACTTGAGGAAGCGGCGAAGATTGCCGAGGCGTTCAGGGACAATCACTGGATGGCTCACGACATAAAAGTCGGTCTTTTCCCAAAGCGTTCCGAAGCTGGAGTTGCTATTGCCGACAGCATCCGCGCACTCGGCCAGGATAAGGAGGGATAAGACATGCAAAACATACTGGCGGCTGTATGCTTCGGCTTTATCCTGGCTCTGGCCCTTACGGACCTACTTTAGACCACGCGGAGGCCGGAACCCCTTGTCCTCTGCGTCCTTCTCCGTGGTAAAGCACCACCCTGGAACCACAAGGCCGCGATAAGGGCTATCCACTGTGTGGTAGACTCCCTTCGAAGACCCCCAAACGTCCTGCCCTTCAGGACATACGGACCGGCCCGCCAAATGTGGGTAATTCCTTAAACCGGAGACGTCTACGCCTACAGATCCGAATGCAGAAGCGATGACAAAGCCTGCCATAGCACCAGCGATGAAGACCGCCATGCTTCTCCAAACCATTTCCCTCTTGCCTTCCTTCACTTCCTCGATATCAGGGGCGAAGAGAGCCAGCAGAATTGACCACGTAAGCATCCACGGGACAAAGATAGTCATGGGGGAGTTAATCAGCCAATCTGGCCGGTCATATATCCTGAGCGTAATCCCCCACGCCCGCTGCACCGTAAGCCATAGGACAATGGAGAATATGGCCACGATGAAGAAGTCTGGACCTGCCTTGCCTGATCGTATCGAGCGCATGGCGTCAATGAAGTATCTTCCGACTGTCGCAAAGCAAGCACCGAATGCAAGGGCTAATGCTAGATCGAGAAAACGTTCATAAGGAACAAACTGATAAAGTATTGCAAAAGAGGCCAACGCACCTGCGCCGGACCATGCAACAATAGATGTTTTAAGTCTCTTCAAATCCCCGGCCCTTATGGTGATGCATGACTTTCATTACATCGTCGGCAAGCTTCTTAACTTCGCTTGTGCGGCGTTCAAACTGCATGACTGATTGCGTTGCTTCTTCAATAAGGCGTTTTTTCTCATCATAGTTGGGAGCCTTGGAAAGCCAGGAAAGGAGGGTCACTTGTCGCCCCCGTTTATCTTTGCCATGATGATGGGAAGCATCATATCCATTGCCTGAGTGAATTTCTGAGCTAGAGGCGGTATGGATTTTAGAGTTTCCCTATGTTCTTTTTCAGACTCTTCACGGGCGCGGTACAGATAGACGATGGCAAGAAATTGCAAAGCGCAGATGATGCCAGCTGGCCCCCAAAACTCGCCAAGCTTGTCAACCACGCCTTCCATTTACTCACCGCCGCACTTGTACTGTTCGTATCGTCCACGGTGACGGGCGATAGATACAGCCACGTCCCTGTCGTTCGCAACAAGATAGGAATTCGTCTGTGGCTTCGGGTTGATGGGTACGAGGACATCACACGCACTAGTCAGGTTCGGGCGTGTCTGACAAGCAGCCACCAAGAACGACGCAGAGAGTAGCGTCGTCAGCAGAATAAACCTTCTCATCTACCTGTTTCCCATCCTTGATGATTCGTGCGCGGTCTTCCTGTAGCTGCGCTACCAAGTCAGCTTTGCCAACGCTTTTACCATAGAAATACACAGGGCCAAACATCAACAGCGCACCGACTGCCGCGCCAATCCCCAGGTTAAGCCATTGTAGCATCTTTGATGACCTTTGATACGACTGCTTCAGGATCTGACGGCAGGACGGCAGGGCGGGGGCGCATCCATATGTTAAGGAGGAACCCCACGGCGATGGCCCACTTCTGCCAGCCCTCTGGGATGACGGCCAGAAGTTCAGGGGAACTGATAAGATCGGGCGCGACCATGACGAACGCCAGCGCAGAGTTGACAATGTACGTGCGCCAGCGGGCCAAGGTCTTGATGAATGGTACAACGAACTCTGGCATATTAATTACCCCCGCACATAACGCCGAACCACTGGCACGGCAGGTTGGATAGGAGAGCGCCAGCGGCCACTATGGCGGCTACAATACCACCGCCGATGGCCTTCGTCCCTGTGGTGGCTTCGGTAGGAGCGGATGGCTTGACGGGGATTTCAACAATAACCTTCGGCGGGGCAA
>Ga0307414_10002139_pt1 | contig 10313 bp, 8 predicted proteins | sample DK1Ometagenome_FD_203804 | JGI IMG/M metagenome (GOLD analysis project Ga0307414, IMG submission 203804) | Maize rhizosphere microbial communities from greenhouse at UC Davis, California, United States - DK15-O-3 | ecosystem: Host-associated > Plants > Roots > Rhizosphere > Soil | place: USA...
CTGGATGGCTTGCAGGGCAGGACCGAGCCACGCACGCGCCGTTTCGCCAGGCTGTCCGCTCCGTGGAGCAAGTCGCACGAGCGCCTGGAATTCCTGCGCGGCTGCCTGGCATACGGCGAGGACGCGGGACTATGGGTCCAGCCCAATCCCGCGGATGCCTCGCACCGCCTGCGCGCAGCTGCGGAGAGCGATGCGCTGATCGTGCTGGCCGAGGGCCCGCGCGAGTACCAGGTGGAAGAGGTCGTGGAAGTAATCGCATATTGACTTGTCCCCACGGAGACTTCCTTTGGTGCGCAGGGATGCCCCATGGGCGCGAGCGCTTCGATCGGATCTCCTCGCGGCATGGCGAAGGGGTCGCGCCCATGGGGCGCTCCTACAGGGGATAATCCAGGCATGGATATCGTTGAAATCACCCCGGAACAGGCGCGCGAGCGGCAGTTGCGCGGCGCGGTGCTGGTGGACGTGCGCGAAGGGCACGAGCGTGCCGGCGGCCAGGCCGAAGGCGCGCTGGGCATCGCCCGCGCCGCGCTGGAAGCCGACCCTGCGGCGTACCTGGCGGACCGCGAAACCGAACTGCTGCTGATCTGCCAGGGCGGAGCCCGCTCCATGCAGGCCGCACTGGCGCTGCAGGCGGCGGGATACACGAACCTGGCCTCGGTATCCGGCGGCACCACCCGCTGGATCGCCGAGCAACTGCCGGTGGTCACGCCGGAAATCGACACCGACCGCCAGGACTTCAACGAACGCTATTCGCGCCACCTGCTGCTGCCGGAAGTCGGCGAAGCGGGCCAACTCAAGCTGCAGGCTTCGCGGGTGCTGGTGATCGGCGCGGGCGGGCTGGGCTCACCGGCTGCGTTCTACCTGGCCGCAGCCGGGGTGGGGCACCTGCGCATCGCCGACGACGACGTGGTCGACCGCAGCAACCTGCAGCGGCAGATATTGCACACCGACGCGCGCATCGGCGAACCGAAGGTGGCCTCGGCCCAGGCGACGCTTTCCGCATTGAACCCGCGCACCCGGATCGAGGCGGTCGCCGAGCGCGTGACTTCCGACAACATCGAACGCCTGCTCGACGGCGTGGACCTGGTGCTCGACGGCGCCGACAACTTTCCGGTGCGCTACCTGCTCAACGATGCCTGCGTGAAGCTGGGAATACCGCTGGTGTACGGCGCGGTGCAGCGCTTCGAGGGGCAGGTCAGCGTGTTCGATGCCGGCCGGCATCGCGGACAGGCGCCGTGTTACCGCTGCCTGTTCCCCGAGCCACCACCGCCCGAGTTCGCCCCCAATTGCTCGGAAGCCGGCGTGCTCGGCGTATTGCCGGGCGTGATCGGCCTGCTCCAGGCCAGCGAGGCGATCAAGCTGCTGCTCGGCATCGGCGAGCCGCTCACCGGGCGCCTGCTGAATTTCGACGCGCTGGCGATGCGCTTCCGCGAACTGCGCCTGCGCCCGGATCCGGATTGCGTGGCCTGCGCCGCGGGCAAGGCATTCCCGGGCTACATCGACTACCAGCAGTTCTGCGGCAACCGGCCGGAATAGTCCATGCAGACAGATGCCGCTTCCCGATCGTTGCTGCGCACCCGCGGCCAGCGCGACAGCGGCCGCGTGTCGATGGTCGAACTGTTCTTCGACCTGGTCTTCGTCTTCGCGGTTACCCAGCTTTCGCACGGCCTGCTGGCGCATCTCTCGCCGCTCGGCGCATTGCAGACCCTGATGCTGTTCCTGGCGGTGTGGTGGCTGTGGATCTTCACCTCGTGGATCACCAACTGGCTGGACCCGGAGAAGATGCCGGTACGCGTCCTGTTGTTCGCGCTGATGCTCGGCGGGTTGCTGCTGTCGTCGTCGATCCCCGAAGCGTTCGCCGGCAAGGGAGCCGTGTTCGGCTGCGTGTTCGCGGCCATGCAGGTGGGGCGCACGCTGTTCATGCTGTGGGCGCTGCGCAACCAGAGCCGCGCCCAGATCCTCAATTTCACCCGGATCCTGGCCTGGTTCCTGGCATCTGCGGTGTTCTGGGTCTGGGGCGGCTTCGAGGACGGTCCGCAGCGCACGGTCCTGTGGATGCTCGCCATCGCCGTGGAATACGTATCGCCGTCGCTGGCGTTCTGGCTGCCCGGCCTGGGACGTTCGAGCACGACCGAGTGGGATATCGATGGCGGCCACCTGTCCGAGCGCTGCGGCCTGTTCGTGATCATCGCCCTGGGCGAATCGATCCTGGTCACGGGCGCCACCTTCGCCGGAACCGCATGGAACGCCACCACGAGCGCCGCCTTCCTGGCTTCGTTCCTCGGCAGCATCGCCATGTGGTGGGTGTATTTCGATACCGCCGCCGAACGCGCCAGCCATCGCATCAGCCATTCCAGCGATCCCGGGCGCATCGCGCGGCTGGCCTACACCTACCTGCACCTGCTGATCATCGCCGGGATCATCGTCTGCGCGGTGGCCGACGAGATCGTGCTGATGCATCCCGGCCATGCCGAGGCGATGGGCGTCGCCGTCATCTTCACCGGGCCCGCGCTGTACCTGCTGGGCAATGCCCTGTTCAAGTGGGCGAGCAACGACCGCAGGCTGCCGCCGTTGTCGCACCTGGCCGGGTTGCTGCTGCTGGCGGCGCTGGCGCCGTTCGCCTTTGCGCACCATTTCCCAGCGCTGGGACTGGGCATCGCCACCACCAGCGTGATGATCCTGGTCGCCACGTGGGAAAGCCTGGCCTTGCGCCGGTCTCCGCGTCCGGCAACGTGAAGGCGGACCGGCCATAAACGGAATCGCGCGGGCAGCGGTTAACCTGTAGCTCCCCGCAATTCCAGGAAATCAGGCTCTTGGCCACCGAACTCGTCTCCACCGACCTGGTCAAGGTCGTCGCCCTGCTGGGTGCGGCCGTGGTCGCCGTGCCGATCTTCCGGCGCCTGGGCCTGGGCTCGGTGCTGGGTTATCTCGCCGCCGGCCTGTTGATCGGTCCCTTCGGGTTCGGCTGGTTCTCCGATCCGCAATCCATCCTGCATGTCGCCGAACTGGGCGTGGTGATGTTCCTGTTCGTGATCGGCCTGGAAATGCAGCCCTCGCACCTGTGGAGCCTGCGCCGGCAGATCTTCGGCCTGGGCACGCTGCAGATCGTCCTGTGCACCACGGCCTTGAGCGGGCTCGGACTGGCTTTCGGATTCAGTCTGCCGGTGGCCTTCGCCGGCGCCGCGGGTTTCGTGATGACTTCCACCGCCATCGTCATGCAGTTGCTGGGCGAGCGCGGCGACATCGCCTTGCCGCGCGGGCAGAAGATCGTTTCCATCCTGTTGTTCGAAGACCTGCTGATCGTGCCGCTGCTGGCCCTTATCGCCTTCATGTCGCCGGTAGCGGACCATGCGGACGGTTCGCGCTGGACCAGCGTCGGTATCGGTATCGCCGCGTTGGCGGGACTGGTCGTCGCGGGAATCTGGCTGCTCAATCCGCTTTTCCGCATCCTCGCCGCGGCCAAGGCCCGCGAAGTGATGACCGCCGCGGCGCTGCTGGTGGTGCTGGGCTCGGCGTTGCTGATGCAGATCGGCGGGCTGTCGATGGCGATGGGCGCGTTCCTGGCAGGCGTGCTGCTCTCCGAATCCACGTTCCGCCACCAGATCGAAGCGGACATCGAACCGTTCCGCGGCATCCTGCTGGGCCTGTTCTTCCTCAGCGTGGGCATGTCGCTGGACCTGGCGGTGGTCGCGGGCAACTGGAAGCTGATCCTGTCCGGCGTGCTGGCGATGATGCTGGTGAAGGCGCTGTGCATCTACGTGGTGGCGCGATTGCTCCACAGCAGGCACGCCGAAGCGCTGGACCGGGCGGTGCTGATGGCCCAGGGCGGCGAGTTCGCCTTCGTGCTTTTTTCCGCGGCCGCCAGCGCGCGGGTCATCGATGCCACGGTCAACGCCAACCTCACCGCCATCGTGGTGCTGTCGATGGTGCTGACCCCGTTTTTCGTGATCGTGCTGAAGCGCTTGACGCCCAAGGCGCAGGCCTCGCTGGAAGGCATCGAGGAGGCTGATGGCCTGACCGGCAGCGTGCTGATCATCGGCTTCGGCCGCTTCGGCCAGGTGATGAGCCAGTCGCTGTTGGCCCGCGACGTGGACGTGACCATCATCGATACCGACATCGAGATGATCCGCAGCGCCGAGGAATTCGGTTTCAAGATCTACTACGGCGACGGCACCCGGGTCGATGTATTGCGCGCTTGCGGCGCGCAGAACGCGCAATCCATCGCCATCTGCATCGACGACAGGGAGGCGGCCAGCCGCATCGTGGAACTGGCCAGGCACGAGTTCGCGCAGGCGCAGTTGCTGGTGCGTTCGTTCGACCGCGAACATTCGCTGGCGCTGATCAGCGCGGGCGTGGACTTCCAGATCCGCGAGACGTTCGAGTCGGCGGTGGAGTTCGGCAAGGCCGCACTGGTGAGCGTAGGGGTGTCGCGCGAAGACGCGGAGGTCATTGCTGCTGAAATACGGCGCCGCGATGCAGAGCGGTTCGAACTCGAAATGGCCAGCGGCAACCTGCTCGATGGCGCGAAGATGGTCTATGGCAACAAGCCGGCGCCAGCCAGGCCCACGCCGACGCCGTTCACCAAGCCAAAACGCGAAGCCCGGCCGCTCAACGACGAGGCCGCCGAAGCCATCGGCGAGGAAGAGTAGGGCGCGCCGACCGGCTTTGGGCCACGGCGCTGCCGCGGACTAGCGCAGGAAATCGCCCAGCGCCCGGGCATAGGCGGGGTCGTCGGAAATGTCGTTGTGGCCTGCAAGCGGGAAATCGATCACCCGCGGCGGGCGCGGCAGCGCGGCCAGCAAACGGTCGGTGTTGCGTGGCGCGACCACTTCGTCGCGCCCGGCACGCAGGACCAGCAGCGGCCCGGTGTATCGCGGCAGGTAGCGCGTGGATTCGTAACGGTCCTGCATCAACCAGCGCACCGGGAACATCGGGTAGTGCGATTGCGCGACCGCCGCCAGGCTGTCGAACGGGGTGACCAGCACCAGCTTGCGCACCGGTCTCTGCGAAGCGACATAGCTGGCCACGCCGCTGCCCAGGCTGCGGCCTACCAGGGAGATGGAACCCTCGGGATGCTGCGCGCTCGCATGGTCGAAAAGGGCCAGCGCGTCGGCGAAAAGGGCGGCTTCATCCGGCGTGCCGCCGCTGGCGCCATAGCCACGATAGGCCAGCAGGTAAGTGGTCTTGCCCGGGAACAGTTCCGCGAAATCGGCGCGCGACGGACCCAGTCCCTCGGCGTTGCCGCCGAAATAGAGGATGGCGTCGGTTTGTCCGGGATTGACCCGCCAACCCCGTAAGGTCGCTTCTCCGCGCACAAGTTCGAAGTCGGTTTCCTGGACGGGAACCCGGGTCGGTCCCGGGTAGTAGATCAACTCGCGCTGCTTGGAATAGAGCAGCGCGCACAGGCCTGCGTAGGCGAACAGCAGAAGGGCCGCGGCTGCCAGCAACGATTTCCCCGACATCGCCGATCAGCCGTGGCGCCGCTGTGCTTCAGCGAACGCTGCGAGTTGTTCCGGCGTCGCCTCCTGCTGGAATTTCGCCTTCCATTGCGCGAAGGGCATGCCGTAGATGCGTTCGCGCGCTTCGTCCTTGTCCATCGACCGGCCGGAGGCCTCGGCCGCCTCGCGGTACCAGTCCGACAGGCAGTTGCGGCAGAAGCCGGCCAGGATCATCAGGTCGATGTTCTGCACGTCGCTGCGCTCGACGTTCAGATGCTGCAACAGGCGGCGGAAGGCGGCGGCTTCGAATTCGGTGGTGTCGGTCATGGAGGTCTCGCAAAACATCGGAACCTGCAGGAGCGGGCCCGGCCCGCGACAGGCTCTATCGGTAAAACTTGTCGCGGGCAGGGCCCGCTCCTACACGGAGCAACGGGAATCGGGGAGAATACGCACGAGACTTTACACCCGAAGGCCACGATGACTGCCCGAATCCTCGACGGCCGCCGCATCGCCGAAGACCTGCTCGATGAACTGAAGACCAAGGTGGACGCGCGCGTCGCCGCTGGATTGTCGCGCCCGGGCCTGGCGGTGGTGCTGGTCGGCGGCGACCCTGCATCCAGCGTCTACGTGCGCAACAAGCGCCGAGCGGCGGAAAAGGTCGGCATCGAAGCCTTCGACCACGACCTGCCGGCCGGTACTTCCGAGAACGACTTGCTTGCGCTGATCGACAGGCTCAATGCCGATCCGAAAGTCCACGGCATCCTGGTGCAGCTGCCGCTGCCGGGCATTCCCGACGCCAGCCGCCTGATCCATCGCATCGACCCGCGCAAGGACGTGGACGGCTTCCACCCGGAAAACGTCGGCCACCTGGCCCTGCGCGAGTTCGGCCTGCGCCCGTGCACGCCGCGCGGCATCACCACCTTGCTGGGCTACACCGACAAGCCGGTGCGCGGGCAGAACGCGACGATTGTCGGAGTCAGCAACCACGTGGGCCGGCCGATGGCGCTGGAACTGCTGATCGCCGGCTGCACCGTCACCAGCTGCCACAAGTTCACGCCCGCCGCGGTCCTGGAGGCCCGGGTCCGCGACGCCGACATCCTGGTCGTCGCCGCCGGCCGGCCGGGGCTGATCCCGGGCGAATGGGTCAAGCCCGGGTCGGTGGTGATCGATGTCGGGATCAACCGGCTGGAGGACGGCAGCCTGGTCGGCGATATCGGCTACGAGGCAGCGGCGCAGCGCGCCAGCTGGATCACGCCCGTGCCGGGCGGGGTGGGGCCGATGACCGTGGCCACGTTGATGCAGAACACCCTGGAAGCCGCGGAGGCAGCGCATTTGTAGGAGCGGGCCAGGCCCGCGAGCTCTTCCCCGTATCGCAATCCCGGGAAAGAGCTCGCGGGCTTGGCCCGCTCCCACAAAAGCAGAGCGTCCGCGGGGCGATTCGTCGTATAATTACGCGCTTCCCCACCAAACGGGTCCGCCGATGCTACGCATCCAGGCTGAAGCACTTACCTACGACGATGTTTCCCTCGTCCCCGCGCATTCCCTCGTCCTGCCCAAGGATGTCGATCTGGGAACGCGCCTTACCCGCGACCTGCGCCTGAAACTGCCGATCGTCTCCGCAGCCATGGACACGGTCACCGAAGCGCGCCTGGCCATCGCCCTGGCCCAGTTGGGCGGCATCGGCATCATCCACAAGAACCTCACCGTCGAACAGCAGGCGACCGAAGTCGCCAGGGTCAAGAAGTTCGAAGCCGGCGTCATCAAGGACCCCTTCACCGTCACCCCGGACACCACGATCGGCGACGTACTGGCGCTGACCCGGGCCCGCAATATTTCCGGCGTGCCGGTGGTCGACGGCGGGCAGCTGCTGGGCATCGTCACCAGCCGCGACATGCGTTTCGAGACCAAGCTCGACGACCCGGTCCGCCACATCATGACCAAGAAGGACCGCCTGGTCACCGTGCGCGAAGGCGCCAGCGACGGCGAAGTGCTGCAGCTGCTGCACAAGCACCGCATCGAGAAGATCCTGGTGGTCAACGACAGCTTCGAGCTGCGCGGCCTGATCACGGTCAAGGACATCCAGAAGAAGACCGACAACCCCAACGCGGCCAAGGACAGCGGCACGCGCCTGCTGGTCGGCGCCGCGCTCGGCGTCGGCGGCGATACCGAACAGCGCGTCGAAGCACTGGCCGCCGCCGGCGTGGACGTGGTCATCGTCGATACCGCGCATGGCCATTCGCAGGGGGTGCTGGACCGCGTCGCCTGGATCAAGAAGCGCTTCCCGCAACTGCAGGTGATCGGCGGCAACATCGTCACCGGCGATGCCGCGCTTGCGTTGATGGACGCCGGTGCCGATGCGGTGAAAGTGGGCGTCGGCCCGGGCTCGATCTGCACCACGCGCATGGTCGCCGGCGTCGGCGTGCCGCAGATCACGGCCGTCGACATGGTGGCCGAGGCGCTGCAGGACCGCATCCCGCTGATCGCCGATGGCGGCATCCGTTATTCCGGCGACATCGGCAAGGCGATCGTGGCAGGCGCCTCCACGGTGATGATCGGCGGCCTGTTCGCCGGCACCGAGGAAGCGCCGGGCGAAGTTGAACTGTTCCAGGGCCGCAGCTACAAGAGCTATCGCGGCATGGGCAGCCTGGGCGCTATGGAGAAGGGCAGCAAGGACCGTTACTTCCAGGATTCCAGCGACGCCGACAAACTCGTTCCGGAAGGAATCGAAGGCCGCGTGCCGTATCGCGGCCCGGTCGGCAACATCGTCCACCAGCTCATCGGCGGCCTGCGCGCGACCATGGGTTATGTCGGCTGCGCGACCATCGACGACATGCAGAAGAAGCCGCAGTTCGTCACCATCACCGGCGCCGGCCAGCGCGAAAGCCATGTGCATGACGTGCAGATCACCAAGGAACCGCCGAATTACCGGATGGGTTGAACGGTGCGATAGAAAAAGGAATCGTCATTCCCGCGAAGGCGGGAATCGTTCTTGGCTTTTCAGTGGCCCGTTGTTGGGAAGAAGCAAGAGCGATGACCAGCCGTTCGGCTGTTGAAAGCCCCGCCTTCGCGGGAATGACGACCATATTATTTGTGTCCACAATCTGCTGTAGCGCATGCAATCCATGACCAACATCCACACCGACAAGATCCTCATCCTCGACTTCGGCGCGCAGTACACGCAGCTGATCGCGCGCCGCATCCGCGAGCTTGGCGTGTACTGCGAGATCTGGGCATGGGACCACGATCCCTCCGAGATCGCGGCCTATGGGGCCAGGGGCATCATCCTGTCGGGTGGACCGGAGTCCACCACCGAAGCCGGCGCGCCGGCCGCGCCGCAGCAGGTCTTCGATTCCGGTTTGCCGATCCTCGGCATCTGCTACGGCATGCAGACGATGGCCGCGCAATTGGGCGGGGCGACCGAAGCCGCCGACGCACGCGAGTTCGGCCATGCGGAAGTGGAAGTGGTCGCCGCCGACAGACTCTTCGCCGGGTTGAGCGACCACGCCGGCAAGCCGCGCCTGGACGTGTGGATGAGCCACGGCGACCACGTCGCCAGGGCACCGCCGGGCTTCACCGTCACCGCCGTCACCGACCGCATCCCGGTCGCGGCGATGTCCAACGAGGACAAGCGCTGGTACGGCGTGCAGTTCCACCCGGAAGTCACCCATACCTGCCAGGGCGAGGCGTTGCTGCGCCGTTTCGTGGTCGATATCTGCGGCTGCGAAACCTTGTGGACCGCGGCCAACATCATCGACGACCAGATCGCCCGCGTGCGCGAGCAGGTAGGCGATGACGAAGTCATCCTGGGTCTTTCCGGGGGCGTCGATTCCTCGGTGGTCGCCGCGCTGCTGCACAAGGCCATCGGCGGCAAGCTGACCTGCGTATTCGTCGACACCGGCCTGCTGCGCTGGAACGAGGGCGACCAGGTCATGGCGATGTTCGCCGAGCATATGGGCGTCAAGGTCATCCGCGTCGACGCGGCGGACCGTTATTTCAAGGCCCTGGAAGGCATCGCCGATCCCGAAGCCAAGCGCAAGATCATCGGAAATCTCTTCGTCGACATCTTCGACGAAGAGTCGAACAAGCTGGCCAACGCCAAGTGGCTGGCGCAGGGCACGATCTATCCGGACGTGATCGAGTCCGCCGGCAGCAAGACCGGCAAGGCCCACGTGATCAAGAGCCACCACAACGTCGGCGGCCTGCCGGAGCACATGAAGATGGGTCTGGTGGAACCCCTGCGCGAGCTGTTCAAGGACGAGGTGCGGCGCCTGGGTGTCGAACTCGGCCTGCCGCGTTCCATGGTCTACCGCCACCCGTTCCCCGGCCCGGGGCTGGGCGTACGCATCCTCGGCGAAGTGAAGCGCGAATACGCCGAGCTGCTGGCCCAGGCCGATGCGATCTTCATCGAGGAATTGCGCAAGGCCGACCTGTACGACAGGACCAGCCAGGCCTTCGCCGTGTTCCTGCCGGTCAAGTCGGTCGGCGTGGTCGGCGACGCACGTGCCTACGAGTGGGTGATCGCGTTGCGTGCGGTGGAGACCATCGACTTCATGACCGCGCACTGGGCGCACCTGCCGTACGATTTCCTCGGCACGGTGTCCAACCGCATCATCAACGAACTGCGCGGCGTCTCGCGCGTGGTCTACGACATCAGCGGCAAGCCGCCGGCGACGATCGAGTGGGAGTGATGGCAAAGGGCCAGGCGCGGTCGCAGGGCTCCCCGCGCGCGGCGACTGGCGCCCACGCACAAGGCAGGTAGACGGATGCACTCCAGGATCTTCGGCCGCACCGGCCGCTCCACCAGCGAAATAGGTTTCGGCGCCTGGGCCATCGGCGATGCGTGGGGCCAGGTGGACGACGCCGGGGCCATCGCCG
>Ga0307414_10002140_pt1 | contig 10313 bp, 6 predicted proteins | sample DK1Ometagenome_FD_203804 | JGI IMG/M metagenome (GOLD analysis project Ga0307414, IMG submission 203804) | Maize rhizosphere microbial communities from greenhouse at UC Davis, California, United States - DK15-O-3 | ecosystem: Host-associated > Plants > Roots > Rhizosphere > Soil | place: USA...
TAGCCAAAGAGGCATTAAATATATCTTGAGTAATGCGTTCAAAAATTTCATCAATGGCGGTGGCTTTCTGACTGCCGATTAATTGTGCATTTCCAGCATAGTCATAAAAAAACGAAAATGGTTGATCAAATTCATCTTCTTCATTTTTCTTATTATAGAAGTGAACATTCACAGTAATTGTTAATCTGTTTTGCGCCGCAGTTTGTTCGGCTGTTGCGGTGGTTGGCGAAATTCTATAATCTGTTATTTCACCTTCATAAACAATATCACCATTGGAATTCACATTGGTTAAATTGGTTTGGTTTTCCAATATGGCTATTAGGGCATTTCTAAAATCCACTTCCAATCCCGGTTCTACTAATAATGAGTTGTTTTCAAAACGATTGACCTGAAATGTTTTTACACCGTTAAGGTTTTGAACGCCTGTAAATGAATAAAATCCACAGCCAACTATACTTGAAGTTATTAGTAGTAATAAAATGTATTTGAATAATTTCATATATTCTTATGATAATTTGTATCTATTAAACTTGAAATTATAAATCATATTGTTTAATTTTTCTATATAAAGTGCGTTCGCTTATACCAAGCTCTGCTGCGGCTAATTTACGTTTTCCATCATGACGCTCAAGCGATTTTTTTATTAATTCCAATTCTTTATCATGAAGAGATAGTGTTTCTTCTTCTTCAATCTCTTCAGCAAAATGATATTTATCTGGTTTACTTGAAATTTCGGAATTATGGGTTGCTTGTTCAGGAATAGATAAAACATCATCTTCTACGGCTTCTTCATAATCTTCCTCATCCGTATTCCCATATATTTTTTGAATCAAACTTTCATTATTTTTTTCAACATCTTTGGCATTGCCGTTCTTCATGAGTTCTAAAGTGAGTTTTTTTAAATCGTTCAAATCACTTTTCATGTCGAACAAAACTTTATATAGAATCTCGCGTTCACTGCTAAAATCGCTTTCAGACTTTGATGTTTTTATAACAGCAGGTAAATTAGTGCCAGAAGTTGGCAAGTAGGCTTTTAAGGCTTCGGCACTAATGGTTCTGTTATGTTCTAAAACAGAAATTTGTTCTGCAATATTTCGTAATTGGCGGATGTTTCCACTCCAGCGGTGTTTTAAAAGCACTTGCACGGCAGCATCGGATAATTTGACGGTCGGCATTTTGTATTTCATGGCAAAATCGCTTGCGAACTTTCTAAATAACAGATGAATATCTTCTTGACGTTCACGCAAAGGCGGTAAATGAATATCTACCGTGCTTAAACGATAGTATAAATCTTCTCTAAATGTGCCTTTTTCAATAGATTGAAACATATTGGCATTTGTGGCTGCTACTATACGCACATTGGTTTTTTGGACTTTACTGGAACCTACTTTTAAAAATTCTCCATTTTCCAATACCCGTAATAAACGTACTTGAGTGGTTAAGGGTAATTCACCAACTTCATCTAAGAAAATGGTACCCCCATCAGCGACCTCAAAATACCCTTCACGGGTTTGGGTAGCTCCTGTAAAAGAGCCTTTTTCATGACCAAAAAGTTCACTATCTATGGTGCCTTCTGGAATGGCGCCACAGTTTACGGCAATGTATTTATTGTGTTTTCTATGTGATAATTGGTGAATAATTTTAGGAATACTTTCTTTCCCAACTCCGCTTTCACCAGTGACCAAAACAGAAATATCCGTAGGTGCTACTTGAATGGCTTTTTCTATAGCACGGTTTAGGGTATCAGTGTTTCCAATAATACCAAAACGTTGTTTTATAGCTTGTACTGATTCCATTTATAAGTTAAAAATTAAAAGTGAAAAGTTAAAAATACAATCAAGTTCATATGGGCTTTTCATTATTAATTGTTCGTTGATAATCCAATAGCTTCTCCAATCAAGGTGGCACTGGTGCAATCTGTAACCTTTACATTTACAAAATCACCTATTTTGTAATGTTCCTTTGGGAAAACCGCAACAATATTTTGAGGAGTTCTTCCAGACCATTGGGCATCCGATTTTTTAGATTCTTTTTCAATTAAAACTTCAACAATCGTATTTAAATGCTCTTTAGTTCTAATTTCACTGTGTTCTCTTTGTAAATCAACAATATCTTGCAAGCGTCGTTTTTTTACTTCCTCAGGAACATCGTCTTGCATTTTTCGTTCCGCCATAGTGCCCGGACGCTCTGAATAGCTATACATATAACCAAAATTATATTTTACATATTCCATCAAGGATACCGTATCTTGAAAATCCGCTTCCGTTTCCGTAGGGAAGCCTACAATCATATCCTGACTGATGGCACAATCGGGGATGATTTTGCGAATATTATCAATCAACACCATATATTCCTCACGAGAATGTAAACGGTTCATTTCCTTTAAAATACGGTTGCTTCCGCTTTGTACAGGCAAGTGAATATGATTGCAAATATTTTTGTATTTAGCCATAGTTTCAACAACATCCAAGGTTAAATCCTGTGGATTTGATGTGGAAAACCGAATCCGCATTTTAGGTTGCGTTTTGGCACAAAGTTCCAATAAATTGGAAAACGTAACGGCAGTCGCTTTTTGGAAATCCGAAGCTTTATCAAAATCTTTCTTTAAACCGCCACCATACCAAAGGTAACTATCTACATTTTGTCCGAGTAAGGTGATTTCTTTGAAACCTCTGTTCCATAAATCATTAACTTCCTCAATAATACTTTGCGGATCTCGGCTGCGTTCACGCCCGCGAGTAAAAGGTACCACGCAAAATGTGCACATATTATCGCAACCACGAGTGATGGAAACAAATGCCGTCACACCATTGGAGTTTAAACGAACAGGAGAAATATCGCCATATGTTTCTTCTTTTGAAAGAATGACATTAATAGCATCCCTACCTTCATCAACTTCAGCCAATAAATTGGGTAAATCCTTATAAGCATCAGGACCAACTACCAAATCAACTATTTTTTCTTCCTCAAGAAATTTTGTTTTTAAACGTTCTGCCATACAACCCAAAACACCTACTTTCATTTTAGGATTTGTATCTCGTTTTACGGCATTGTATTTTTCTAAACGTTTGCGAACCGTTTGTTCGGCTTTATCGCGAATGGAACAAGTGTTTACCAAAACCAAATCCGCATCTTCTAGGTTTTGAGTAGTGTTGTAGCCGGCAGTTGCCAAAATGGAAGCCACAATTTCGCTGTCGCTAAAATTCATGGCACAACCGTAACTTTCAATAAAGAGTTTACGCTTATTACCTTCTTTTTGTTCTAAAACCAGCGTTTCGCCTTGTTTATTTTCGTCTATAGTCTTCTCCATATTTTACTGAATGGGTTCGCAGTCAATAAGTGTGCAAAGATACAACTTATTTGGGTTTTATGACAAACTGTCATATTATAAAATGAGATAATTTTTTGTTAAATAATTTAAGAAAAACGTTTACTTTGGTGTTGATAATTCTAAATATAGAAAATGAATACGTTTGATAATTTATTGTACAAAATAAGCAATGCAAAAGAATTGGATTTTGGTGATATTATTAGCAATACTATTGAGTTATTTAAAAAAGTTTGGTTAAAAGGCTTGGTGGTTGTGCTGTTTGTTTTAATCTCAGTGATTGGTATAAGCTTTGTATTTAGTCTAATAGGTTTGGCTCCGGCCTTAGATCAAAGTATTTTTAATGATGGATTTGATTTTATGGGCATTGCTAGTTTTTATTCATCAAATGCTCTATATGGTGTTCCTCAAAATATGCTTGTGTCAACATTAAATCTGGCATTTGTTGCGGCATTTTATAAAATTTGTAAACAAATAATCTCTGGTGAAAACGGTCATGAAGATTATTTTTATTTTTTTCAAAAAGAATATTTCACCAAAGTGTTTATGTTAGGAATTATATATACAGCCATCGTGACGATTGCTCAATTATTATGTTTCATTCCTTATATATATGCGTTTGTACCTTTATCTTATTTTGCAGTAATTTTAGCCAATAACCCAGATTTAACAGAAATGGAAATCGTAAAAGCCAGTTTTGCTTTAGGAAACAAGAAATGGTTAATAACATTTGGGACTATGCTTGTGGCTGGTTTACTAGCCATGTTAGGAATTTTTGGTTGTGTTATTGGTGTTGTTTTTACAATGTCTATTATTTATTTACCTTCATTTTTGATATATAAAGACGCCATTGGTTTTGATGAAACAAGTCCGATTGATGAAATAGGCACAACTACCGATTTTTAACTAACCCCATTAATATATGAATAAATTAAATTTTTTACTAACCAAAATTGATAGTGCAAAAGAATTAGACTTTGGTACTATTTTTAACCAATCTATAGAATTATTTAAAAAAACTTGGGTTCAAGGATTGGTAATGCTATTGTTAACCATGGTTTTGATGATTCCATTTTATGTGTTAATGTATTTGCCAATGTTAGCTCTTGGATTATCTAGTCCGGATTATATTGAATCTGGTGATGATTTTAATCTAGTATTATTTATACCTTTTGGCTTAATGATATTGGTGTTTGTATTTTTTGCTATGATAATCGGTTTTGGTATAACATCAGCATTTTTTAGAATTTGTAAGATTAAGGATTTTAATGAAGCAACATCCGATGATTATTTTTATTTCTTTAAAAAACCCTATTTAGGCAAAACAATAAAGCTTGCTGCAATCATATTTGGTATAAGCGTATTAGCAACATTGCTTTGTTTTTTTCCACTTATATATGTGATGGTTCCGTTGTCGCTTATTAATGTTATTTATGCATTTAATCCAGAAATGACTGCTTCAGATATTGTTAAAGTTGGATTCAAATTAGGAAATAAAAAATGGTTGATAACCTTTGGGTTAATGATTGTTGCTAGCTTATTAGCGCAAATGGTTGGAATGATTATGTGCTTTGTTGGCATTTTTGTAACCGCCTCTTTTGCATACCTACCATTTTATTTTGTTTATAAAGAATCCATCGGTTTTAATGAAACACACATCATAGACGAAATAGGAACCATACAAGAATGAAATTTTTATTTAATATTTAAAAAAAGCCTGTGTTTTATAGTTAAAATGCGGGCTTTTTTGATTTGAAAATGTTAGAGTTAGTTTATAAAATTAGGAAGTTAATCTTTTTTTCATATACATTTGTACCTTCAAAAACCCAAGTATGGCGAAGAATTTAGTAATAGTTGAGTCACCAGCGAAAGCAAAAACGATTGAAAAATTTTTAGGAAAGGATTTTAAAGTAGAGTCTAGTTTCGGACATATTTCCGACTTGCCTTCCAGTGAATTAGGTGTAGATGTTGAGGGTGATTTTAAACCAAAATACGAAGTTTCTAAAGATAAAGTAGCAGTTGTTAAAAAACTGAAAGACTTAGCGAAAAATGCGGATATGGTTTGGTTGGCAAGTGATGAAGATAGGGAAGGGGAAGCCATTGCTTGGCATTTAGCCGAAACTCTAAAATTGGATAAAGCAAAAACGAAACGTATTGTTTTTCATGAGATTACAAAATCTGCCATACAAAAAGCGATTGAAAATCCTAGAGGTATTGATTACGATTTGGTAGATGCCCAACAGGCGCGAAGAGTATTAGATAGAATTGTAGGTTATGAATTGTCTCCTGTTTTATGGAGAAAAGTAAAAGGAGGATTATCCGCAGGTCGTGTACAATCGGTTTCTGTACGATTGATTGTGGAGCGTGAGCGTGAAATTCAAGGATTTACACCAGAGGCGTCTTATAGAATTGATGCCGAATTTTCAAATGAAGAAGGAAAAACGTTTAAAGCGAAGTTGCCAAAAACATTTGAAACCAAAGAAGAAGCACATAAATTTTTAGAATCCAATAAATCAACCTCCTTCAAAGTTGCCGAATTAGATAAAAAGCCAGCTAAAAAATCACCAGCTGCACCATTTACAACCTCTACATTACAGCAGGAAGCTTCCCGTAAATTATATTTTTCGGTAAGTAAGACTATGACCATGGCGCAACGCCTTTACGAAGCGGGATTGATAACTTACATGAGAACAGATAGCGTTAACTTATCTGATGAAGCTAGAAATGGCGCTAAGGCAGAAATAGAAAGTGCTTACGGTGCAAAATTTAGCAAACCAAGAAATTATACAGGGAAATCCAAAGGGGCTCAAGAAGCCCACGAGGCCATCAGACCAACTGATTTTGCTATACATTCCGTAGATATTGATAGAGATCAAGCACGGTTATACGATTTAATTTGGAAACGTGCCATTGCATCCCAAATGAGCGAGGCGGAATTGGAACGGACCAATGTAAAGATTAGTGCTTCAACACATAAAGAAGTTTTTACTGCTAATGGTGAAGTCATCACTTTTGAAGGGTTTTTAAAAGTGTATTTAGAAGGCACCGATGATGAGGATACGGAGCAAGAAGACATGTTGCCAGCGATGAAAACTGGGGAAGTGCTTACTAATAATTATATTACCGCTACCGAACGTTACTCGCGCCCGCCCTATAGATATACAGAAGCTTCGTTGGTGAAACAATTGGAAGAATTGGGTATTGGTCGTCCGTCAACATACGCACCAACCATTTCAACCATTCAAAATAGAAACTATGTTGAAAAAGGTTCTGTGGAAGGTGTTGAGCGCAAGTATGTTCAACTGACATTGAAAAACGGCAACCTAAAAGAAAAAGAACTTACCGAGAAAGTAGGTTCAGATAAAGGGAAATTAGTACCAACGGACATTGGAATGATTGTCACCGACTTTTTGGTAAATCATTTTGAGCAGATTTTAGATTACAATTTTACGGCAAAAGTTGAAGAAGACTTTGATAACATAGCAGAAGGGAAAGAAGATTGGACCAAAATGATGAAAAATTTTTATAAAGATTTTCATCCTAATGTAGAAGATGTTCAGGAAAATGCCGAAAGGGAATCCGGAGAACGTATTTTAGGAACCGATCCGAAAACGGGAAAACAGGTCAGCGTGCGTTTGGGTAAATTCGGATCCATGGTTCAAATTGGTACTCCTGATGATGATGAAAAACCACAATTTGCCAGTTTAAGTCCAGACCAGCAATTAAACACGATTACGTTTGATGATGCGATGGCTTTATTTCAGCTTCCAAAAAAATTAGGTACCTATAAAGGAGAAGAGATTGAAGTGAATAATGGACGTTTCGGCCCTTATGTGAAATTTGGAGATAAGTTTGTTTCACTTCCCGCAGGCGTTGAAGCTTTAAGTGTGGAATTGGATGATGCCATTGCTTTGATTAAAGAGAAGGAAGAAGCGGATGCACCCATTTACACTTATAAAAATTTGCCAGTTCAAAAAGGGAAAGGACGTTTTGGACCATTCATTAAATGGAACAACATTTTTATTAATGTGAGTAAAAAGTATGACTGGGATGATTTGTCAGCTTCAGATATAGAAGAACTGATTGAAGATAAAATCCAAAAAGAAAAAGATAAAGTTGTTCATAATTGGAAAGAAGAAGGTATTCAAGTTGAAAAGGCACGATGGGGAAGGCATACCATTATAAAAGGAAAAACTAAAATTGAATTGCCTAAAACGGTTGATGCGTCTAAACTGACTTTAATCGATGTAAAAGCCATCATCGATAAAAACGCTCCAAAAAAGAAAACAAGTGCAAAAAAGACGACTGTTAAAAAGAAGTGATTTTTTCATCTGATTGTTGCGAAACCGTTTTTTTCGGTATTTAAGTACGAATTAATTGTATTTTGTCCGATTTTTTTATTGTAATGGTATGCAATAAATCATTTATTATTTTGATATTTGTGAGACTTCAATAAGTTCAGAAAATAGATGCATATTAATAATTGATGAATTTTAATTTTCTTTCCCCTGTACCAGATTTTGTTTTAGCGCATAATGAATTACTGTCGCCCCAAGCTCTTGGTAGAAAATTAAGAATCCATTCTGCTCAAAAAGGAATTCCAGATTTGGAAGGAGTTAATATTGCTATTATTGGTGTTTTAGAAAACCGTAACGATAGTGATTATATAGGGGAAGACTTTAAGCTGAATGAAATTCGTAAATCCTTATACGCACTTTATCCAGGAAGTTGGACCACTACCATCGCAGATTTAGGCGATATTAATAAAGGTGAAAGTGTTGAAGATACCTATTTTGCATTAAAAACTACCATTGCTATATTAATCAAAAAAAAAATTATACCTATCATAATAGGAGGTTCACAAGATCTTACTTATGCCAATTATAGAGCTTACGATGATTTGATTCCTATGGTGAACGTTGTGAATGTAGATTGTAGCTTCAATTTAGGGGATTCTACTAAACCTATCAAGAATGATAGTTTTGTTGGTAAAATAATTTTAGATGAACCTTACAACCTATTTAATTACGCTAACATTGGGTATCAAACCTATTTCAATTCGCAAGAAGAAATAGATTTAATGGATAAACTTTATTTCGAATCTTACAGATTAGGTCAGGTTTCAAAAGATATTACCATCGTAGAGCCTGTAATGCGCGATGCCAATATGGTAAGTATCGATTTAAATTGTGTAAAAGGTGCTGAGGTAAGTTTAAATCAGAAATTTTCACCTAACGGATTAGATGGGAAAGAGATTTGTGCCATTTCTCGTTATGCGGGAATCAGTAATAAAGTGAGTTCTATTGGCATCTATGAGTATAAGCCATCAAAAGATGATGAAATCACCTCTATGTTAATAGCTCAAATTATATGGTATTTTATAGAAGGTGTTAATTTTAGAGTTATAGACGATATATTTTTAGATGAAAATAGTTACCAAAAATTTATAACGTTAGTAGATGCTGAAGAATTGGTTTTTTATAAGAGCAATAAGACTGGTAGATGGTGGATAGAAATTCCGTTTTTATCTGAAGTCAATAATAAATTAAAAAGACATACGTTATTACCATGCATGCACCAAGATTATCTTGATGCATGTAATAATAAGGTGCCGAATCGATGGTATAAAGCCTTGCAAAGGAATAGTGTGTAGTCAAATATGTACTTTATCGATAATATTATCGTTAAAATGGTATTTTTTCACGATGAAACGTAAATTATTTAGATAAAAAGTTGTTTTTTAAAAAATATATAAATATGTTTACGCTCTCAAATTGAAGCATAAGTAATTAACCTCGAGTTTTCTATGGATATGAAGAAGTTTTTATTATTAACCACAGTAGTAACATTACTTGCCAGTTGCGGCTCCAAGGATAAAGGAGAACTGGTAGGTGTACAAGGGAAGAAGTGGCACCCCGAAAAACCATATGGTATGGAATTGGTACCTGGCGGAGCTTTTATAATGGGTAAGGCAGATGACGATCTAGCCGGTGTAAATGATGCTCCAGCGAAAACGGTAACCGTTAGAGCCTTTTATATGGATGCCACAGAAATTACAAATAGCGAATATCGTCAATTTGTTAATTGGGTGAGGGATTCTATTGTTAGATTTAAACTTGCCGTTATAGCTGATGAATTTGGTAAAGTTCCTGGAGATGGCGGTATTGGAGAGTTTGCATTTAAAGATGCTGATACAGCTAATATGTCTGTATATGAGAAATACATGTTTGAAAATTATACAGGATTTGGTCCAACTGGCTATGAAGGCAGAAAAATAAATCGTGATGTTGATTTAATTTTTGATACTGCAGAATATCCAGATGAGTATTATACTGAGGTTATGGATACTATGTATTTACCATTAGAAGAATCTTACAATGGAAAACGTACTTGGGATGTTAAAAAATTCAAGTTCCAATACAACTATATGGATATAAAAGAAGCCGCAAGAAATAGAGGTATAAAACGTTCTGAGGTTATTAAAAAAGAGGAAGTTGAAATATATCCAGATACCACCGTTTGGATTAGGGATTTTGCTTATTCGTATAATGAACCTATGCACAATGATTACTTTTGGCATGACGCTTATAGTGACTATCCTGTTGTAGGTGTTACTTGGCAGCAAGCAAAAGCCTTTTGTGAGTGGCGAACTATAAATAAAAACTCTTATCAAAAATCAAGAGGCGCTGCTTTTGTAAATAATTTTAGATTACCATCCGAGGCTGAATGGGAGTATGCTGCTAGAGGAGGCTTGCAAGCTGCAACATATCCATGGGGTGGACCTTATACAAAAAGTGATTTAGGATGTTTTATGGCAAACTTTAAGCCTGTAAGGGGTGATTATGCTGCGGATGATGCATTATATACAGTAGAAGCTAAATCCTACGAGCCAAATGATTATAACTTATATAATATGGCAGGAAATGTTTCAGAATGGGTAAATGCTTCTTATGACCCTAACTCTTACGAATATACTTCAACTATA
>Ga0307414_10002143_pt1 | contig 10304 bp, 8 predicted proteins | sample DK1Ometagenome_FD_203804 | JGI IMG/M metagenome (GOLD analysis project Ga0307414, IMG submission 203804) | Maize rhizosphere microbial communities from greenhouse at UC Davis, California, United States - DK15-O-3 | ecosystem: Host-associated > Plants > Roots > Rhizosphere > Soil | place: USA...
CGATCTTCGACGAGCACGGCAACATCGGCCCGGCCTCGGTGCCGATCGTGCTCAGCAAGCTGCGCGAGATGGGCCGGCTGAAGAAGGGCGACCGGGTCGCCCTGCTCGGCATCGGTTCGGGCCTGAATTGCTCGATGGCCGAAGTGGTCTGGTAAACGGCCGACGGGCCTCAGCCCGCCGCCGGGCACGCCGGGTCGCGTCCGGCATACACCGCGCAGATTTCCTGCCGGCACTCCACGCCCTTGGCGGTGTTCGCCGCCGGGCACTCGCGAAGGTTCTGCTGGATCTGCTGCGAGCGCGTGCGTTGCGGCCGGCCGTTGCGATTCGGTTCGGCGCTGGCGACGCCACGCTCCTCGGCTTCCATCGTCTGGATGAACACATCGAGGCCGCTGCCGTCGGTCTTGCCTGACGACTGGCCGGGCTTGATGTTGCCCAGCAGGACCGCGAGCAGGTCCGGTTCGTCATCGGCAGGCGCACGCGTCGGGCGCCGCTGCCGCGCAGCCGGTTTGTCCACGCCCTTGGCCGGCGCGGCGGAAACCAGGAACGGATTGGAGGAGGCCGCGGCCACTGGCGGACCGGCCTCGGGGTGCGTCAGGACCAGCATCGGGTTGACCGCCGGGTCGGCCAGCTCGCGGTTGTCTCCAACGGTTGCGGCAGGCGCCAGCGCGCTGGCGGCCGGAGCGGCATCCTCGACAATGGTGGCGGCCGCCGGAAGGGCGAAGCCGTCGGCATCGTTGCTGTCGCCGGCCTGCAGCGACAGCCGCGGCAGCGATTCGACCGGGGTGTCGGCGGTCGATTGTGAAAGCGACCACCAGCCCGCTGCCACGACCGCTACGAGCAGCAAGGCCACCGGCGCCAACCATCGCTTCGGCGCCGCCCGCGCGGCGGTGTGCGGACCGGATTTGCGGCCTTGCATGTCTGCTAAGATCCGCGCCGATGCTGGCGGCGGGGCGGTGTCGGGTTGCGCGCCCGCCAACAGGCTGGGGCGGCGGGGCTTGGCATCTTGCCGGTCCACGGGGACTCCTTTCCGGGCCGGTCGAGCCGGCTGGTTCTGATTCCTTTCGCGCCCGGCGTGGGCCGTGACGTGTCGCCGGCATTCTGCGACCGGGTCCCGGGCGCGTCAATCGCAACGGACAATCGCATCGACCACGGACGGGTTTCGCATGACGGCGCTATGGATGGCGATCTTCTTTTCGGTAACGGCCGCGGTCGCGTGGCTGGCGTTGTTCCCGGCGGCGCGAGATGGCGTGCTGGCCGGCGCCGATCGGCTGTTCGCCCGGCTGGCCGCGGTGCTGGGTCGTTGGGGATCGCGAGCCGGCAGCCGCGCCGCCGGGTCGTCGCAATCGGCGCGGGCCGGCAGCCAGCGCGCGATGGAGCTGTTCGGTCGCCATCGCAACCTGCTGCTGGCCACCGCGCTGCTGCTGACAATCCCGCCGCTGGTGATCCTGCAACTGCGCCAGCAGGTCACCCTGGACAGCTTTGGCGGCGGCACCGCGGTCGCGTCCAATGGCCACGTGCTGGAACTGCTGCGGGGTGAGCGCCTGGCGCCACCGCCGGAGCTGCCGCCGGCGGTGTTCGTCGCCGCCGAGGCCGAGTTGCTGCGCAGCACCGGCGCCGTCGCATCGACCGGCGAGGCACCGCAGGCGATTTCCGGCGCCGATCGCAAGTGGAACCGGATCGATCCGGTGTTCCAGCAGCGCGTGCTGGCGATCTACCAGGTCATGCGCGAGCAGTACGGGTACGAAATGGTGCTGGTCGAAGGCTATCGCAGCCCCGAACGCCAGGCCGCTCTGGCCCGCAAGGGCGGCGGCACGACCCGCGCCGGCGCCGGCCAGAGCTGCCATCAGTACGGGCTCGCGGTCGACAGCGCGCTGTACCGCGACGGCAAGCTGCAATGGGACATGGGCGACGCATGGACCAAGCGCGGCTACTTCCTCTACGGCCGCCTGGCGCAGGAGGCCGGGCTGGAGTGGGGCGGCAGCTGGCGCAGCATCAAGGACTACGTGCACCTGGAGTTGAAGGCCGCCTGTCGCCAGGCCCGTCGCGCCGCCGGCCACTGACGCCGCCGCGCCACGCGGCATGGCAGGCCCGGATGAAAAAGCCCCGCCAGTCCTGCTATCGTTGGCGGTGGCAACCGGATGCCACTCGCCCCGACGGGGCACGCCAGCAGGGAGCACGGCCAGATGTCCAAGCCTTTCATCGTCGTCGGCGACAAGATCGACCATGGCGGCGCCGTGGTCAGCAGCACCGCGACCACCGACATCAACGGCCTGCCGGTCGCCCGATCACCGACAAGGTCGCCTGCAGCCTGCATGGCGACACCGTGATCGTGTCCGGCGACCCGACCACCATCATCGACGGCCAGCTGGTCGCCCGCCACGGCGACAAGACCGCGTGCGGGGCGACGTTGATTTCGGGGTCGCAGGTGCAGGTGTTTCTTGATTCCGGTGGCGGTGGCGGCTCGCGCAATTCGGGGAGCCAGGCCAAAACTGCCAGCGCGTCCGGCCCGGTCCGGGAAGCCGCTCCGGTCCCCGGCGGAAACAAGAGCGCCGAAGAGGATGCCGTCGAGTACGACGAGCAACTTCAGTTCGTCAACGTCAACGGCGCCAAGCTCGCTGACGTGGACTATCGGGTCGAGCTGGAAGACGGAGAGGTTCTCCGCGGCACCACCGACGCCGAGGGCAAGACTGGGCGCATGACCACCGCACAGCCCACCCGCCTCGTGCGCGCGGAGCTGCTTGCCAGCCGTACGTCCTGCTGCAGCCTGCATGCCTCGCAGACGACCAGCGCCCCGTTGGTGGTGCAAGTCAGCGCCGCCACCAACGCAAACCAACTGGGCAGTTCGGTCCAGCAGGTTGCCACCCCGGCGGGCAAGGCGCGTGGCCTGACGTCCGGTGAAATCGCCATGGCACGGCTGCTGTTCGCCGACTCCGTCGACTATGGACGGGTCAAAGTCCACAACGGCGAATACCTGTGGCTCGGTATGCAGCCCGACGACACCGCAATGACGCCCAACGGCGAGATGTACTTCAACGAGAAGCATTTTCTCGAAGATTTTTCGACCGCTCGTGGAGTTAGCCGAAGTTGGTTCATGCACGAGATGGTGCATGTCTGGCAGCACCATTTGGGCTGCTGGGTGAAGGCGCGAGGCGCAATCCGCATGGGGCTCTCGTACCAGTACGAGCTAGCGTCCGGAAATCGTCTGAACGACTACAACATGGAAGCGCAAGGAAATCTTCTGGCCGACTACTACATGCTGAAGTTCGAGCGGAAGCCAGGCTTGGTGACGGAGAGGAGGTATGCAGTATTCAGCGCCTTGCCGCTGTTTGAATCAGTGCTTTCGAACTTCCTAAACGATCCGCGAAACGGGGCGAATCTGCCGTGAACACCAAAATGACTGCTGCCATGCGGCTGCTGCCTGCCATCCTTCTCGTCGTGTTCGCTCAAGGCTGTTACGCCCGTCAGCAAATGTACGACGCCAAGGTGCGGGATGCCGATGGGCGACCATGTTTCAGCGTAAGCGAACAGGACTTTGGTCAAAGTGAGAAGGTGCGTGTCGCTGCAATCGAGGTTTCCGAGATCACGGAACTGGGCGCCGTCACGTCAACCCCATGGCTGGCCGTGTTTGTCGACAGCACCCCCGCCTTGTCGGTGACGGCGGCGACCTGCATCGTCTATGGCAAGTCCGGGGGGGTTGAGTCTCGCGCGGGTGCGGCCAAGCCGCTCGAGCCCGGTGTGCGCTATGCCTTGGGCATGAACGCCGATGTCTGGCGAAGGGGGGGCTGGCAGAACAGGATGTTCCAGGCGTACTTCTGCATTGCCGGTGATCGATCCATTGGCCCGCGCGTGCGTCAGGTGGAATGGGACGAGCAGGACCAGCGGTGGCGTTGGGACATATGTGCTCCAACGGACATTCGACCGGAGAGCGCGCCGTAGTCCGCTAGGGACTCATGGACGAGCTATGGCGATGGGGACGATTATTCGCAGAATGTTGGCTGTGCTGCTGCTGTTCGCGGCGGTCTGGTTCGCCGTGGTGCTGTACTGGCAGGTCGGTGAAATCAACCCGACCGCGGGCGACCTGGCGGTATGGTTGCTGGGCCTGCCGCTGGCGCTGCTTGGCGGGTTCTGGCTGCTGCGCCGGGGCGTGCGGCGGGCGAAGCGGAAGCGTGCCGCGCAGCCGGCGGCGGGTGCGGAGACCGGCCCGGGGCCGGTCGTCGACAATGGTCCGCAGCCCGACCGCATCGTGCACCTGCTGGCGAGCTCGTTGTGGCTCCGCGCCGGCGGCGACGCGGCCGCGGTGGCCGCGGCGCTGGCCAGGCCGGAACGCCCGCCGTTGCATCCGCGCTTGAAGGATACGCTCGGTTTGCCGGTGTTCGCCGCCGAGGTCGAGGGGCTCGATCCCGCCTCGCTCGACGCCACGCTCCGTGCGGTGCTGGCCGATCCCGACGCGCTTGAACGCGTGTTCGACGAGGAATGCCGGCGCGCGCTGGCGCTGCTCGATCCCGTGGCCGAGGAACTGCTTGCCGCGGCGTTGCCGCCGGCGCCGATCGCGCCCGATACGCTGCACGCCAGTGGCGGCCTGCACCCGCACGCGATGCTTCACTCGCGCTCCTCGCGTGCGGCCGCGACGGCGTCGGCGCGGGCCGCGGCGATCCTGCAGGTGCGCCTGTTGCTGCCGACGACGTGGCCGGCGGCGGCGCGCCAGGCCGCCGGCGACTGGCTACGAATCAAGGCCGGGGCGATCGGCTTCGGTGACGACCAGTTGAGCGTCGACGACGTCCCGGTCGCCGCCGCTGGCGATGGCTGGCGCCTGCTCGACCAGCTCGTCCAGGGCCAGGCGCGCGACGGCGACGAGGATCGATTGCTGCTGCTCGCCGCGCATTCTCTGATCGGCGACGCCAGCATCGAACGGCTCGATGCTCGCCGCGAGTTGCTGGTCAGCGGCCACCCCGAGGGCCTGATCCCGGGCGAAGGCGCAGCCGGGGTGCTGTTCGGCAAGGCTTCCCTGCCGCCCCGGCCCGATGCGCCCGCGCCGCTGCGACTGCATCGGCCGTTGCACGGCCGCGCCGGCCAGGGTCGCGGGGCCAGTCGCCAGGCCGCGGAGTTGCTGCAGCATGCGATGACCACGGCGGCGCAGCCGGCCGATGCGATCGCGGCGGTGTTCAGCGACGCCGACCACCGCCCCAGCCGCGCGATCGAGATCGCCGGCGCGATCGCCGCGGCCCTGCCCGAACTCGACCCGGTCGACGACGCCCGTCACCTCGGCCTGGCCTGCGGCGACCTCGGCGTGGTCGCGCCGCTGGCGTTGCTCGCCGCCGCCGCCGCCCAGGCCGCGCAGGCCGACGCGCCGGTGCTGGTGTTCGGCCTGGCCGATCCGCAGGCGCGGATCGCCCTGGCGCTGTCGCCGGTGCCACCGGTCGATGCCGGCCGCGATGCCGTTCCCGCCAATCCCGCCGAGGCCGCATCCGCGGTCGCGGCCAGCGCTTGATGACGATGGAAGTGTTTGGATGAGCAGTTTCTGGATGAACCTTCGCTACTGGTTGATGGACTACCGCGTGCTCGCCGCGCTCGGCATCGCCGCCGCCGCGGCGGTCGCCTACTTCGGCATCGATGGCCTGATGGCCGCGGGCGGCTGGCTGCTGGTCGCGGTGCTCGCCGCGCTGGCGCTGTGGCTGCTGGTGGTGATCGTGCGCAAGGTGCTGGCGGCACGCGCGGCCAAGCGCATCGACAGCATGGTCGCCGAGCAGGCCGACCAGGCCGTGACCGCCGCCAAGCCGGCCGCGCGCGCCGACGCCGAGGTCCTGCGCGAGCGCATGGGCGAGGCGGTCAAGGCGATCAAGTCGTCCAGGCTCGGCCAGATGAAGGGCAGCGCGGCGCTGTACGAGCTGCCGTGGTACGTGATCATCGGCAACCCGGCGGCCGGCAAGAGCACCGCGATCCTCAACTCCGGGCTGCGCTTCCCGTTCGAGGACAACCGCAGCAACGTCATCCACGGCCTCGGCGGTACCCGCAACTGCGACTGGTACTTCACCACCGAGGGCATCGTGCTCGACACCGCCGGCCGCTACTCGGTCAGCGCCGAGGACCGGCTGGAGTGGCTGACCTTCCTCGACCTGCTGAAGAAGAACCGCCCGCGCGCGCCGATCAACGGCATCATCATCGCCGCCTCGATCGCCGAGCTGTCGGGCAGCAAGCCCGAGTTCGCGATCGACCTGGCCAAGAACCTGCGCCAGCGCGTGCAGGAACTGACCGAGCGGCTGGAAGTGCACGCGCCGGTCTACGTGGTGTTCACCAAGGCCGATCTGATTTCCGGCTTCAGCGACTTCTTCCGCGGCCTTGACCCGGCCGAGCGCGAGAACGCCTGGGGCGCGACCCTGCCGTTCGATGTGCAGGGCGACACCGACGCATTGGCCGCGTTCGACAGCCACTTCGACGAGTTGTCCGATGGCCTGCGCGAGATGAGCCTGGCTCAGATGGCGATGAGCCGCGGTCGCGAGGTGGCCCCCGGCCTGCTGACGATGCCGATGGAGTTCGCCGGCATCAAGCCGGCGCTGCGCACGTTCATCGCCACCCTGTTCGAGGAGAACCCCTACCAGTTCAAGCCGGTGTTCCGCGGCTTCTATTTCACCAGCGCCCTGCAGGAAGGCGTGGCGGTGCAGCCCGCCTCGGAGCGGATCGGCCGCCAGTTCGGCCTGGCCGCGCGCGCCAACCTCGGCGAGGCGGTGCCGCCCAACGACAGCAGCCACTTCCTGCTCGGGTTGTTCCGCAAGGTGATCTTCGCCGACAAGCAACTGGTGCGGCAGTACTCCAACCCCGGCCCGACCAGGCTGCGCTACGCCGCGTTCCTCGCCGCGGTGCTCGCGCTGGGCGTCGCCCTGACCGGCTGGACCTGGTCGTACACCGGCAACCAGCAACTGGTCGCCGACGTCCGCGCCGACCTCGACAAGGCGGTGGCGATGCAGGAAGGCAAGGTCGGCCTGCAGTCGCGGGTCGAGGCGTTGCTGGTCCTGCAGGACCGGTTGGAACAGTTGCAGGCCTGGCGCGACGACTACCCGGTCAGTCTCGGCCTGGGCCTGTACCAGGGCGAGGCGATCGAGGCCAAGCTGCGTGACGAATACTTCCACGGCATGCGCCAGCTGATGCTGGCGCCGGTCGGGACCAAGCTGGAGAGCTTCCTCGGCGAGGTCATCGCTCGTCGGGGTGAACTGAAGCCACCGGCGGTGGCCGGCAGCGGCGAGGCCGCCGGTGATGCCGCGCTGGTCGAGGCCGGCGACCCCGGGCTGTACCAGGACGCCTCGCCGACCGATTCGCAGGACGCCTACAACGCGCTCAAGACCTACCTGATGCTGGGCGAGCGCAGCAAGGTCGAGGCGACCCACCTCAGCGACCAGCTGACCCGCTTCTGGCGCGGCTGGCTGGAGGCCAACCGTGGGTCGATGCCGCGCGAGAACGTGCTGCGCGCGGCCGGCCGGCTGATGACGTTCTACGTGCAGCAGGCGGCGAGCGCCGACTGGCCGCAACTGGAGACCCGGTACAGCTTGGTCGACGACAGCCGCCAGGCGCTCAAGCAGGTCATGAAGGGCACCCCGGCGCGCGACCGCGTGTACGCGCAGATCAAGGCGCGCGCGGCGACCCGCTTCAGCCCGGTCACCGTCGCCGGCCTGCTCGGCGAGGACGCCGCCAAGCACGGCGCGATCACCGGCAGCCACCAGATCCCCGGCACCTTTACCCGCGAGGCGTGGGAGAACTACGTCGAGGACGCGATCAAGGAAGCCGCCAACACCGAACTGTCGAGCACCGACTGGGTGCTGGAAGCGACCGTGCAGAACGACCTGACCCTCGCCGGCAGCCCGCAGCACATCGCCAAGGAGCTCACCGCGCTGTACAAGGCCGACTACGCCAACGAGTGGAGCCGGTTCCTGCGCGGCGTCAGCGTGGCCCGCTTCGACACCTTCGAGGACGCGGTGGCGCAGATGAACCGCCTTGGCGACCCGGCCAACTCGCCATTGAGGACCCTGCTCGAAGCGGTCAACCAGCAGACCGTGTGGGACAACCCGGGCGCGCAGAGCGCGGTCGCCGGCCAGGCGAAGAGCGGCATCGTGGCGTGGTTCAACCGGGTCATCATGCGCCGCAACCCGACCTCGATCGCAGTCGAGGTCGATCCCGAGACCGGGCAGAAGGTTGCGGTCGCGGCCGGCCCGATCGGCCAGCAGTTCGACGGCCTGGCCCGGCTGCTGGTCGAGCGCGACGGCAACCCGGCGCTGCTGGGCCAGTACTTCGAGGCGCTCGGCAAGGTCCGCAGCCGCTTCAACGCGATCAAGACCCAGGGTGACCCGGGCCCGGGCGCGCGCCAGTTGATGCAGCAGACCCTCGACGGCGAGGGCTCCGAACTCGCCGCCGCGTTGACCCTGGTCGACGAGCGCATGCTCAACGGCCTCGCCGAGGAGCAGCGCAAGACCCTGCGCCCGCTGCTGTTGCGGCCGCTGATCCAGAGCTTCGCGTCGCTGGTGCGGCCGACCGAGGGCGAGATCAACCGCACCTGGACGGCGCAGGTCTACCAGCCGTTCGAAACCGGCATCGGCCAGAAGTACCCGTACGCGCCGGACGCCACGGTGGAGGCGGCGGCCGCCGACATCGAGCGGATCTTCGGCAGCGCCGGCGCGATCGCGAAGTTCGGCGAGGCCGCGCTCGGCTCACTGGTGATTCGTCGGGGCAACAGCCTGACTCCGCGCCAGTGGGCCGACATCGGCATCGATCTGCGACCGGAACTGGTCGCCAACTACGGCCGCTGGGTCGGCGCCAATGCCACCGCCGACGGCCCGACGATGGTGATCCAGCTGCTGCCGCTGGGCGCGCGCGGCCGCGAGTACACGGTCAACATCGACGGCCAGCAGATGCGCTACCGCAACACCCCGCCGCAGTGGACCACCTTCCAGCTGCCCGGCCAGGGCGTGCCGGGTGTGCGGATCACCGCGGTCACCGGCGACGGCCGCACCGTCGACGTGTTCACCCACGCCGGCGGCGACGCGATGGCGCAGATGTACGCCGCCGCCGAGAAGAAGCCGCTCGGCAAGCAGCATTACCAGCTGACCTGGAGCGGCCGCGGCGCCACCGTTTCGGTCGAGTTGCGCATCGTCTCGGTGGTGCAGCCCAACAGCGGCGCCAACGATGCGCTCGGCCTGCAGTTGCCGGCGCTGGTGGCGGGTGCCACCCCCGTGCCGTCGGCCGGTGCGGCGAGCACCGCCGCCGCCGCGAGGGCGCAGTGATGGTTGCCGTCGAGAGCACGTTCGCGCTGAGCTACTTCGGCAAGCTGCCCAGTCGCGGCGACTTCGTTCGCACCCCTGAGAACCACCAGCTGATGGTGATGCTCGACCGCTGGGCCGGCAACGGGTTGGAGCTGTTGGCCACCGACCCGGGCTGGAAGCAGCTGTACGATCAGGCGCCGCCGTTGCATTTCGCCTTCCTCGGGTCGCGCAGCAAGCTGGCGATCGGTGGGCATTTCCTGCCCAGTCGCGACGCCTCGCAGCGACGCTTTCCGTTCCTGACCGCGACCCGGTTCGAGGTCACCCAGCCGCTGCCGTTCATCGCCCGCAGTCCGCTGGCGCTGTCGCGGCTGTGGACCAGCCTGGCCCGGCTCGGCCAGCAGGCGGTCGCCGCCGAGGACGCCACCGAGGTGCTGCGCACCCTTGGCGAAACCCGCATCACCATCAGCCCCGACCCGCAGCTCTACGACGCTCCGTTCAACGACTTCATCGACCTGCAGGACATCGGCTCGCTGCAGGACCTGTTGCGCCAGTCCGGGCACCCGCAGTTGCAACTGCGTTGGCTGATCCCGGCGCTGGGCCTGCTGATGCAGCCGCTGGTCGCCGGCGGCGCCGGCCAGATCGACAAGGGCCTGGCGCTGCCGCTGCCGCGCGATGCGCTGTACCGGCCACTGGTCGCGGCATTCTGGCTCGACCTGGTCGGCGGCTTCCTCGGCCGCTCCGACTTCGAGCTGATGCTGCTGGTCCGCGACGGTATCGGCGAGGTCGGCCCGCAGTTGCTGATCGGCTTCAGCGGTGCCGACGGCCGCACCGTGCAGGCCGCGCTCGATCCGCAGATCGGAGCCGAGCGGATCATCCGCGTCGACGACGCCGAATGGGTCGACGACCAGATCGGCGGTGACTATGCACTCAACAAGCTGGTCAGCTACATCGAGCGCGACGACCTGTCGTTGCGCGTGGCGCGCAAGGCGTTCAACGAGACCTTCCTCGGAACCTGACATGCAAGCAAGCAACCGTTCGACCCCGTCCCTCACGCACCTC
>Ga0307414_10002145_pt1 | contig 10300 bp, 9 predicted proteins | sample DK1Ometagenome_FD_203804 | JGI IMG/M metagenome (GOLD analysis project Ga0307414, IMG submission 203804) | Maize rhizosphere microbial communities from greenhouse at UC Davis, California, United States - DK15-O-3 | ecosystem: Host-associated > Plants > Roots > Rhizosphere > Soil | place: USA...
CTGCCCAAAAATCTACCATTACCGGTTTATCTGATTTCAAAACTACTTCATCAAAAGTAGCATCTGTGATTGCTAATGCCATAATAATTTTATTTAAGTTACCTTTTCAAACTATATTAAAGGTAACAATTTTTAATGGGTTAAAACTTCATACAAATTTAGAAATTTTATATCATTCCAACATCATTCGTAAATTAGTTTTGGTTATGAATGTATCGGCAATACTTATATTAATAGTAAACCTCTTATTTAAAGCATTATATTTCTATGAAACAGCAAATTTAACAGCAAATAACCGCTTTTATTTAACGTATCTTTAGTAATCGAAAAAATGAACTGATGAAAAGTGCCTTCCTTAAAATAAAAAACTTCTTCGAATCAGTTCGTTTTAAAAAGTATGCCAAACGTTTTGGCTTCTTTATTTTGGGATGTATTACGCTTCTTATAGTCGGCTCCGCAGCACTATCCTTTTATTTCAATCGGAATAAAACGGAGATCATAGCCAAAATCAACACCAAAATCAATGAGAACATCAACGGGAAATTCTATATTGGTGATTTTCAGTATAAGTTTCTAACCGGTTTGCCAAATTTCACTCTCGCCCTAAAAGATGTCGAATTAAAAGACAATCAATGGAGTACCCACAAACATACTTTACTAAAAGCCAACGAAATCGAAGTCCGTTTAAATGTTTGGAGTTTGCTGCAGAAAGAAATTAATATCCATAAAATCCTGATCAACAACGCACAGATTTATGTTTATAAAGCCGAAAATGGCTATTCGAACGCCAATATTTTTAAACCCAAAAAGGAAAAAACAATCGAAACGACATCTGAAACCGGAACCACAGTCAATCAGGTCGAGCTCAACGATGTTCATTTTATATTGGACAATCGCCTTGGACATAAATTATTTGATTTTGATGTCGCCAGTTTAAAATCAAAAGTAAAATACGATGACGAGGACTGGCAAACCAATGTTTTCCTGAAAACTAACATCAAAAGTCTGGCTTTTAATACCCGTCACGGAAGTTTTGCCAAACAAAAAATACTTCAGGGCACATTCGCAGTTTCCTATTCTGCCGAAAAAGAAAAAATAGACGTCAAAACCGAAAATCTAACAATCGGAAAAGATGCTTTTGACATTGTTGCTTTTTTCAATTTAGCCAAAGGCAGCGCGCTTTTCGGAATCAATATCAGCACTACTATTTTATGGCAAAATGCTTCTAATCTGCTATCGACAAATATCAGTTCAAAGCTCAACCGATTTAATTTAAAAGAGGAAATCGATGTAAATTGCGACATCAAAGGCGATTTTAATGCCGAAGGTGACCCCAAAATTGTCGTTCAGGCCGAAGTCAAAAATAACGAACTCAGCATTCCCGACGGATTGATTACCGATTGCGGTTTCAAAGGCATTTTTACCAATAATTTCAAACCGAACGAAGGTTTTAGCGATGCTAATTCGGCCATCATTTTAACGCGCTTTTCAGGAAAATACAAAAACGTTCCGCTTACAATTCCGCAATTATCGATCAACAATCTCGAAAAACCGCTGGCAACCGGAATCGTAAATTCTGACTTCGATATCCAGAACCTCAACGAAAAAAATACCGAAAAATGGATTAACTTTACCGAAGGTCACGCCGCTGCCAACTTAAGATTTCAGTTTGATATTGTCGATTTATACATCACCAAACCTCGTTTTATTGGAAATGTAAACATTCAAAATGCCTCTTTTCATTTTATTCCGAAAAACGTTCATGTCGAAAAAATCAACGTGCAGCTCGAATTTACACAAGAGGCTTTACTCATTAAAAAAATCGCCTACAAACACCAAAAAAACACGATTTTTATCGAAGGACGAATCGATAATTTCCTGAATCTATATTATGATACTCCCGAAAAAATGGTCGTAAACTGGAATATTTATTGCCCAAGAATCGACATCAGACAATTTCTGGGCGTTTTGACCACCTCTCAAAAAAGGAAAGTAAACGCAACAAAGTCTACCATGTCGCATCAGTTGCGGGATGCAATCGAAAAATGTATCGTTGACATCAGCATCAAAGCCGATAAAATTACCTATAATAAACTGACCGCCACCAACACCAAAGCGCAGATTCAGATGATTGATTCGCGGCTTGTCATCAAAAATGGTTCACTACAGACTTCCGGCGGAAGCATCTATTTCAGTTCCACCGTTTCTCCAAATGGTAAAAATTATAGTTTCACTTCCAATGCTCAGGTCAATCAGGTGGATATTGCGAGTTTTTTAAAGTCGTTCAACAACTTTGGGGTTACATCATTTTCTCCCAATAACATTAAAGGCAAACTTACCAGCAATGCCAATGTAACCGGTTTAATCAATAGTCAGGGAGCACTCATTACCAACTCCATGCACGGAAAACTCGATTTCAGGGTCACTGCCGGTGCTTTGGTAAATTTTGAGCCAATCATGAAAATCGGTAAATTTGCGTTTCCGTTGCGCGATGTCGAGAACATCACCTTTAGCGATTTATCCGGCAATTGCAACCTTCGTGGCGAGCAGGTCGACGTCAATAAACTCACCATTAGTTCCAGCGTTCTCAACCTCGATGCCCAAGGCGTTTATTCCTTTGGCAGCGGCACCAATTTAGCCCTCACCGTCCCCCTCCGAAACTCAAAAGATGATGCCAAACTCGCCACCAAAGCCGAGCGTGATGCCGTTCGCCAACGCGGAATCGTCCTGCACTTACTCGCCGTAGACGATGATGGAAAAATAAAAATTAAATGGGGGAAGAAGGATAAATAATAATTTCACACAATCTTGTCATTCAGAAAAGCCCAGTTTATCAATTTCGAGGACAGAAAAACAGCCCAGTTTGTCATTCCGAGAAACGAGGAATCCCCACAAGAAACTCGCCATAGATTGGCCCTATAGTAAATGCAAAATTTGGAATTTCAATTTTAAGGAGCTATTTCCTGCTCTCCGCTGTATCTTTTATGCCGAACCCCGGCATAAAAGGATGCCGCTTCGATCAGGGCTAGGGGTCTTGGGTTTCATGAGAACTTTTTAGAAATATTTTAAACGCCAGTCAGAAATGATTGACGTTTTTTATGACCAAAATTCAAATTAACACTATTCATAAAAGTCAAAACGTGCCTCTTATGCCGTTGTACCAAAAGCAACATTTGGATAGTTTTGTTTACTTCAATATCATAAAATAAATGAGTATAAATATCAAAATTGGCGACCGAATTCGCGAACTAAGGAAAGTGAAAGGTCTTTCTCAAGAAGCGTTAGCAAATCTTGCAGAAGTAGATAGAACTTATGTAACAAAGGTTGAAACTGGTAAAAAAAATGTAACGGTTAAAATATTGGAAAAAATAATTATTGCTCTCAATACAGATTTCGGGACTTTTTTTAACGATAAGGCATTTAAATAATGATAGATACTAAATTAAAAAAATATAAAATCCAATTAGAAAACTTAAACGTTTTAAATGAGCCTCAAATTTTAGAATTTGAAACAAGGAATAATTGGACAAATAATAGGGAAAAAGAAATCAATGATAAAATCAACGTTATTTCTCTATTTTCTGGAAGTGGCGGATTAGATTTAGGCTTTTTAGAAACAGGTAAATTTGAAATAGTTTTTGCCAATGATTTTAATTATCAAGCCTGTCAAACCTATACCCATAATATCGGCAATCACATACTTTGTGATGATATTGCAAATATTAAAAATTTACCTGAAGCAGATGTTATAATTGGTGGTCCACCATGTCAGGGATTTTCAACTGCTAACCCTGCTCGTTCATTTGACGATCCAAGAAATCAACTTTTTAAAGAATATGCGAGAATTATAAAACAAGTACAGCCTAAACTCTTCTTAATGGAAAATGTTTCTGGAATGGTTACAATGCAAAAAGGAAAAGTGTTTGAACTTATCCGAAAAGAATTAACAAATTGCGGATACAACTTAAGTTATAAACTACTTAATTCAAGAGATTACGGCGTTCCTCAAAGTAGAAGAAGAATGATAATCATTGGTGTCAGAAATGATTTGGAATATAAATTTGAATTTCCAAAAGCAACACATAATGAAGAAAATTATAAAACAGTTGGTGATGTATTGCTAAAAAATACAATTCCAAAAAATTGCCCAAATCATACTGTCGGTAAATTATCTGAATTAAATCTTAAAAGAGTTATGTACATCCCAGAAGGAGGCTCAATGAAACATTGTCCGGCAGAACTTCAAAATAATAGTGATTTAAACAGAGCGATGAGAAGATTAGACTCAAAAAAGGAAAGCTACACAATTGTGCATAACAATTGTGATCATTACTATCACCCAATTGAAAACAGAAGAATCACTATTCGAGAAATGGCAAGACTACAAGGTTATCCAGATAATTACATTTTTTTAGGGAGTAAATCGGAACAATCAAGGCAGGTAGGCAATAGTGTTCCTGTAGGCTTAGCAAAGGCAATTGCAAATACAATCTTTAATTTTTTAAATAATCAATAATGATAAAGTATATCCAAGTTTTAGGTAAAGTTTTCGAATCTTATGTATTATTTAACTTACCATACATTAAAGACGAATATTTGCTTGATACCCGAAAAAATCGTAAAGGAAATGCAAAGTATAACTTCTATGCTTCATTTGAAGATTCACAAACAATAAATAATTTTGAAAAGCTTAATGAACTAAACGTTTTTCTAAATGAAAACAAAACAACTGAAGTAACAGACAAAGTAGATATAAAAAATTACTTTAGCTATTCAAACATTCTTAATACCTATCAAGAAATTGAAAAGAAGAAAGAAGAATTAGGTCGAGAACCGCAAATAACTTTTGAAGAATTTAAAAATCTATTACCCGATAATTTAAATAATGATTCTCACTTTTTTATAACTGCAAAATTAGGAAACGCAGTAAATAAATATATTAATGTCGCTCATTGGGGTTCAGGTAAAGAATTCATTTGGAAAATACTATTTTCTGAAACTGAACTTATTGGATATATTTTTGAATGGAATAATGAAATTTGTATTCTATGGGAATTTAACCAGAATAAATTAAATTCATTAGTTATATCGGAGGAAAGCGAAACATCAACAAAAGTTCTCCAAAGAATCTTTTATGGTGCACCAGGAACTGGTAAATCACATAAAATAGAAAATATTCTTAAAAATATTCCTGAAGATCAAAAAGAAAGAATAACATTTCATCCAGAATATGATTATTCTTGCTTTGTGGGTGGATATAAACCTTCTTCCGATACAAATGCTGACGGAACAACTGGAGATATTAAATATGAATTTGTACCTCAGGTTTTTACAAAAATATACATTGATGCATGGAAAAACCCTCATAAAAATTATTACTTAGCAATTGAAGAGATTAACAGAGGAAATTGTGCAGAAATATTTGGCGATTTATTTCAATTACTGGATCGAAATAGTAATTATTCAATCTCTCCTGCCAAAGAACTAAAAGATTATCTTAAAAAAGAATTAACTAATTCCGAAGAGAAACAAGGAATTGAAAGTGGAAAAATGAAACTTCCAGCTAATTTACATATTTTAGCTTCAATGAATACTTCTGATCAATCTCTTTTTCCTATGGACAGTGCTTTTAAAAGAAGATGGTCCTGGGAATATGTACCAATCAATTATGAAACTCAAAACGAAGACAATTCAAAAAACGAATCTTTTGATTATATCGTTAAAATTGATGATCAAAGAAGTTTTAAATGGATAGAATTCATAGAAAGTGTTAATTTAGAAATCAAATCAAACCGTAATTTAGGATCAGATAAATGCATTGGAAACTATTTTATAAAGCCTGAAAATAAAGAAATTTTATTAGAAGAATTTATAAATAAAGCAATATTCTATTTATGGATCGATGTTTTTAAAGATGAAGAAGAATCAATATTCTCGTTAATAGATGAAAACATTTCTTATGAAGATTTCTATCCCATCAATTCTAAAGGTATAGAAAATACTATTAAATTACTTCAACAAACATTAAATGTACCCATATACGAATTTAAAATAGAAGAGACAGAAGAAGACACACAGCAATGAAAATATTAATTGAGGGAGAGAAATACAATTTAAACGCTTTACTAAAAGTATTTGATGATCCAAAATTCTTTATTCAAGAAGGAATGTTTGGAACCATAAATTGTGTGGGATATTATCATTCATTCATTAAAAATGAAATAGTATATATTCTTCCTAAAGTATTCATTAAAGGCGGAAAAGCATTTGATTTATCTCCTCAACAATTATTTGATTTAGATCTAAAAATGTCTTTTAAACATGATACCGAGTATGTTTGGACGAGACAACTTTTAATATATTTTTATAATAGTTTAGCAGAATTTAGACTTCGTCACAGAAACACGAAAATAATTGATCACAGTCAAAGTTTCGAACTTAATTCTAATTTAGGTCTTAAAGAATATTCTTATTTAGATTTAGTTTTAAGTTTTGTGAATTTTTATAAAAAGAACAAAAACACAATCCTTTATCATCATATAGAATTTATTTCAAATCAGGCAAAAAAAGCTAAATGGGACAAAACAATCCGAACCTCTTTACCTATACTAATTTCAAATAATTCTCCCCTTTATATTGACATTAGAAATAAACAAAAAAAAGTAAATGATGAAGAAGAACTATTAAGTTATTTTTTCTCAATTCTTAACCACTTTAAAATCGAACATGATTTACCTGTCACCATCGATAAAAGTTACAAACTTATAACTGGAAGTCAATTTGAAAAACTACAAAGAACCGGACTAACTAAACTGAGAAAAATCAAACACAGATACTTTGCGGACACTTTAAAAAGAATGTATCAATTATGTGAATTATATTTCAGTAAAACAGATTTAAGTAGTCCAAAAAGAAAAAACGAAGAATTTATTTCTGTCAGAAATTACAATATTGTTTTTGAAGATATGATTGATAAGCTTTTCACAGATAAAATCTATGACATATCAGTCAACAACATTTCTATTGAAAAACTAAAAAATAATAATGATGGAAAAATAATTGATCACATTTTTAATCATACATCGATTATCGATACAGATAACATATTCTATATAGGAGATTCTAAATACTATAAATCGGATTCTGTAGCAGGAAAGCTATCTACATATAAGCAATTTACTTATGCAAAAAATGTAATTCAATTTAATATAGATTTGTTAAATAAAAACGTTTCGCATGAAAAAACTCGTTATCGCGATGATATAACAGAAGGATATAATATTTCTCCTAACTTTTTTATATATGGACATATGGATAATAAAAGCAATTTTGACGATCCAATATTAAAAAAATATAACAAAGTAAAAAAATCATTCCATTTTGAAGACAGAATTTTTGACCGGGATACTTTATTTGTTTTACAATACAGGATTAATTTTCTATTTGTTTTGAAATCTTATACAAGCATAAATCCAAGTAAAATAAACTCTTTTAGAAGCGGCGTAAAAAATTATTTCAGAGATGAATTCCTAAAATATTTCAATTCACCTTTTTATTGTGAGTTTAAGTTTTACGAAAAAGATTTTCAAGACGATGAATTAACTTCATTTGTAAATGAAAATTTCAGATTAATAAATGGTAAAGCAATAAAAATTAAAGAAAATACCTTGCTAATCGCAATACATAAAGAAGACAAACAAATAGACTTAATTCAAGACTTAACTCAAGGTTTTACTGTAAAAACATTTAATTAGTTATGAAAATCCATAAATCAAGAAGACGCACCAAAAACATGCAGGCGATTAAAAGTTCCTCAACAAAAGCGAAATAACTTTGGCAAAAGCATTATGGAATTTTAGGATACAGATATCTAAAAAACAATAAGAAAGTTTTTGCCAAACCAGACTTTACATTTAAAAAACTTAAAATTGCCATTTTCGTAGATTCAAAATTCTTTCTCGGAAAAGATTGAGAAACAAGGAAAAAACCACAAACCAATTCTGAATTCTGGATTAAAAAAATCGAGCGAATATACAAAGAGATGTTGAAATCAATGCGTATTTAGAATCCCAAAACTGGAAAATTCTTCGTTTCTGGAGCAACGATGTCAAAAAGAATTTAGATGTGTGTATTCTAGAAATAGAAGACGCAATACGTGAAAGGAAAGATAACAGTTTCAAATAATCGAATTACAGTTAATAAGCCCTATTCATCAAACAAGTCTCTCATTTTTACTTCTAAAGCATTGGCTAATTTCTCAACAACTTCAATAGACACATTTCTTTCACCTTTTTCTATGGTTGGTAAATAAGTTCGATCTATCTCAGCTAAATTGGCTAACTTTTCCTGAGATAATCCTTTGAGTTTTCTAAGCTCTTTAATTTTAAGTCCGAATTTTTGTTTAATATCCATGTTAACAAAAATTGCAAAATGCAGACTATAAAACAACGGAGTATAGTCGGGTTTTTATTATATTTGAAATAAAAATCTTATGTTAAGTTTAGACGAAAAAATTCAATATTTAGAAAATTATTTGACTATGCCTACTAAAAATTATGCTGATACTTTCAAAGAAGACATCGCTATGTTTTTAGATTACTTTACAAATAAAAATGAGCTATTGTTTTTTCTTAATAAATTTGATTCATATGAAGAAATTGAAAATTGGGCTGATAATTTATGTTCAAGAATTGTATTAAAGTTTGACTATGAAGCAGAACACATAAATGATTTTATATATGATTATTTAGAATTAGGGTAACTTAAATCATATGGAATATTGATCAACAATTTTTCATAATCTTTCCTTAACTCACTTGTCTTTTCATCATAAATAAAATAGCTTTGAGAATAATCATTAAAATATAAACCGTTATGAAAATTCAAATCAATACCGACAAAAACATAGAAGGACATGCAAGATTAGAAGCTTACTTTTCTGAAGAATTAGAAAAAGGCTTAGCACGTTTTGAAGAAAAAATCACCCGCATAGAAGTACATTTTGGAGATGAAAATGGAGAGAAATTCAGCCTGAACGATAAAAGATGTGCAATTGAAGTCCGCATCGCCAATTTACAGCCGCTTACCGTTACAGAACACGCCGATACCCTTGAAAAAGCCTTTAGCGGAGCATTGGCAAAAGCCAAAAAATCATTGACTACGACTTTCGAAAAAATGAAAGCACACTAAATACGCTAAAAGATTTTAAACAATAGGAATCTTTTTTAAACCATATAAGTGATATAAGTTCATTTAATTTAGCAACCGTTTAACGCGCTGCTTAATATGAACTTATATCACTTATATGGTTTAATTTTTTTTATGGTTTGACTTTTAACTTTCAACCTCTAACTCTTAACGCCTCTAAGATTTCGGCAATGGCGCTCCCACGGTAATATCGCAGCGATGTCCGGGTTGTCCGTGTACGGGGTTTGTTCCTTCCTTTGTGGCTATGGGTTTGGCATTATTAGCAGTTTCAGTACTTAATAAAGCAGGAACCGCATTATTATTTGCCGGAGGTGTAACAGTAAACGATTTTTCGACAGTTCCGCTTTGTGGAGCTGAAGTAGTTGTTGTAGCTGTTGTTTTGGCAACAGGTGAATTTAAAGGTGATCCCACCGGAATATCACATCGGTGTCCCGGCTGTCCATGCGACGGATTCATTCCTTTGGCTACTTTTACCGGAGCTGCAGTTGTAGTGGTCGTAGTAACTACATTTTGCTGATTCGGTTTTACCTGTACCGTTTGTGCAGGCTGTGTATTAGTTGCTTGCCCTTTTGTTGGTGCTGAATTCAACGGTGCGCCAACAGCAATATCACAACGATGTCCCGGTTGTCCGTGTGCCGGATTCAATCCTTTTGACTCTCCCAAAACCGTATTTGGATTTGTTTGAGGCTGCACCACAGGAGCAGCGGTTTTAGAAGTGTCTTTTGCAAGTCCTAATCGCACCAATTCAGATGTTGCGGTGTTATTTTGAGGTTCTAATTCTTTTTTGCAGGAAACAAAAAGTAAAGAAGTAATGGCTATTGAAGTGATGTAGATTTTCGGATTCATGATTGGGAATTTTAAAGGACTCAAATATAAATTTTTTCCACCATATAAGTTATGTAAGTTAATTTAAGTTTTGAGTTACTTTGTCAATAGCTTACCAAGTCATATAAGAAAATTCAAAAAACTTTGCGCCTTTGCGCCTTTGCGAGAGATTTTTTCGAAATATCAAAATCGGCAAATCCCTTTGCTTCGGAATGCTGAAAAGGCGTTTCACTCATTTACATAGAAAATATATAAACCATATTTTTTT
>Ga0307414_10002149_pt1 | contig 10293 bp, 6 predicted proteins | sample DK1Ometagenome_FD_203804 | JGI IMG/M metagenome (GOLD analysis project Ga0307414, IMG submission 203804) | Maize rhizosphere microbial communities from greenhouse at UC Davis, California, United States - DK15-O-3 | ecosystem: Host-associated > Plants > Roots > Rhizosphere > Soil | place: USA...
AATCTCGATTATGGCCGGGTCATGGCTGTGATGGGCGAGCTGAACCGCGCCGGGCTGGACCGGGTCGCGCTGGTGACGACAAGCCCCACAGGTCGCGCGGCGACCGGATCGGATTCGTCAACGGCGCGTTCATCCGGGGATGAATAGGCCGCGATGATGGACAAGCAAGAGCGCCTTGGACTGGGAGTATCGACAGCGGGCCATGTGCTGCTGTTCGGCGCGCTCTCGCTCGGCCTGCTCAACACGACCAGCAAATTACCGCCTCCGCCCACCACCATGGATGTGTCGCTGGCCGAGACGATCTCGCTGGAAAGCACCACGCCCGTGCGCGCGCCCGATGTGCCGCAGGTTGCCCAAGCGCCCGAGCTTGGCGAGCCAGACCCCGAGACATCGCCCCCCGCTGCCGCTGCGGCGCCTGCCGCCGCGCCAAGCCCCAAGCCGCCAGAGCCGGTGACGCCAACGCCAAGCCCGCGCGCAATCCAGCCTGCGCCCGCGCCTCCGGCACCTGCTAAGCGCACGCCCCCCAAGGCTGCCACACGCCCGTCTGCAGCAGCGCCCTCCAAGGCGAAGCCGAGTGACAAGCCCGCAAAGACAGCGCGGGCCTCGCGTCTGGGCGATGATTTCCTCAAGGGCATCGACAGCGACACGACGCCGACCCGCAACACGCAGACCAAGCGCGGCGCCAATGCGCCGATGGGTGCCGTCGCCGCGCGCGCGCTCAATGCGGAGATCACCCGGCAGATCAAGCCGCACTGGCGCCCACCATCCGGCGCGGATGCCGAGAAGCTGGTGACGCTGCTCAGCGTGCGCCTGGATGAAAATGGCCGTATCAGCGGGCCGGTCGAAGTGATCGGGCAGGAAGGCGTGACGCCAAGCAATCGCGCGCAGGCCGATCTGCATGCCGAGCGCGCCGTGCAGGCGGTGATGCGGTCATCGCCCTTCAAGAATTTGCCGCCGGAATATTATGAACAGTGGAAGTGGCTGCGGCCGCTCCGCATTTACGCGAGTTTGGGACAATGATGCACAGCTTCCGACGCACGACATTACGCGCCGCCAGCGCAGTCCTGGCGCTGATGATCGCCATGCCCGCCGCCGCTCAGCTGAGCGTGGACGTGACCAACACCATCGAGAGCAATCTCAAGGTCGCGATTCCGCCCATGCCGACACAGCAGAATGTGGAAACGCCTGCTGGCTCCACTGAGTTGCTGGGGCAGAAGATCGCGGAAGTCATTGCCAACGATCTGCGCGGCTCCGGCCTGTTCAGCCCGATGGGACCGAACGGCCTGCCTGTGCCTACAATGGCGGAAGTGACCAGCCCGGTCTTCACGCGCTGGTCCGCCATGAATGCCGAGGCGCTGGTGCAGGGCTTCGTGCGCTCGGCGGGTGGCGATGCGCAGATCACTGTCGGCTGCTATCTCTATGATGTCGCCGCTGGCAGCGAGCTGACGCGGCAGGGCTTTGTCGTCGCGCCGCGTGACTGGCGCCGGGCCGCACATCGCTGCGCCGATCTTGTCTATTCGCGCCTGACGGGCGAGAGCCCCTTCTTCGATAGCCGCATCGCTTATATTGCGGAGACCGGGCCCAAGGATAAGCGCGTCAAGCGCCTCGCCATCATGGATAGCGATGGCGCCAATCACCGCTTCATCACCAATGGCCAGTCACTTGCGCTCACCCCGCGCTGGTCGCCCGATTACAAGTCCATCGCTTATGTGAGCTATGTCGGGCGCAATGTGCGCATCTATATCTATGATGTCGATCAGGGCCGCCAGCGCGTAGTGCTGGAGACGGGCGCCGCCATCTTCGCGCCGCGCTGGTCGCCCGATGGCCGGACCATCCTCTTCTCGATGGCGACGGGCGGCAACACGGATATCTACAAGATTGCTACATCCGGTGGACGGCCTACGCGCCTCACCAATACGCCCGGCATCAATGTCGGCGGCTCCTTCTCGCCGGATGGATCGCAGATCGTGTTCGAGAGTGATCGCTCGGGCGGGCAGCAGCTTTATGTGATGAACGCCGATGGCTCGGGCCAGCGCCGCATCAGCTTTGGCGGTGGGCGCTACGCCACGCCTGAGTGGAGCCCACGCGGCGATCTCATCGCCTTCACCAAGATTGCGGGTAATTTCCGCGTCGGCGTGATGAACATCAGCGGCGGTGGCGAGCGCCTGCTCACCAATGGCTGGCAGGACGAAGCGCCAAGCTGGTCGCCCAATGGCCGCGTGCTGCAATTCTTCCGCTCATCGGCGGGCCGCGCAGGTGGATCGCAGATCTGGCAAGTCGATCTCACGGGTGTGAACGAGCGCCGCATCGTAACGCCAGTTGACGGGTCTGATCCGGCGTGGGGACCACTGCTTAAGTGATGGGAACCAGTTTAATTAGCCACTAGTTGTTGACTCGGCTGTTAAACCCCTCGACCTTACGACGAACCGTTTCATTGACCCCCCGATGAACAGTAGGAGAATCAACATGCGTCCCACCTCCACGATATTGCTGGTAACGGGTGCCGCGCTCGCCCTGGCGGCTTGCTCCAAAAAAGCGCCCGATGTGCTGCCGCCTGCACCGGCTGACACGACTCAGCCAACCCCGCCGCCGCCGCCCGCGCAGACGGGCGTCACGCCAGGCAGCCAGGCTGATTTCCTCGCCAGCGTCACATCGGACCATATCCTGTTCGACACCGACCAGAGCGATGTGGATGCGGAAGATCAGGCGATCCTGCGCAGCCAGGCTGAGTGGCTGATGCGCTACCCAAGCAAGCGTGCCACGATTGAAGGCCATGCCGATGAGCGCGGCACCCGCGAATATAACCTCGCACTGGGCGAGCGCCGCGCCAATGCCGCGAAAAATTATCTCGCGAGCCTCGGAATCGATGCCGGCCGCCTGAGCACGATCAGCTATGGCAAAGAGCGCCCTGTCGCGCTGGGTTCGGATGAAGCCAGCTGGGCGCAGAACCGCCGTGCTGTGACGGTGACGATCGACTGATCTGGCGATCAACGCATAAAGAAAGGGCGGTCCTCGATGAGAGGGCCGCCCTTTTTCATTTTGGCTAAAGCGTCCTTTGGGGTCACCCCCGCCGCGTGCCCGTCATGGTAATCGTGCCAAACGCGCCCGCATCGATGGTTCCGGTCAGCTTGCCATCATTCACGACAGCCTCGCAGGTCAGCGTCATCGCCATCGGCATGGTCATCTCCATCGTCCAGGTCAGGCGATTGTCGTCCACCTTGCCATTCTTCACATCCAGCGAACCCAGCGGCCCGGCATTGGTGCCGTTGAAGCTGTCCCCATCGCTCACCACCGTGAACACGCTCGCCTGATCGCCCATCGGCGTCTTGGTCATGCAATCATATGCGCCGTCGACCTTGGACATGCTTCGTCTCCTGTTTCCGTGAAGTGCTGCTAATCGATGGCCCTTAGTTGGTGGGCTTGGCGCTCAAGTCAATCTCCGTCACCGGCATGCCGAGCGCCTTGAGCTGCGGCTCGATCTTGCTTTTGTCGCCCACCACGATCCAGCTGAGCTTGGCCGGATCGATCACGCCGCGCGCCGCCTTGTCCAGCACATCCGGCTTGAGCGCTCCATAGCGGGCCCTCAGCGTCTCGACATAATTGAACGGACGGCCAAACAGCGCATCGGATTGCATCTGGCCCAGCACCGATCCCGTCGTTTCAAACCGGCCCGGCAGCCCAGCAATCTCGCCGCTCACGACGCGGTTGAACTCCGCTTGCGTCACGCCCTTATCCTTGAGGAACTGCACGATATCATCGCGCATCGCGGCAATGGCAGGACCAGTCTGGTCGGCCTGCACCGGCGCAGACACGATATAGGGGCTGCGCTCAAGCCGTGCGGCGAGCGACGCCCGTACGCCGTATGACCAGCCCTTCGTCTCGCGAATATTCTGGTTGAGCCGCGAGAGGAAATCATCGCCCAAAATGCTGTTCGCTGCGCCGAAGGGGATGAGATCATCTTTGCCGGTCGCCTGCGTCACAAAGCCGCCCAAAATCATGGATTGCGGCGATTGTGGCCGGTCGATGAGGTAGATGCCGGGCTTGGGCGCTGGGACCGGCACCGAGAAATTCTTGGTGGGCGATGCCTTGCGATTCTGCGGCCAATTGCCAAAGCGCGCCTCGATCAGCGGCTGGATTTCCGCCAGCGTGGTGTCGCCCGCCACGAAAATCTCCGCCTTGCCCGGCACCATCCAGTCGCCATGATAGGCCACCAGATCGTCCCGCGTGATCGCCCTCACGCTGGCTTCATCGCCGCGTCCGCTCGCCGGAATGCCATAGGGATGCTCCGGGCCATAGATGAGCGGGAAGATGGCGCGGCTCGCAAGGCCCTGCGGCTGCGTCTTTTCCGCCGTGATGCCATTGAGCTGGATGGCGCGCAGCCGCTCAATCTCGCTCGGCACGAAGGTCGGGTTGCGGATCACATCCTGCAACAGGTCAAGCGACGGCGCCAGATTGGCCTTGAGCGCGAAGAGCGAAACGGACGTGCGATCCATGCTCTGCCCGGCGGAAATGTGCGCACCAAGCCGCTCCTGCTCCTCGGCAATTTGTAGCGTGTTGCGGCTGGTCGTCCCCGCTTCAAGCAGGCTCAGCATCAGCGATGCGGTGCCAAGCTTGTCCTTGCGATCGCTCGCCATGCCGGCATCGAAGCTGATTGCCATCTGCACGGTCGGCACGGTGCTGCGGGTCGCGACATGCAGCTTGATGCCGTTGCGCAGCGTCGCCGTTTCCACCTTCGGGAAGACCAGCGCCGGGCTAGCCGTGACGGCGGGGAGCGCCATCGTCGGCTTGGGCGCGGCCTCGGTCTGGGCAGGCTTGGCAGCGCCCGGCGCGGCAACCGCGGAATCCTGATAAGCCTCGCGCTCGCCGGGCTCGACGGTCAGCGCGAACACGGGCCGCGTGAGCCAGCGCTGCATCGCGCTCGTCACGCCGGCAGGCGTTGCGGCGGCAATCGCAGCAAGGTCCTTCTTATATTGTGCCGGATCGCCCGAATAAAGCAGGCCCTCGGCTAGCGTCGTCGCCTTGCCGCCAAATCCGCCGACAACTTCCAGCGCCGAAATCTCGGATGCGACCTGGCCTGTGGCGACGCGCTTCACTTCATCGGCTGTCGGCCCGGTCTTGATGAAGTCCGCCATCACGGCATCCAGCCGCTTGGCCACCAATGCCGGATCAGTCCCGGGCTTCACGTCCGCCGTCGCGATGAAGAAGCCAAGCTGCTCGAACTGCTGCAGTCCCGCCGTCACCGAGACGGCAACCTGCTCATCGCGCACCAGCACATTATCCAGCCGCGAGCTGGCAAGGCCACCAAGCACCGATCCACCCACCGCGAGCAGCGGCGAATCCTTGTCCTTCTGTCCCGGCGTCGTCCACATGCGGTAGATGCGCGTTGTGGCGACGCGGTCCTTCATTACCTTGTCCACGCGGGCAGGCAGGGTGGGCACAGGCGCCTCGACCGGCTTCACGGCAGGGCCACGGGCAATGGCGCCGAAATATTTCTCCACCTTCGCTCGCGCGCTCTTCACGTCCACATCGCCTGCGAGCACGAGAATGGCGTTGTTCGGGCCGTAATTGTCGCGGAACCACGTCTTCACATCGTCCAGCGATGCCGCATCAAGGTCCGCCATCGATCCGATGGTGGAGTGGCCATAAGGGTGCGTGGCCGGGAGCAGCGTTTCAAGCTGCACATAATCGACCAGGCCATAAGGCTGATTATCGCCCTGACGCTTCTCATTCTGCACCACGGCCCGCTGCGCATCCAGCTTGGTCTGCGTCACCGCGCCCAGCAGATGGCCCATCCGGTCAGCTTCCATAAACAGCGCCAGATCGAGCGCGCCGGTCGGCACCGTAACCACATAGTTGGTGCGGTCGAACCATGTCGATCCATTGGTCGTTGTGGAGCCAGCCGTCACCAGCGGCTCATCAAAATCGGGCACATTCTCGGATCCGCCGAACATCAGATGCTCGAAGAGATGCGCAAACCCGGACTTGCCCTTCGGCTCATTCTTAGAGCCGATGCGGTAGTAAACCGTCACGCCAACCACTGGCGCCTTGCGATCGGTATGCACGATCACGCGCAATCCATTGGCCAGCGTGAAACTCTCATAGGGGATGTCCACTCGGCTGATCAGCGCTTCCAGCGGCGCTGCTTGTGCGGCGGGCGCCGCCGTCGTCGCTGCCTGTTGCGCCCAGCCCGGTGCAGGCGCGATCAGCGCGAAGGCGCAGACGCCAGCAAGGGCGAGCTTGGAATGGCGGCGGATGGGGAGGGACATGCACGTCTCCGAACAGGATATTGGGTTTGCCGGGCGCTTATCGGCGGCTGGCTGAACGATTGCGGAACATAGCGGTAGCATCCGGTCCCGCAAAGCATCACGTGACTGGACAGGGCGCTTTTCCGCTTTACCCTCGTCCCATCAGGAAAAGTCATTCCTCAATCACTTATCGCTCAGCGCCAACAGGAGTCTGCCGCCCGTGCCTATCGCTTTCGATCTGCGTTTCATGTCGCTTGCTCTCCCTTTCACTTTGCTCACAACAGCGCCGCTGGCTGCACAAGCGCCGGTTGGCACAGTGATGACACCGGGTGCGCCAGCCAATAGCAGCGTGCGCCCCTTCACCTTCGCCACGAGCGCCGCCGCGCCGGGCGCGCTCGTGGTGCCGATGACGGGGAGCGCATTGCCGGACCTGCAAGGCGTCACGCTGGATGTGTCCACCCGCGCGAGCATCGATCAGGCGATTGCGGCCGCGCAATTCAAAGGCGGCAAGAAGGAGCTTCTCGCCCTGCGCGGCATTGGCCCTTGGTCGCAAATCCTGCTCGTCGGCATGGGTCCATTGCCGGAGGGAGATGCGCGCCGCGCGGTGCTGCGCGATAGCGGTGGTCGCGCTGCACAGGCGCTCCTGAGCGAGCGCGCGCCCATCATCGTTGCCCTGCCATTGGCACTTGGCAGCAGCGATCAGGCAGCCGAGATCGCACTGGGCTATGCGCTCGGCCAATATCGCTTTGATCGCTACAAGAGCGATCGCAAGGCGCCGCCTGCCGATGCCGTGACCTTTGTGAGCGCGCAGGCCGATGCCATCGGCGCGCTTTGGCGCTCGCGGTTTACGGCGCTAGCGGAAGGCGTGACGCTGTCACGCGATCTGGCCACCGAGCCTGCCAATATCCTCTATCCCGAAACCTTTGTGGAGCGCACACGCGCGGCCTTTTCCGGCGTCTCCGGCGTCACGATCGAGGTGCTGGACGAGGCTGCGATGCGCAAGCTCGGCATGGGCTCCATCCTTGGCGTGGGCCAAGGCTCAGTCCGCCCACCGCGCCTGATGATGATCAGCTATCGCGGGGCTGGTGCGTCCGCCGCGCCGCTGGCCTTGGTCGGCAAGGGCATCACCTTCGATAGTGGTGGCATCTCGATCAAGCCCTCACGCGGCATGTGGGAAATGAAGACGGATATGTCCGGCGCGGCCACGGTTGCGGCGACCCTGCTCTCGCTCGCCAAATCGCGCGCGCCCGTGCATGTCGTCGGCGTGATGGCGCTGGCCGAGAATATGCCCGGCGGAAATGCCCAGCGCCCCGGCGATGTGGTGCGCACGATGAGCGGCAAGACCATCGAGATGCTCAATGCCGATGCCGAGGGGCGGCTGGTGCTGGCCGATGCGGTGGAATATGTCGTGGACCGCGCCAAGCCCCGGGCCGTGATCACCGTCGCGACATTGACCGGCGCGGCAGTGGCAGCGCTCAATGACGAATATGCCGCTTTGTTCAGCCGGGACGAGGCGCTGGTCAAACAGATCGAAACCGCGAGCATCCCCACCGGTGAGGCCGTCTGGCGTCTGCCGCTGCACCCAAATTATGCCGATGATCTGCGCTCCAACATCGCGGACATCAAGAACGTCGTGGAAGGCGGCGGCCCGGGCGCCAGCCTCGGTGCGCATTTCGTTGGCCATTTCGTGAAGGAGGGCACGCCCTGGGCGCATCTGGATATTGCGGGCGTGGCCTGGGCCGATAGCGCGTCTCCTGTCGCGCCCAAGGGATCGACGGCGTGGGGCGTGCGCTTGCTTGATGAGTTGGCGCGCAATCCCCAGCCCTGATCCGCTAAGGATTGCGCGATCTCTGCTCTCTTCTGGTTGATCCGGGTGGTGGCGGCGTGCCATGATGCACGCGCGCCGCTGCTGCCCAGGCGCAGGTAGAAAATCGCATGGCCCTCTTGTGTTGCGAATTAGCAACACCATCTGATGCCATGCGAAGGGAGCATTTATGAACCTCGAGAAATTTACCGATCGCGCCAAGGGATTCCTGCAGAGCGCACAGACTGTTGCGATCCGCATGAGTCATCAGCGGATCGGGCCAGAACATCTGTTGAAAGCGCTGCTTGAGGATGAGCAGGGCATGGCGAGCGGCCTCATCAAGGCCGCCGGTGGCGATGCCGCGACTGCGTTGCGGGAGACCGATGCAGCACTGGCCAAGGTGCCAGCCGTCAGCGGCTCAGGCGCCCAGCAATCACCCGGTTTGGACAATGATGCCGTGCGCGTGCTCGATGCGGCTGAGCAGGTCGCGCAGAAGGCGGGCGACTCTTACGTCACCGTCGAGCGGATGCTCATTGCGCTCACGCTCGCCACGACCACCACCGCTGGCAAGGCGCTGGCCGCGGCTGGCGTGAAGGCCGAGGCGCTCAATGCCGCCATCAATGAGCTGCGTAAGGGCAAGACGGCGGACACCGCGTCTGCTGAAGATCGCTATGACGCGCTCAAGAAATTCGCGCGGGACCTCACCGAGGCTGCGCGCGCCGGCAAGCTCGATCCGGTGATTGGCCGCGATGAAGAGATCCGCCGCACCATCCAGATCCTCGCCCGCCGCACCAAGAATAACCCTGTGCTGATCGGTGAACCCGGCGTCGGCAAGACCGCGATTGCGGAAGGGCTCGCCCTGCGCATCGCCAATGGTGACGTGCCCGATACGCTCAAGGGTCGCAGCCTGATGGCGCTCGATATGGGCTCGCTCATCGCGGGCGCGAAATATCGCGGCGAGTTTGAGGAACGCCTCAAGGGCGTGCTTGATGAGGTAAAGGGCGCCGAGGGGCAGATCGTGCTCTTCATTGATGAGATGCACACGCTGATCGGCGCGGGCGCATCAGAAGGGGCGATGGACGCCTCCAACCTGCTCAAGCCCGCGCTGGCCCGTGGCGAACTGCATTGCATCGGCGCGACCACGCTGGATGAATATCGCAAACATGTGGAGAAGGATCCCGCGCTCCAGCGACGCTTCCAGCCCGTGTTCGTGGGCGAGCCGACCGTCGAAGACACCATCTCCATCCTGCGCGGCATCAAGGATAAATATGAGCTGCATCATGGCGTGCGGATTACCGATGGCGCGATCGTCGCAGCCGCGACTCTCTCCCACCGCTATATTGCGGATCGCTTTCTGCCGGACAAGGCCATCGATCTGATGGACGAGGCCGCGAGCCGTCTGCGCATGGAAGTGGAGAGCAAGCCCGAGGAGATTGAAACGCTCGACCGGCGCATCATGCAGCTGCAGATCGAGCGGGAAGCGCTGAAGAAGGAGAGCGATCAGCCAAGTAAGGATCGCCTCGCCGCGCTGGAGGATGAGCTTGCCAATCTCGAGCAGCAATCGGCTGAGCTGACCACGCGCTGGCAGGGCGAGAAGGACAAGATCGCCGGTGAAGCGAAGATGATGGAGCAGCTGGATGCCGCGCGCATCGAGCTGGATCAGGCGCAGCGTGCGGGCAATCTGGGCCGCGCGGGCGAGCTGAGCTATGGCGTCATCCCGCAGCTGGAAAAGCAGATCGCCGATGTGAAGAGCGCTGGCGAAGGCGCGATGCTGCGCGAGGAAGTGACGAGCGAGGACATCGCCGCCATCGTCAGCCGCTGGACCGGCATTCAGGTCGAGAAGATGCTCGCGAGTGATCGCGAGAAGCTGCTCGCAATGGAAACGAAGCTCGGCGAGCGCGTCATCGGTCAGGCCGAGGCGGTGAAGGCCGTCTCCACCGCCGTGCGCCGCGCCCGGGCTGGCCTGCAGGACCCCAACCGGCCTCTCGGCAGCTTCCTCTTCCTCGGCCCCACGGGCGTGGGTAAGACGGAGCTGACCAAGGCGCTCGCCAGCTTCCTGTTCGATGATGACAATGCGATGGTGCGCATCGACATGAGCGAATTCATGGAGAAGCACAGTGTCGCGCGGCTCATCGGCGCCCCTCCGGGCTATGTCGGCTATGAGGAAGGCGGTGTGCTGACCGAAGCCGTTCGGCGCAGGCCTTATCAGGTGATCCTGTTTGACGAGGTCGAGAAGGCGCATGG
>Ga0307414_10002150_pt1 | contig 10288 bp, 11 predicted proteins | sample DK1Ometagenome_FD_203804 | JGI IMG/M metagenome (GOLD analysis project Ga0307414, IMG submission 203804) | Maize rhizosphere microbial communities from greenhouse at UC Davis, California, United States - DK15-O-3 | ecosystem: Host-associated > Plants > Roots > Rhizosphere > Soil | place: USA...
CAGATCCATCAGGTCCAACAAGGAACCAGTCAATGTCGGGATATAGACATCATCGACATAAATGCCGACGCCCGGCTCGAGCGCGAAGTTGAAGTCGGTCTGTCCGACGCCGCGAATGAAGGCGATGAGACCCGAACCATTCTGCTGCCCCTGCGGCGCGAGCGACACGTTCGGCGCTTGCGCGGCGATGTCAGCAACGCTCGCTTGGCCGCGTGCTTCCAGCAGCTCAGCGTTCATCGCGGTAATGGCGATAGGCGTGTCCTGCAAGCGGGTTTCGCGAAATTGTGCTGTAACAACAATGTCTTGCACTGCATTGTCATCAGCGGCTGTTTGGGGTGCGGCCTGATCCTGCGCCCAGGCAGGAGTCGCAAAAGCCGCGACAAAGGCTATAATCGCGGCTGACGTAGCGTGTTTCACGCGCATAGGTTCATCTCCTCCGCGTCGATTCAAATGATGCCTCGTTGGTTCGGGCGTCGACGCTGCGATCATCTAGCACCCCCTACTGTGCTTAGTAAGGCACACTCCTGTGCGCCGTTTAGCACGTTTCACTCAGTGAAACGGAATTAATCAATGACTTTGGGGCTTTTCTATTCGTCGCAGCGCCTTAGCGCGCACAGCAGCCATTTTTTATTTTTCCTGATGAGGCTCTTGTGCGAGTGGCTGCGTAAATATCAGGCAGCATCGGAGCATTCATGCCAAAAATCGCGACCACCCATGTCGGCAGCCTTCCACGCGGGGAAGAGCTTGCAGCTCTGCTTATCGCGAAGGATCGCGGCGAAGCCTATGATGCGGAGCGCTTCGAGATCGTCGTTCAAAACGCGATTGATGAGGCCGTCGCCAAACAGGCCGAATGCGGCGTTTCGATCGTCTCCGATGGCGAGCTGGGCAAGGTCGGCTATTCGACTTACATCATCGAGCGGCTGGAGGGCTTTGGCGGCCACACCGATCGCAAGCCCGCGCTCGATCTCGCGTCGCTGCCCGAGCTGCGCAAGAAGCTCGCCGCGATCATGGGCGATCAGGAGTTCACCCGCGCATCCTGCATTGCGCCCGTGAAGCTTAAAAATATGGAGCCATGCCACGAGGATATTCGTCGCTTCACCAAAGCGATGGCCAGCAACGGCCAGGGCGTTCGTGGCTTCATGAATGCGGCATCGCCCGGCCTCATCACCGCCTTCCAGCCCAATGCCTATTATCCCAGCCATGAGGCTTATCTGGCGGACTTGGTCACCGCGATGCGCCCGGAATATCAGGCTATCATCGATGCAGGCTTTGACCTGCAGCTCGATTGCCCGGATCTCGCTATGTCCCGCCACACCGGCTATCAGGACGTAAGCGATGCCGAGTTCGTCAAGATCGCCGAGGCCAATGTCGAGGCGCTGAATGCCGCGACCGAAGGCCTGCCGCGTGATCGCCTGCGCATGCACATCTGCTGGGGCAATTATGAAGGGCCCCATGATTGCGATATCGATCTCGCCAAGATCCTGCCCACCATCCTCAAGGCGCGCCCCGGCATCGTGCTGTTCGAGGCCGCCAATCCCCGCCATGAGCATGAGTGGACCATCTGGCGCGATGCCAAGCTGCCCGACGATCTGGTCCTGGCGCCCGGCTTCATCGATAGCTGCTCAAACTATGTCGAGCATCCTGAGCTGATCGCCCAGCGCGTTGAGCGTTTCGCCAACATCGTCGGCCCCGAGCGCGTGATCGCCAGCACGGATTGCGGCTTCGGCACCTTCGCGGGTTATGGCAAGATCGATCCTGCCGTGACGTGGAAGAAGATGCGTGTGCTGCGTGAAGGTGCCGATCTGGCTGCTGCACGCATGGCCGTTCCAGCCTGAAATCGATAATCTGAAGGGCGCGGCAGGGTTGATCCCGCCGCGCCCCTTACCATTTCAAGCCATTGCGGCCCGCTGTTTCGCAAGCTGCGATGGCGCCGTTTCGTTCAGGAACATCGCGACGATACCGGCGGCAATCGTCAGCCCCACCATGATCCAGAGCGGCGCGGCCAGCGTGGTCGCATCGGCTGCCATGCCCGCCAGTGCCGGGGCAAACACGCCGCCCAATATCTCCGCCGAGCCCATGGTGAGGCCCAATGCGGTTGCCGCATGGCGTGGGTCCACGCTCTCGGATGGCACTGTCGCCATGAAGAGCGGGAAGATGCCGTTCAGCCCCCAGCCGAAGAAGAAGATCGGCACCAGTCCCCAGATCGACCCGTGAAAATACATTGCGCCGAGTGGCAGGATCACGCCGATAAATGGCATGGCGATCATCACCGGCCGCCGCCCGATCCTGTCCGACAGGCCCGATGTCGCGAAGCTGCCGATGGTGGCGGAAATGCCAAGCGTCGCGATGAGCCAGCTCATTTCCGATCCGGTGAAGCCGCGCACATTGGTGAGGTAGATCGGCAGGAAGGTGAGGCACACCACGAAATAGCTGACCATCAGCACGCCCAGGATCACGCAGACGAGAATGTTGCGGTTCGCCAGCGCATTCATGATGCCATAGCTTTCGCCTGCCACCGTCTTGGGCTTCTCCGGCATCGGCGGTTCTTCAAGCGAAAACCAGATGATGACCGCTGCAAGGATGCCCGGAATACCGGCGAGGAAGAAGGCGTTGCGCCAGCCAAATTCCTGCCCGAACCACACGAGCAGCACGGGCGCGAGGAAGGAGCCGAGCAGGTTTGATCCGAAATTCTGCGCAATGCCCTGCGCCAGCCCGCGATGGCGCGGATCGACTTCCGTCGCCACCATCGCATGGCTGATCGGCATCACGCCGCCTTCCGCTGCGCCCATCAGTAGGCGTGCGCAGAGCATGAAGATGAAGCTTGTGGCGATGCCGCTCATGAAGGAGCAGAGCGAGAAGCCCAATGTGGCGATCACCAGCAGCAGCTTGCGATTGCCGATGGTGTCGGAGAGCTTGCCCACGCCAAATGCCGCCAGCGCCCATGTGAAGGAGAGGGCGCTCGCCAGCAGGCCGATCTGGGTGTTGCTGAGCCGAAGGTCCGACTGGACCATCGGCATCAGCACATTAAGCGCTTGCCGATCAAAAAAGACGATGCCGAAATTGATGCTGAGCAAGCCGACCAGCCAGACCTGATAGCCCTTGCTGCGGCGCGCGCCTGTTGGCGCAGCCTCTCCAGTCGCGATCATGGCGCGCACCTCTCCCGGCTAGAACATTTTATCTATGTTCCTACATTGACCGGTCGCGCGCACATTTCCAGCGCTATTTCTTGAACATGTCCCGGATGGCGTCTGGCACCCGCTCGGCGCGCATGCCGCCGGGCCGCTCGGCATCCTTCACGGCCCAGACCCGCTTCTCCGTACCCTCCACGCAGATTTTCCCATCCTTCAGCAGCCGGTGCCGGATGGTGAAGCTGGAATTGCCAAAGGCGGGCGCCTCTGCCTCCAGAATGACATCGTCCCCATAAGCCGCGGGGCGACCAAACTTGGCCGAGACATCCACCATCGGGAAGCCAAGCACACCCTGCGCTTTGAGCATGTCGCGCTTGCGCACGCCCAGCGCCTTTTCGAACAGCATGATCGTGCTCTCGCCGAACATCTCCAAAAAGCGCGGCGCGTAAACAATGCCCGCCGGGTCGCAATGGCCCCACTCGATGCGATAGGGGCGTGAGAGAAATGCGGTGAAATCCTCTGTTTCCGTGGTCATGGCGCGAAATCCAGCCCGCCACGACGCTCTTCGAACTGCCAGCCCAGTGCGGTCTTGCGCAGGCGGTCCGTATAGGTGCCGATCAGCGGCCCGCTCGTGTCGCGCGCAGGCAGCCCGCCGTTCTCGCTCGCAATGCCCTGATACAGCACAATCACGCTCATCGCGGTCGCCTCCGTCTCGCTCACCACATCGACAACAATGTTGGAAACGACATGCCGCGCCGTGCGAGCAAGGCGGGATTTGAACGTGGCCAGAATGGCGTCCCGGCCAACAATCGGCTTATCCGGTGCACTCGGCCGCGCCATTTGGCCATCCTCGGTATAAAGCGCGGCCACCGCATCCCAATCCGCCGCATCATTGAGCAGCGTATAGCGATTGATCAGCTTGGTGCAGTCCCACTCGATTGCGCGGCGCGTCGCCTCATCCATTCCACTCATGGCTGGGCTTCCTCTTCGGGCAGGAGCTCGGTGTCGATCTGCGCCTGCACCGGCGGGGTATAGCGAGGCCCGGCAACCGCGCCCGGTGCGAAGATGGCATCAACCGCAGCGATTGCATCGGCGGGAAGGGTGATGGACGCTGCGGCGATATTCTCATCGAGATGCGCAATGCTGCGGGTGCCGGGGATTGCGATGATCGGCGGATCGCGCGCCAGCACCCACGCCAGGCTCAGCTGCGCAGGCGTGATGCCCAGATCACTCGCAACCGCATTGAACTGCTCTACCAGCTTGAGGTTCTCGCTAAAGTTCGGCTCCTGGAACCGCGGCATCGGTGCGCGGATATCGCCCTGCACAAACTCCGTGCTGGTGATCGCGCCAGCGAGCATGCCGCGCGCAACCGGTGAGAAGGCCACAAAGGCGATGCCAAGTTCACGGCACAGATCCAGCACCGCCACTTCAGGGTTGCGCACCCAGGGCGAATATTCGGACTGGATCGCCGCTATCGGATGCACCGCATGGGCGCGGCGGATCGTCGTGGCAGACATTTCTGAAAGGCCGATGGCGCCGATCTTGCCCGCTTCTTTCGCTTTTACCAGCGCGCCCATCGACTCTTCGATCGGCACTTTGCGGTCCAGCCGGTGCATATAATAAATGTCGATAAAGTCGGTGCCGAGGCGCTCTAGCGACCGTTCCAATGATCCGGTGATCGTCTCCGGTCGCCCATCGAGCACCCGCTCGCCATCGATCAAATCGAGCACGCATTTGCTGGCCAGCGAGAAGTTGTTGCGACGATGGCCGACAGCATGCGCGAGCAACTGCTCATTCTTGCCCCCACCGTACAGCGCGGCGCTATCCAGATGTGTGATGCCGGCATCGAGCGCGTGGTTGAGCAGCTTCGTCGCATCCTCACGGCTTGGCGCGACATCATAGGCATGGGAAAGGTTCATGCAGCCAAGGCTGATGGCGGAGACCGGCGCGCCAGCGAGCTCGCGCGTGGGGAGGGATGTTGGGAATTTTGTCATGCCCGGCTTTTGTCGGGATGGCACAGAAAAATCAACGTTGCTCAGCGGATTGATGGGAGTTTACACGGTCAGCCGGTGCCTTTGCGCTCAGGGGTTTGCGCATGCACGACATGACGGCCAGAAAATTGGAGGCTGTGGTCTGCCCAATCCCAAAATGCGCTTGATGCATTGACGACCTTTTGCACCGCCGCTTCATAGCCTGCTGCGTCCTCCCGCACGCGTATGACTGGCCAGTCGGCCTGATTGACCGAGTTGGCGGTACGGAAAGCAGCAAGCAAACGCGTCGCGTCGGTCAGCATGGATGGCGATCGGGCAAGGCTCGGTTCGGCTTCGATCGCTGCGCTTAATCTTGCAAATTCCGTGATAAGCTGACGGCGCAACTGCAGCAGTTCCTGACTCTCGGCTGTAGTGACAGGGGCGCCATGCGCCACGATATCTGCTTCCACCTGCGCAAAGGATTCAAGCGCGCCCTTCAGCGCGGAGCCGATCAACATCATTCTCTCCCAAGGCGCAATTTTCGACTGCGCTCATTGTAATTTGGCGTCAGTGCCGTTTTTCGGCATCTGCGCAACACTTGAGTTAACGTTCGATATAGATTGGGCGTTCCCGGTAAGAAGCCCCATCGGCGCTTCTGAGCCAAATAATCCGAATATGTTACGGAAGTTCTTAGCAGGCCGACACTAACCAGCCGTTGTCCAATATTGAACTGCGCGGCACCAGCGATGATCGCGGTGCCGCGCCAATCTCTTTAGCGCTGGCTGTTAAGCTGCACTTCCAGCTCGCCCAGCACCCGGTAGCAATCGAGCACCTTGGCGACCGAGCTGTTCGGCTCGCGGCCCTCGCGGATCGCGGCGATGAACTCGCGGTCCTGCAGCTCGATGCCGTTGTTGGATACCGCAACCCCGGAGAGATCCACCGGCTCTTCCTTGCCGGTCACCAGATCGTCATAGCGCGCGATCCACGTGCCATTGTCGCCAATGTAGCGGAAGAAGGTGCCAAGCGGCCCGTCATTGTTGAACGAGAGGGAGAGGGTGCAGATCGCCCCGCTCTCGCTGCGCAGCTGGATGGACATGTCCATCGCAATGCCCAGTTCGGGATGGATCGGGCCTTGCACCGCATTGGCCTGCACGATCTTGCCGGCCTGATAGGCAAACAGATCAACCGTATGCGCCGCATGGTGCCAGAGCAGATGGTCCGTCCAGGAGCGTGCCTCGCCCTTGGCGTTCATATTCTTGCGGCGAAAGAAGAAGGTCTGCACATCCATTTGCTGGATGTTCAGTTCGCCAGCCTTGATCTTGTTGTGGATATATTGGTGGCTCGGGTTGAAGCGCCGCGTATGGCCGACCATGCAGACAAGGCCAGTTTCCTGCTGCTTCTTCACGACAGCTTCGGCATCCGCCCAGCTATCTGCCAGCGGAATTTCCACTTGCACATGCTTGCCCGCATTCATGCAGGCAATGGCCTGCTCGGCATGCAGCTGGGTGGGGGTGCAAAGGATCACGGCGTCGACATCGTCGCGCGCCAAGGCTTCGCTCAGCTCGGTGCCGCTATGCTTGGCGCCATATCTGGCGGCGACTTCCGCAGCCTGATCGGCGCGGCGGCTGATGACCGAGGTGATTTCCACGCCGTCGATATTCTTGAGGCCGTCGAGATGCTTTTCGCCGAATGCGCCGGCGCCTGCGAGTGCAATTCTCATGAAGGGTCCTTTCTACTCCCTCTCACCCTTCAGGGGGAGAGGGCTGGGGAGAGGGGGGAATGCGGGCGAGAGGAGGGGCGTGTCATCGAGGCGTCGCGCTGGCCCCCTCTCCCAACCCTCTCCCCCTGAAGAGGGAGAGGGCTTAAGGCTATTACGCTGGTTCTAGAACCAGCTGGCCCAGCGCCGTGTTCGATGCCGGGATATGATAAAAGCGATGCAATTCCTTCGCCTTCTCACCCAGCGCGCCGCGCATGATGAGCCACATGACCAGCTCAATACCTTCCGATCCTGCTTCACGCAGATATTCGATATGCGGCATATTCTTCAGGCGCTCGGGGTTGTCGATGAGGTCCTTGATGAACGCCATGTCAAACTCTTTGTTGATGAGGCCAGCGCGCGGGCCCTGAAGCTGGTGGCTCATGCCGCCCGTGCCCCAGACCTGCACGTTCAGATCTTCCTCATAGCTTTCCACAGCGCGCTTGATCGCCTCGCCAAGATTCCAGCAGCGCTTGCCCGATGGCGGCGGATAAGTGACGACATTCACCGGTAGCGGAATGACCTTGCAGGGCCATGCTTCTGGCTCGCCAAAGATCATTGAGAGCGGCACGGTGCAGCCATGGTCGACATCCATCTGGTTCATGATGGTCATGTCGAACTCATCGAGGATGAGGCTCTGCGCAATGTGCCAGGCAAGATCGGGGTGGCCGATCACGTCCGGAACGGGGCGCGGACCCCAGCCTTCATCTGCCGACTTGAAGCTCTCGGCGCAACCGATCGCAAAGGTCGGGATGATGTTCATGTCGAATGCCGAGGCATGGTCATTATAAACCAGGATCACGACATCAGGCATGTTGCCCGGCTGCTTGATCCAGTCCTTGACCCACTGATAGCCCTCGAACACGGGCTTCCAATAATCATTGGTCGTCACGCCGGTCTGCATCGCAGCGCCGAGCGCAGGGATGTGGCTGGACGTGAGGCCATGCGTAATACGTGCCATATCAATAGCCTCCCTTGATGGAGCGCACGCCTTCAGGCGAACGGCCACCGTCAATCATCATCTGAGCATATTCTTCCTGCGTCATTCCGGTCATTGATCCGGCTGCGAACTGGAAGCTTTTGCCATCGGTTGAGAACAGCTTGGAGAGGAAGTAGACGTTGCCGCCTTCATCGATCATCGCGTTATAATTGCGATCCAGCACGGCCTGCTTGGCAGCGGGCGTGAGGTTCCAATTGTCCAGATAGGCGCTTTCGTCGGCCTTGAACGCTTCGCGATTTTCCGCCTTCATCAGGCTCATCGCAAACTGGTTGAGCCAATAGCCCTTGCGCGCGCGCTTTGCGGTGAACACGCGGGTGCCTGGAATGTCGTCAAACTGGGCAAGATATTCGTGAATGTCCATTGGGCCGCTCATAAGCCTCTCTCCTTCAACTTGGCATCGAGGCGCGGAAACACGCGGCGCGTATTGCCCTCGAAAATGGCGTGACGTTGTTCGTCTGTAATCGGCAAAGCATCGACATAACGCTTTGTATCATCAAAGTAGAAGCCCGTGGTGGGGTCGATCCCGCGCACGGCACCGACCATCTCGCTACCGAACAAAATGTTCTTGGTCTCGATCACTTCGTTGAGCAGGTTGATGCCCGGCTGATGATAAACGCAGGTGTCGAAAAACACATTGTTCATCAGATGCGTGTCGAGGCTCGGTTGCTTTAGCATGTCGGCAAGGCCGCGATAGCGACCCCAATGATAAGGCACGCCGCCGCCGCCATGCGGAATGATGAAGCGCAGCGTCGGGAAGTCCTTGAACAGATTGCCTTCCAGCAACTGCATGAAGGCGATAGTATCGGCAGCGATATAATAAGCGCCGGTCGCGTGCATAGCCGGGTTGCAGCTGCCCGAGACGTGGATCATCGCCGGAACGTCCAGCTCGACCATCTTCTCGTAGAAGGGATACCAATATTTGTCGGTGAGCGGTGGATGGCTGAATTTCCCGCCGCTCGGATCGGGGTTGAGATTGCAGCCAATGAAGCCAAGCTCCGTCACGCAACGCTCCAGCTCCGCGATGGAGCTGCTCATGTCCGCCTCGGGCGATTGCGGCAACATGCACACGCCTGCGAACACATCTGGGTACAGCCCCACGACGCGCGCGATCAGATCATTGCAGACCTGCGCCCATTTCACCGCCACGGACTGATCGCCGACATGCGGCGCCATGGCCGATGCGCGCGGGCTGAAGATCGTCATGTCCGCGCCGCGCTCTTTCACAAGGCGCAGCTGGTTGGATTCGATCGTTTCGCGAATTTCATCGTCCGAAATATCGGGATAGGGCGGGGCAGCTTCCCCGGCCTTGAAAGCCGCTTTCTGTTTTTCACGCCATTCGTCATGCGCCTTGGGCAGGACGGTATAATGGCCGTGGCAATCGATAATCATCGTCATGCGGCGTCAGCCTTTCCTTGCATTTTCTGTTCTGTGTTGCGGTCGATCAGAGCGAATTTCGCATCAAGCCCTTCCGGCATCGGCGCATCGCCGAGGATCGCGCCCAAGGCGCGTTGCCGCACGACCGTGCCGCGTGTCATCAGCGGCTCGATGCCAAGTTCGGTCAGCGTAGCGACCACCTCTTCCATCTCCGCGGCGCGGCGTGTGCCGTGCGCTAACATGCGGTCGAGATTATAGTCCGCCTTCTGCGCCCAGTCCCCGCCAAGCGAGGCGAGCACGGCGTCCGTCACACCGGCAGCCTGCGCGGCGAGCAGCATCTCGGCGGTGAGGGCTTCAATCCCTTTTACCATCACCGAGCGGACCATCTTGGTTGCGCTTGCATCCCCGATTTTCTCGCCGCTGATTTGCACCTTTGTGAAGCCAATGCTGCGCAGCATGTCCGCCGCATCCTGTGCATGGGGGCCACTCACCAGCAAGGGCACAGCCAGCGCGGCAGGCTGCACGGGAGACATGACAGCGACGTCTACATAGCGCGCACCTGCAGCCTCGATCACCGCCGCATTGCCCTGCTTCGCGCCGGGCGATACGGAATTGAGGTCGCAAAACAGTGCGCCTTTGGACATGAATTTCGCTGCCGCCCGCGCCGCGGCTGGTGTCTGGTCTGCGGTCACGAGGCTCAATATGATCTGGGCGCCTTCGAGAGCGTCCGCGAGTGTGTCGCAGCCGGTGACGCCACATGCCGAATAAGCATCGCGCATTGGCAGGGCAGAAGCGCTGTCCAGCGTCTTGATGTCAAAGACCTGTGCGGCACTCTGCCATGCGCCCGCTGTTGCGAATGTGCGGCCAGCCTCTCCAAATCCAATCAGGGCGATCCTCATAGTCATGAGGTTGCTTTTGCCTCGTCCGGCGTCGCCGCGCAAATTTGATCGGCCCTGATGTCATAAGCAGAAGCGAATGGTTCGGCTGCTGCCCTGTCCAGTTGAGCGATGAAATCGGCCTGCACGGGCGAGGGCCGCCATTGCGCCCGCGTCGTAATCCC
>Ga0307414_10002151_pt1 | contig 10286 bp, 7 predicted proteins | sample DK1Ometagenome_FD_203804 | JGI IMG/M metagenome (GOLD analysis project Ga0307414, IMG submission 203804) | Maize rhizosphere microbial communities from greenhouse at UC Davis, California, United States - DK15-O-3 | ecosystem: Host-associated > Plants > Roots > Rhizosphere > Soil | place: USA...
CGCGCGATGATGGCGCAATCGAGAGCGACAATGTTCTGGGCGACGTAATGGAAGCGCTCATCGGGGCGCTCTATCTCGATGCCGGGATGGACGCGGCGAGCGAACTGATCCACCGCTTGTGGGCTTCAGTGGTCGATGATCAATCGAGCGCCCCCAAGCACCCCAAATCGGCAGTGCAGGAGTGGGCCGCGGCGCATAACCGCCAGCCACCAACCTATCAGCTCATCGAGCGCAGCGGACCGCAACATGCGCTGCACTTCAAGGTGAGTGTGTCGATCAAGAACGCAGGCGAAGCGAGCGGCGAAGGCAGCTCCAAACAGGAGGCGGAGACAGCCGCCGCCTTGGCCCTGCTGAAGCAACTCGAACAATAGAAGCCATTGGCTGTGAAAAACGGCCATGAGCGTGTAAGAAGCGCAGGCCTGATGACAGGCCCAGAGCGGACGGAGCATTTTTGACAACAGATTCACCCCTTGATTCACTGCGCTGCGGCGTGATTGCCGTCGTGGGCGCGCCCAATGCGGGCAAGTCCACGCTGGTCAATGCGCTGGTCGGCCAGAAGGTCGCGATCACCAGCCCCAAGGCGCAAACGACGCGCACCCGCGTACTGGGCGTGGCCATCGAGGGGCCAACGCAGCTCATTCTCGTCGATACGCCGGGCATCTTCAATCCGGGCCGCAGGCTCGACCGCGCGATGGTGCAAGCCGCCTGGGGCGGCACGCAGGATGCGGACCTCATCGCGCTGATCGTGGACGGCCGCGCAGGCCTTGGCCCCAAGATGGAACCAATCCTTGAGGGCCTGGCCCACCGCAACGAGAAGAAATGGCTGATCCTCAACAAGGTGGATATCGCCGCCAAGGACAGGCTGCTCACGCTCACGGAACGGCTGCACGAGCGCGTGACCTTCGCCGAGACATTTTATGTGAGCGCCGCCACGGGCGATGGCCTGCCCGAGCTCAAGACCGCAATGACGCAGGCGGTTCCCGAGGGGCCGTGGCATTTCCCGGAAGATCAGGTCTCTGACGCGACCGACCGGCTTATGGCGGCCGAGATCACCCGCGAGCAGCTCTACCATCAGCTGCATGAAGAGCTGCCTTATCAAAGCGCGGTGGAGACCGAGCAATATAAGGAGCGGCCCGATGGATCGGTGGAGATCCACCAGCAGATCCTCGTCGCAAGGCCAACCCAGCGCGGCATCATTCTTGGCAAGGGCGGCCAGCGCCTCAAGGAAATCGGCAGCAAGGCCCGCGCCGAACTCTCCGCGCTGATGGGCGTTCAGGTCCACCTCTATCTTCACGTCAAGGTGAAGGAAGGCTGGGACGAAGACCGCCATGTCTATCGCGATCTGGGCCTCGACTGGGTCGAATAAAGCCCCACCTGAAAATCAGACGGAATCAACGATGCGCGCGGCGCGATGGCTTGACCCCATCGCGCCAAACAGGCAGCAGGCTCACCATCGCCTGTTGAACAACGCTTGTTTTGCAAAGCACGCAGAGAGGATTTCGTCATGAGCAATCGTCGCATGGTCACCATCGCGCCCACCGGGGGCACGTCGATGAAGAGCGCCAACCCCGCGCTGCCCACACAGCCGCAGGAAATCGCGGATGATGTCTATGCCTGCTACAAGGCGGGCGCGTCCATCGCGGCTATCCATGCGCGGAGGCCTGATGATCTGGCGACCTGCAACCCGGACATCTACCGCGACATCAATGATCGCATCCGCGCCAAATGCGATATCATCCTCAACAACTCCACCGGCGGCGGCAACACCGGCGACATGCTGATCGAGCGGTCTGACGGCATGTTCGAGAACAGCTTTGAGGAGCGGCTGAAAGGCACGGAAGGCGGCGCCGAAATGTGCACCTTCGATGGCGTGACCGTGGTCGATACGATGAGCGGCAAGGATGTGCTGGTGATCACGCCGCCCACGCGCTGCGAAACGCTGGTCAAGGCCATGGTCGACAAGGGCATCAAGCCCGAGTGGGAAGTCTTCTCGCCCGAGCATATTCTGCAGGATGTCACCACCCTGATCCAGAAGGGCTATGACAAGCCGCCTTATTACATCAACATCGTGCTGGGCGGCGAGAAGGGCTTTCAGGGCGCCATGCCCTACAGCATGGATATTCTCGACTTCATGGTGAAGTGCCTGCCGCCCCAGTCGATCTGGTGCATCTCCGGCATCGGCCCGGCGCAATTGCCCGCGACCACGCAGGCGCTGCTGCTCGGCGGTCATGTGCGCGTCGGTCTTGAGGACAATCATTATTATTCGCGCGGCGTGAAGGCGACCAACCTGATGCTGATGGAGCGGCAGATCCGCATCATGAACGAGCTTGGCTATGAGCCAATGAGCGCTGGTGAATCGCGTGAGTTGCTGGGGCTGACGGCGGTCTGATCGGCTGACAATACCGATCGGCCTTGGACGGCGGCTCCTGAAAATGAGGGGCCGCCGTTCTGCATATTACGACCTCGCCATCCCACGGTTTGACAGCCGCGCGGAGACCCTTCAAGACTTGCTGCATGAGCGATATGGATGGGCATATCGCTGACGATCTGCCAGCCGCAGCGAAACGGGAATGACGATATGGCGGATGCCTCTGGTTTTGGTTTGGGGCAGGCGATCATATTGCTGGGCGCCAGTGTCGTCGCGGTGCCGCTGTTCCGGCGGCTCGGCCTTGGCTCTGTGCTGGGATATCTCTGCGCAGGGCTTTTAATCGGTCCGTCTGCTCTCGCACTGGTCAATGATCCGCTCACCCTGCTGCACATTGCCGAGCTTGGCGTCGTCATGTTCCTCTTCATCATCGGGCTGGAGATGCGACCGCGCAAGCTGTGGAAGCTGCGTCGGCAAATCTTCGGCCTTGGCGCGGCGCAGGTGCTCTGTTGCGGCGCCCTGCTCACGTTGCTTGGCATGGCAGCAGGCTTTGCACCGCCTGTCGCTGCGGTCGGCGCGATGGGCTTTGTGCTCTCCTCCACCGCCGTCATCATGCAGATATTGGGCGAGAGCGGCGAAACGGCATCGGAGGAAGGGCAGAAGACCATCTCCATCCTGCTGCTGGAAGACCTCGCCATCGTGCCCCTGCTCGCGCTGGTCGCGCTATGGGCCGCGTTCAATGGCACGGCAGACCCGGACGCGCAGCCGCTCTGGCTCAGCATCGTGATTGCAGTAGGCGCGCTCGCTGCGATCATCGCCGCCGGGCGCTGGCTGCTCGATCCGGTCTTTGCACTGATCGCCCGTGCTGGCGCGCGCGAGGTGCTGACGGCCGCCGCGCTGCTGCTCGTGCTGGGGTCCGCCGTCTTCATGCAGGAAGCCGGGCTATCCATGGCGATGGGCGCCTTCCTCGCGGGCGTATTGCTCTCCGAGAGCAATTTCCGCCATCAGCTGGAAGCCGATATCGAGCCGTTTCGCGGCATCCTGCTCGGCCTCTTCTTCATCAGCGTGGGCATGACGCTCGATCTCGCCGTGGTGGTGCGGGAATGGCAATTGGTGCTGGGCGGCGTGCTCGCTTTCATGGGCGTGAAGGCATTGGGCATTTATGGCATCGCCCGCCTCTTCGGATCGGCCCACAAGGCCGCCGCCCATCGCGCAGCCCTGTTTGCGCAGGGCGGTGAGTTCGCCTTCGTGCTGTTTGCCGCCGCCCTCGCTGTCGGCCTGTTCGATGCGCGCATTTCCGCGATCATGAGCGCCATCGTCATCCTCTCAATGGCGCTCACCCCGCTGGTGCTGATCGCTCAGCAGCGGATGCGCCGCAACGCCCCGGTCTCCCTCGATGGCGTGGAACCAGCACAGGATCTGCGCGCCCGCATCCTGTGCATCGGCTTTGGCCGCTTTGCGCAGGTCGCGAGCCAGGCGCTGCTCGCGCGGCGCTTCGAGCTGTCGCTCATCGAGAATGATGTGGAGATGATCCAGGCGGCGGGCAATTTCGGCTTCAAGGTCTATTATGGCGATGGCACCCGGCTCGATGTGCTGCACGCATCAGGCGCGCATGAGGCCGAGGCGATCCTCATCTGCGTGGACAAGCCCGATGTTGCCGACAAAATCGTGGAGCTGTGCCGCAGTGAATTCCCGCTCGCCAAGCTTTATGCCCGCGCGTTCGATCGCGGCCATTCCCTGCGGCTCATCAAGGCGGGCGTTGAGTATCAGGTGCGTGAAACCTTCGAATCCGCCCTCGCCTTCAGCCATGCGGTGATGACGGGCCTTGGCGTGGATGACACGCTCGCAAGCGAAGCCATTGAGGATGTGCGCGAGCGGGACGAGCAGCGGGTCGAGCTGGAGCTGGTGAGCGGCATCGGCGCCGGGCGCTCGCTCATGCGCGGCAATATGGTCACGCCAGAGCCCGAGCCCTTCTTCCCGCCGCAGCGTCAGGAAGCGAAGGCCGACTAAGCCCTCGCCGCCACCAGCCGCGCGACCAGCGCCTTGGCCGCTTGCTCCACATCGCACCAGGTCACGTCGAACCCGGCATCATCGCCATAATAGGGATCGGCCACCGCCTGCCCCTGCCGCCCCGGCACAAGATCGAGCAGCAGCGAGACATACGCCTTGCTGCCCGATGGAGCCAAACGGCGCAGATTGGCGAGATTATCCGCGTCCAGCGCCAGGATCATGTCGAACCGCTGGAAATCTTCCGCCACAATCTGCCGCGCCTGATAATGGCAGATGTCCACGCCTTTGCGCAGTGCCACCGCCTGCGCGCGCGGATCGGGCGGATGGCCGATATGCCAGTCGCCCGTCCCGGCTGAATCCGCTTCCACAGTCAGCCCCACCCGCGCCGCTTCCTGCGCAAAGGCGGCCTGCGCCAGAGGCGAGCGGCAGATATTTCCAAGGCAAACGAACAGGATAGATGCTATAGGGGTTGCAATCATGCCCCCGGTTAGCATGATGGTGGAACGAACGCCATCTGGCCGGCAGGGGCGCAATTGCGCCAGATCAGGAACCCCGGCGCGCACACAAGCGTTCGCAACACAGGGGCTTTCAAACCCAAGAACCAGCGACCAATAAGGGGAAGAACGATTTTCGCTTCGTCACCTGATGACATTGCTTATCCGGCATTTGATACACTCGACACCCACAGCCTGTTCCTCGACCTTGATGGGACGCTGCTTGAGCTGGCAGACCGACCCGATGCGGTGGTTGCGGATGCAGCGCTGCGCACATTGCTGCTACATCTCAACGAACGGATGGATGGCAGGATAGCCATCATCAGCGGGCGCTCAGTCGCCCAAATTGACGACATACTCGGCCCCGTCGCACAGCAGATCGCTATTGCTGGCAGCCACGGCATCGAACATCGCTGGCCCGGCATGACCGCTCAGCCCGTGCGCCCCGTCACGCTCGATGAGGCTGGCACACAATTCAACGGTTTTGCCGCCACGCGCGAGGGCGTGCTGGTCGAAGATAAGAGCTTCGGCGTCGCGCTCCATTACCGGCTCCATCCTTCCGCGGAAGATGAGGCTCAGCATCTCGCGCAGGATTTGGCCCAGCGCCTCGGCCTCCACTACCAGCCCGGCAAGATGATGGCGGAACTGCGCGTGACGGGCGGAAACAAGGGTAGCGCCGTCCATATGATGATGAAGCGAGCCGAAATGGCGCTCACGCTCCCCATCTTCGTGGGCGATGACGACACCGACGAAGCCGGGTTCATCGCCGCGCGGGAATATGATGGCGCTGGCGTGCTGGTCGGCAAGCAACGACCAAGCGCCGCGCTATATCGCCTGCCGGACCCGGCTGCTGTTCACAATTGGCTGAAAGGCTTTCTGGCATGACTGCGACACTCGACCTCTGGCCCATCGGCAATTGCCAGGTTTCCGCCCTTGTGGACCGCGCCGGACGTTTCGTTTGGGGCTGCGTGCCGCGCGTCGATGGCGATCCGGCCTTCTCCTCCCTGCTCGATGATGCCGCCCGCGCCGCACCCGGCGCACGGGGATTTTGGGAGATCGATCTGGAAGATTGTGTCGAGACCACGCAGAGCTACGTGCGCAACACGCCTGTGCTCGTCACGCGCCATCGCGATAGCGCGGGCAACGCGATCGAGGTGATCGATTTCGCGCCGCGCTTCTCGCGGATGGGCCGCATGTTCCGCCCCGTCGCCTTCGCCCGCATCGTGCGCCCCGTGGAGGGCAGCCCACGCATCCGCGTGCGCCTGCGCCCATCGCGCGATTGGGGGTCCAAAGATCCGGCGCGCACACGCGGCACCAATCATATCCGCTACATGCTCGATGAGATGACGCTGCGGCTTACTACCACCGCGCCCATCGGCTGGATCGAGGACGAGCGTTTGTTCCGTGTCGAACGGCCCCTGCACTTCTTCCTCGGCCCCGATGAAAGCTTTACGGACGATTTGCGCATCTCGCTCGAAACCATGCTGGATCGCACGGTGCGCGAGTGGCAAAGCTGGGTGCGAGGCCTTGCGACGCCCGTGGAATGGCAGGATGCCGTTATCCGCGCCGCCATCACGCTCAAGCTGTGCCAGCATGAGGAAACGGGCGCCATCGTCGCAGCGCTCACCACCTCCATCCCCGAGCATTCCGGTAGCGAGCGCAATTGGGATTATCGCTACTGCTGGATTCGCGATGCCTATTACACGGTGCAGGCGCTCAACCGACTGGGTGCGCTCGATGTGTTGGAAAGCTACCTCGCATATCTGCGCAACATTGTGGACAATGCCAAGGGCGGCCACATCCAGCCGCTCTATGGCGTGGGCGGCGAGGCGACGCTGACCGAGTGGATCGCCGAGGGCCTTTCCGGCTATCGCGGCATGGGACCGGTGCGCGTGGGCAATCAGGCCGCCGAGCAGATCCAGCATGACGCCTATGGCCAGATCGTGCTCTCCAACACGCAAAGCTTCTTCGATCAGCGCCTGTTGCGGATGAGCGGCGTCGACGATTTCCACGCACTTGAAGCCGTGGGCGAGCGCGCCTGGGCGACTTATGACAAACCTGATGCCGGCCTGTGGGAATTTCGCACGAAATCCCATGTCCACACCTATTCCGCCGCGATGTGCTGGGCGGCCTGTGATCGCCTCGCCAATGCCGCCACCGCGCTTGGGCTGAACGAGAAATCCAGCTTCTGGCAGGATCGCGCGGATATCATTCACAACAAGATCATGGAGATGGCCTGGCGTGATGAGACCAACCGCGTCTCGGCCACCTTCGGCGGGGACGATCTGGATGCGAGCATCATCCAGTTGCTCGATCTGCGGTTCATCTCGCCCGATGATGAGCGCTTCACATCCACGCTCGCAGCGGTGGAGGAAGGCTTGCGCCGGGGCAGCCATATGTTGCGCTATGCGACGGAGGACGATTTCGGCCTGCCTGCGACCGCCTTCAACGTGTGTACATTCTGGCTGATCGAAGCGCTGCACGCCACTGGGCGCATCCCGGAGGCGCGCGAATTGTTTGAGGAAATGCTCAAACGGCGCACGGCAGCGGGGCTGCTTTCCGAAGATATCGACCCTGTGACCGGCGAGCTTTGGGGCAACTATCCCCAGACCTATTCGTTGGTTGGATTAATCAACTGTGCCGTTCTGCTCAGCAAGCCCTGGAGTGCTATCAGGTGACTCGCCTCGTCATCGTGTCCAATCGCGTCAGTCCCCCCGCCGAAGAGGGCAAGGCCAATCAGGGCGGCCTTGCTGTCGCCCTGTCCTCCGCCTTGCGCAAGACAAACGGCATCTGGTTTGGCTGGTCGGGCAATGAGACGGAGCATTTCACAGGCCATGTAAGCTTTGCGCGCAACAAGGGTGTGACCACGGCGACGGTCGACCTCGAACCGCAGGATGTCGAGGAATATTATAACGGCTTTGCCAACCGCACGCTCTGGCCCCTCTTCCATGATCGCACCGATCTGGCGGAATTTGAGCGCACATTTGCGGGTGGCTATGAGCGGGTGAATATCCGCTTCGCCGAAACATTGCTGCCGCTCCTGACGCCCGAAGATGTCTTGTGGGTGCATGATTATCACCTGATCCCGCTGGGCAGCGAATTGCGCCAGCGCGGAGTGGATAATCGCATTGGCTTCTTCCTCCACACGCCTTGGCCCGTCGCGCGGCTGCTCACCTCCTTGCCAAGCCACCGGCAATTGGTCGAGGCGCTGTTCGATTATGATCTGGTCGGCTTCCAGAGCAATGCCTGGCTCGATTCCTTCCTCTATTATGTGCATGATCAGTTCCCTGACGCGCAGGTGAGCGACGATCCGGGCAGCGATGGCAAGCTCATCCGGCTGGGCGAGCGCATCGTGCGGGCAATTGCCTGCCCCATCGGCATGGATGCTGCTGAGTTTCGCGAAAGTGCCGCGAGCGAAGAGGCGGAAGACGCCCGTGTCGGCATCCTCAAAAGCCTTGAGGATCGCTCGCTCATCATCGGTGTCGACCGGCTGGATTATTCCAAGGGGCTGGAGCAGCGCTTTCAGGGCTATAGCCGTTTGCTGCAGGATCATCCGGAATTTCAGGAGAAAGTCTCCTTCCTCCAGATCGCGCCGCCCTCTCGCAGCGATGTGGCGAGCTATCAGGACATCCGGCGTGAGCTAGAGGCGCTCTCCGGTCATATCAATGGCGAGTTCGCAACGGCGCATTGGGTGCCGCTGCGCTATGTCAACCGGGGCTATGACCGAACATCCCTCGCAGGTATTTTCCGCGCTTCACGGGCTGCGCTGGTCACGCCGCTGCGCGATGGGATGAACCTTGTCGCCAAGGAATATGTCGCTGCGCAGGACCCTGACGATCCTGGCGTGCTCATTCTCTCCCGCTTTGCAGGCGCGGCCGAGCAGATGCAGGAAGCCTTGCTGGTCAACCCGTTCAGCCCGGAGGAACTCTCCGACGCCTTGCAGCAGGCCCTGCGCATGCCGCTGGAAGAGCGGCAATCGCGCTGGCGGGCGCTGCTGACATCAGTGGAGCGTGAAGATGTGCATTGGTGGCTGGACCGCTTCTTGAGCGCCTTGAATGGCGATGGAGATGGTCCGCAACTGCCGGTCAGCCCCTCCAATGACGATGTGGGCGATGCGGGCGATTCCAAGGTGACGATGCTGCACATCAACCGGTGATCGCCGGGCTCGAATTGCGGCCAGTGAAATGATGGAAAATCACAAAGGTTGATCATTCACGCCATAAGCTGCTCTAAGCTGCCAACAAAGAGAAGCGGCGCGCAGGAGTAAGGCAGGCATGGCACGGTTGAAGGCGTTGATGCTTAGCGTGGCTCTGCTTGCTCCTGGCGCTCAGGCGCAAAAGAGCGAGGCCCCTGCCCCCGCCGACTGGCCACGTTACGCACGCGATCTTGGTGGCACGCGCTTCTCTCCACTGAATCAGATTAATGACCGCAATGTCGGCAAGCTGGCGGAGGCCTGGCAATTCCGCGTGCGCCCGCAAGGTGGCGGCGCGATTGTCGGCAGCGCGACGCCTATTGCGATTGACGGCATTTTATATCTGCCACTTGGCGACGCCATCGTCGCGGTTGAGGGTCATACGGGCAAAGAGATCTGGCGGCACCCCGTCACCGGCGGTCTTGCCCGGCGGAGTGTTTCCTATTGGGCAGGCGACAAATCCAATGCGCCGCGCATCTACTTCGCCAATGGGCCGAAGATGTTCGCGCTCGATGCGCGCACCGGGGCGAGCGTCAGCAGCTTTGGCCAAGGCGGCGCCATTGAACTCGGCGTGCCTTACAACAGCCCGCCGACGATCTTTAAGAATGTGCTGATCGTCGGTGCGAATACCCAGGAAATGCCGGTCGGCCAGCCCGGCAACAGCCGCGCCTTCAATGCGATCACCGGCGAGAAAATCTGGGAATTCCAGACCGTTCCGCAGCCCGGCGAGGTCGGGCATGAGACATGGCTGGATGATGGCTGGAAGGGCCGCTCGGGCAATAATGTCTGGGTGTGGTACATGACGCTCGATGAGGAGACCGGCACGCTTTACATGCCTGTCGGCGGTCCATCGGCCAATTATTATGGTGGGGATCGCAAGGGTGCGAACCTGTTCGGCAACAGTCTCGTCGCTGTCGATGCGCTGGCCGGCAAATATCGCTGGCATTTCCAGACCATCCATCATGATCTGTGGGATTCAGACCTCCCTGCCCCGCCCGTGCTGTTCGATGCAAAGATCGGCGGCAAGACGATCAAGGCGCTGGCGGAAACGGGCAAGCCCGGCTTCATGTACATCCTTGATCGCCACACGGGCAAACCCCTGTTCGGCGTGGAGAATAAGCCCGTCGCAGCGGGCGATGTGCCGGGGGAATGGTATTCGCCAACCCAGCCAATCCCTGTGAAGCCGCGCGATCTGGTGCGGCATAGCTGGACACCGCAGGATATC
>Ga0307414_10002152_pt1 | contig 10279 bp, 9 predicted proteins | sample DK1Ometagenome_FD_203804 | JGI IMG/M metagenome (GOLD analysis project Ga0307414, IMG submission 203804) | Maize rhizosphere microbial communities from greenhouse at UC Davis, California, United States - DK15-O-3 | ecosystem: Host-associated > Plants > Roots > Rhizosphere > Soil | place: USA...
TTAGCTTCACTCCTACCCAGGCAGACATGTTCCTAAGTAGCTCCAGGAATTTTGGCGGTATATGGTTTACCCGCGACAAACGAGAAAATATTACAGGGTTTTATATAAACTCGGATAAGGTTAAAAACCTGTTTTTTGAAAAACTAAATATTAAGTATCCGGGAGGGCAAACTTCAGCAAGGAGATCAAAATTTGACAAATAAATTTATTTTATATTACATATTTTATAAACATAGAAAATTCATATATTGACAACTTAAATTATTGAAAGTCAGCTCATTTTTATTTTTTTAAGACCATAGCTTTGATTAGATACGGCTTAAGGATTAAATTAGAAATTTTGAGGTTATATATCATGTCATAAAATAGGTTAATGGATCATCCGTTCATAGTATACTTAAAAAACAAAACCTCCCTGAAATTTGAATACAAAACAGATGTTTCAACGGTTGTTCGTACTGACAAGGGGTATCGGATCACATTTAATAATGGGGGAAGCTATGATTATGGCGCTGACAAAGTACAATACCATCCCCTTGTCTCGAGACGAGAAGGTGTCTGTATATATGAGAATGGCAAATTAAATCTGAGATATAATACGGTTGACAATTATGGTCGTTATTTGATCTTTCGAAATGGAGATAGTTATTCTGGTCCTGTTGAAAACAATGCCAATATTGAAATCTGCGATATAAGAAAGAATATTGGTCGGACAGAATCAGTGATCAATTATTTTAAAGCGATACTTAAAGAAAGTGGTGGAGTGTCATTTGACATTCCATCAGAAAAAACAGAAAGTGAAAATCCGAATCAGATCAGCTTAGAAATATTGCGCAAGGCTCTCGATGGTTTAGATAGCTTAGAATCAAGGACTGCACTATCCAACTATATTGATGGAATCAATCCTGCGCTTAGCATTCCAAAAGAGCCACTAATCTATCCTTTCGGCTGCAACGAGAGTCAGAAACTAGCGGTTGAGACTGCGCTTAGCAATAGCATAAGCATAGTAGAAGGTCCTCCGGGAACAGGAAAGACCCAAACAATCCTGAATATTATAGCCAATCTTATCGTGCAGAACAAAACTGTTGCAATTGTTTCAAATACGAACGCTGCAGTATTCAATGTACGGGAAAAGTTAGAGAAATATGGCTATGGAATGGTTGTGGCTTCACTTGGAAATAACGACAACAAAAACTCATTCTTCGACAAGATTGCAGCGCAAACGGTAAATAAAGATTTTAATATTCCGGAAGAACGATTGATAGCAGCAATGAATGAGCTTCAGGAGTTGGATTCCATACTAATGAAGTGTTTTCAGTACCGGAATAAATTAGCCATCTTAAAAACAGAATTTTCAGATGCTGAACTGGAATTTCAGCATGTACAAGCAGAACAACCACTTCAGCAGCACATAAAATCTGCGCTCGACAAGAAATTTTACGGCAAATGGAATTTCAGAAAGACTTTGAACTTGAAAAAATTGCTCTCAGCTATTGACCTTGAAAATAAGTTATCTATCATAAACAAGTTAAGGCTTATTTGGGGATATGGTTTATTTGACCTCAATAGCATTAGTCAGCACAATGAGGAGTTCCCTATTTATGTGAACCACAAATTCTATGAATTATACATTGCAAAAATAAAAAACGAAACCCTAACCGTTGAAAACTGGTTAACATCGAACAATGAAGAAGCTAATCTTAATCGTTTTATTGAAATATCTAAAGAGGTATTCAATGGTGTGTTATTTAAAAAATATAACCGTTTAGACAAAGTTGCGTTTAAGGCTAAAGATTACCATGATAAGTTTGATGATTTCACAAAGCGTTATCCTGTGATTTTAAGTTCCACGCTCTCGCTACACACGAGTATTCCCAAAGGGCATCTTTTTGACTATCTGATTATAGATGAATCTTCGCAGGTAGATATTATCAAGTCTGCCGTATGTTTTTCGTGTTGCCGAAATGTAGTTGTTGTTGGAGATAGTATGCAGCTTAGCCACATTGTAGACGAACAAAGTAAAAATGCGGCAGCGCATTTCCGGGTTGAGTACAACATTTCTCCCGCATATGACTATGTCAAACAGAATATTTTGAACTCGCTGAAAAGCTTATATCGGGATAACCTAAAATCGGTGCTGCTAAAAGAACATTACAGATGTCACCCTACGATTATTGGATTCTGTAATAAGAAATACTACGATAATAAGCTGGTTATTATGACTTCTACGGATAATCATCCATTCAGAATCATTGAGACAAATATATCGGGTGAAAGGCGTAATTACAATCAGAGGCAAATAGATGAAACAGATTTATATATCCGTGAACACTATCCTGCCGACTATACAAAAGTTGGAGTGGTTGCGCCTTATAGAAGCCATGCAGATATACTACAAAAACAACTTCCATCCGGAGCGGAGGCAGACACCATACATAAGTTCCAGGGACGGGAAAAAGAGGTGATTATATTTAATACCGTTAAAAGCAAAATAGGGACATTTATTGATAACCCCAACCTGATAAATGTTGCGGTATCAAGAGCCGTTAAAGAATTTATTGTCGTAAAACCGGCATCGATGGACCTTCCTCACGGAACGAATATCGGTGATCTGATACGCTATATCTGTTATACTACCAACCCTGCTGAAACGATCGTAAAAGGTCGCATCTGCTCTGTTTTTGATCTTCTGTATAAAGAGTACAACAAGGCCTTTAAACAGTTTCTTTTATTGAACAAGAACATAAAAGGATCTGCCGCAGAGCTTATTATTCATCAACTGTTGAGCGAGAATATATTGTTAAGCAACACGCAATTCTCAGCTATTGATATGGTCAGAGAATATAAGCTTAGAGACCTTATTCCGGATATTCAACTATTCTCCAAAGAGGAGATGAGGTTTATCAGTAATAATTCAAGAATTGATTTTTTGCTATACAATAAAATTGACAAAGCTCCTGTATTAGCGATCGAGGTGGATGGTGTTTCCTTCCATGACAACGAATTACAACAGCAAAGGGACAGCAAAAAGAATCATATTTTGAAAACGATCGGACTACCATTGCTTAGATTATCAACAGATGGACACAATGAGGAAACAAGAATTACTGAAAGTTTAAGCGCTGCAATGGGGTTGTGATGATTTTATTTTCCCAAAAGCAATCTTGCCTGTGTTCCCCACTGGCCAATAAAAAGATCCGGTTTGCCATCTCCGTTTACATCTCCAACAGCAATTCCCCAACTCCTTCCGACAGTTGATTCCGGAATCACGTCACTAGTTACCAATTTAAAATTTCCTTTACCATCGTTCTCGAATGCCTGAACCTGCATAGACTGGAAAGGAGGAATTTTAAGCGCACTTAAGATAAGGTCCGGATAATTGTCATGGTTGAAGTCGAAAACTGCTCCAGCATAGGTAGAATATTCCTGTTTGGGGACTCTGTTCGCAGTTTCATCTTTAAAATTCCCTTTGCCATCATTGATCAGCAAACGGGCGGTAGGATTTTTCTCAAATTTACCACCATTACTTGTTAAGTTGAGGAATAAAATATCCGGGTGCTTGTCTCCATTTACATCGAAGGTTAACACTTCCCTGGTATGTAAAGGAACAGTCAGCTCCAGTTTTTCCGGATGTTCGGTAAAATGCCCTTTTCCATCATTGAATAATAAACGATTTGGGGGAACTTCATTTCCTGTAATTAAATCGGGTATTCCATCACCATTTAAATCAGCTAACTTAACTGATTGTGTTTCCCAACGACGTTCGGGCAGTCCTTCTTTAGTAGAATCAATAAAATATCCTGGTTTTTCAGGGTTATTGAGCCACAAAAAATTCTGTGGTGTAGGTCCGGTATTCCCGACGATAACATCCGGTAAGCCATCTCCGTTTACATCTCCGATATCAAGGCCATTCGCCTCACTTTTTGAAGGCAATCGCTCGCTTACATTTCTGAAAGTTCCGTTTCCATTTCCTAAATAGAATTCATGATTCTGGTCATCTTCTGCAACGAAAATAACATCTGAGTTTCCATCTTTATCAAAATCTCCGATACGTACGTGTTCTGTATCATGAGATCCTTCGGAAAAGACACCTTTCTTCCAGCTGAATTTGCCTGTGCCATCGTTCAGGTACAACCGGTTGGGTAAATTTTCTAAAGCCAGCACAGCATCTAAGTGCCCATCGCTGTTCACATCGGCTAATGCCACATCCAATGTATGGGCTTCCGCATCCATTGGTAAATGGGTTGCAGTTACATCTTTAAAATATTTAGTTTCCGTACTTTGGGAAAAGACATTGCAGGTCACGGCGAAATTGAGTAACGCAGTAATCATATAAGTTTTTCCAGCTGAATAAAACTGCATAAGGATCAGGTTTATGACTTTGAAACACTAATTGATCTACAAGATAAGGTATTTTGAATAAATTATTAATTAGGTATCAATATCTTGCTCTATTTCGGGATGATACGCTCCTGCTAATGCAATTTTTCAGTTTTATCACGCTCTTTTACCAACCTATTCCTTATCCTTGCAAAGAATTTAAGAAACTAAACTGTTTATGCTAAAAAATGAAAGATAAGTTTTCTGACAACCATCAAATCGGAGTGGTTTCTACTTTTTCTGAACTTGTAAATACCAATTTTCAAGGAGCAATGAATGCAATTTGCTGGTCCAGAGATTTAGTTGGGGATTTTAAAGAAATTGTGTCTAAGCTTCAATTAAAAGAGGACGTTACAGAAGTTTCCATTGAAGACCTTTTAGCGCTTCAATTATCAGAAAAAGGCAATACGGCGAGGGAAACTATTTTAAGTGATTTACAGTTATTAGCCGATATCGGAGCATCGCCTGCTCTCAATTTACTTAAAAGTTATGACCGGGATGAGGAGTTAGACTTCATATCAACAGATGTATATTCTTATCATGTGGATCGTTCAACCATCGGAACAGATACATTTTTATGTACCTATCATGGTGCTGCAAGTGATATCTTAGCCAACAATCAGGTGGAACAAAAAGTATTGATTCCTGAAATCCGGGAAAAACTCAAAGAATTACATAACGGTTCAGAAGAAGAATTTGAAACCTTTTTGAAGGAATATTTTTTTGATCTGCATTATCAACCTAAACCCAATGCCCAGCCAGTAAATTTAGGCTTAGGTCATCTTTGGAAATTGGCAGTAGATCATCCTGAACAAAAAGTTTTACCATGTGTTCATCGGGCACCTACAGAAAATGATGGTGAATATCGGCTACTTCTGATTTGTTAAATGTATTAAAAAAAAGCAAATGCTGATACTCCTTACCTGGAATTTTCAATCACCACGCTTTGCCCCAAGCTATGGTGAACTATGCTTTAGTGAATCGGCCAGTTTCTTGTCCTCTGCCAAAAGTGGCAGTTTTGTTTCCGCGTCAATGGTGAGCCATTTAGAATTTGGCAAAGCGATGTTTATTAAACTCTCTTTATAGGTTACTTCTGAACCTTTGGGCAAGCGGTAACCCAGTGCAATGTAATCGTCGGCCAACGTTCCCTGAACAAATGTACTGTCGGCGCCAATCACCACATCACCAATGCAAGGCCAACCAAACACAGGTTGCTGATGTGTAAGTGTAACCTGCCAGCTATCATATTGATCTACTCTAATAACTCCCTTTACCTGCAAATTGAAAAAACGGGTAGGTTTTAATAAACGAATTGAATCAATATCTTTCAATTGTGCCTGTTTGCTGTTGCTCATATCAAAATCCTTAGTATAGTAGACGATATCTCCCGCCGATAAAGCTACACCGGCTGTAGTTTCGGGCTGTTTTAAGATAAAAGTGTGTAGCATCTTTTGTCGCTCGAACTCTCGTTTGTTAATTCTATTGTCAACTAATCCACTCAGTAGTTCCCACAACGCTATTACCATTGGAAATAATACGACAACTGCTCCAACACCAGAAAGCCATCTTGTCCTCCGGCTATTATTTTTGTGGAGGCAGGCCCAGAGTAATAGAAAACCTATAGGCATAGTAATATACCAAAAGTAAAAAGAGTAAAACAGATAATTCCCAAAAGGGCTGAAGTTAAAATCCATAATGTGATATTGCAATGTAGCACCGATCAGTTGAAAACACAAAATTCTCGGTTCATTCTCCTACATCCTAAACAAAAATTATCCAGCATTGTTAAATTCATAAAAAGCCAGTACAATGGAACAATTCAGAATAGAAGTAGCCAACAACGGACAATCCAGGTTTTACGACATTAAACCCTTAGGCAATCAACGCTACCAGATCTACATTGAAGGAGAAACCATAGGAACGATCCAACTGGATGAAAAAGACCACGCCCGTTGTGAAAGTCAAGGCTGCGAGCTTGATATGCCCCTGCTCAATGCGATCAGAGACCAGATCCAGTTCCACGAAAAATGGTTACCTACACCTTAAACTAAAACAACATGCCCTGGCCAAAAGGATCTTATCCTCCCTCCTATAAAAACCTCCCGGTTAACTTACGGGAAAAGGCAGTCGAAATTGCAAACGCTATATTAGAAGAAAGTGGCGATGAAGGCCTTGCCATAGCCACAGGCCTGAAAAAAGCCAAAGAATTGCAGAAAAAAAAGAAATCAAAAGACGAAGAATAGACCACTAGCTCCATGCCATCCCTCAGGCATTTGACATGAACCTCATCCAACTAACGGTTTAACTGTCCCCCGCAATTATTTGATTAAATTTCTCCTTCATCCTTTACATCTTTTGCTCAGCTCCTTTCAAATTAATTCTTCTCGATCACAACATCAGTAATTTCGTATGAAAAATTACTTTTATTCCGCTCTCCTTCAGGTTTTTTAAACTCAGCATAATTAACCGTTCCGGTGATCTTAAATTCAGGATGTTCATCAAGGTTATATTTTTCGCCGTTTTTATCAAAGACATAAAAGTTCTTCAGTGTGTATTTCTTTTGGTCTGCAGTCATATCCAGTAACGCGCTATTTGCAGAAGTCCCCAGGTTTAGGATCACTCCTGATAAGCTATGTTTATCGGAACTCATGGCATGGGCTTTCACCACAAATGACATAGGAATGGTTTTAGATCTGCCAGATTGAAACATAAAGTAAGGTGCGTCAAATTCACCTACAAGTTCTATTTTTTTACCCTGATAATCGTATCCCGATTCCATGGCTTGTACCAGCTTTACGGAATCGTTACCGCAGGAAGACAATAAAAAGAGAAATAACGATGCTAAGATCAGGGAAAAGGTAGCCTGTTTTGTTTTCATAATTTTAGTTTTGTGGTAGGTTTTTGTGATTTAGAATTTATTATTCTAAAATAGTCAATATCTTTCGTCGATGAATCAAATCAATTAATATTACTTTTAGATCTCTATGGAAAATTTCATTCAGAAGATTCGTTTAAGGAGAAAAATTGTATTTATCTTGTTGATAGCTTTTATAGTCATCATCGCTTTAACCTTCTTCATTGCCACTGTAGCGGATACTTTATCTATAGGAAGAGCTGTACTTGGGGAAGAAAGATACAGCTCCAGAATGAACGACAGTTACTTATATTCCGGGATCATACTTTTATTGACCTTACCCCTGCTGTTACCGATGAACCAATTCTTTAAACGCTATATTGAAACCATAAAAACACTTTCGCGGACTGAAATGACGCGATTGGAAAAACAAAACGAAACCGCTTTCTTTTTTAATAAATATATACCATCCTATATTATAAAAAGTAAATCTGTCATTTTCTTTAAGTTTTTCAATAACACGGAAATTCAGTTTATGGACATGACGAAAATTAAGATCGAACAAGCCAGAGGAGGTTTTTCAATTTATTTCAAAACAAATTCTTCTTCTTTTTATGTTGTAGTCTCAGAAAAGATTGAAAGTTTATCGATGATTGCCGATTATGCGCTAGAAGTCAACAAAAACATAGTTGTTTCCTTTCCCAACAGGCGCTAAATTTTACCAGTATTCCCTCTTGATTCCACAAATATTTTCCCCTCGAAAGTAACCAACTAACGTCCGTCAGGATCCAGGTTTTCGGATTGGCTATTGCACCACATGAAATAGCTGGAAATAAAAGGACTCAAACCTTTAACCGGTATCGTATAAGGGTACTGCGCTAATCATTTTGCTATATTTCCATTTATCCTAAAAAACTATGTTTTCCTGTATGGATTCGAACCACAATCTTCTGAACCAAAATCAGACGTGCTACCATTGCACCACAGGAAAATAGGTGGAAATAAAAGGGCTCAAACCTTTAACCGGTACCGTATAAGGTACTGCGCTAACCATTGAGCTATATTTCCATTTATCATAAAAAACTATGTTTTCCTGCATGGACTCGAACCACAATCTTCTGAACCAAAATCAGACGTGCTGCCATTGCACCACAGGAAAATAGGTGGAAATAAAAGGACTCGAACCTTTAACCGGTACCGTATAAGGGTACTGCTCTAACCATTGAGCTATATTTCCGTTTATCATAAAAAACTATGTTTTCCTGTATGGATTCGAACCACAATCTTCTGAACCAAAATCAGACGTGCTACCATTGCACCACAGGAAAATAGATTGGGGTAATCATTCTTGTTTAAACAAAAAGTCCCCTTAGGTTATCTAAGAGGACTCTTTGTTTAAAATATTTTTATTCAAAACATAGCTACCCCCTCCGATAAATCAGTTGTTGTATAAAGCTTTGTATTGATGTCGTTTTCATATTATTATTTATTTATGTTTTGTGATATGGACTTGAACCAATCATTTTAAAAATTCTCATTTAAAACAAAAAATCCCCTCAGGTTTTCTAAGGGGATTCTTTGTTTTAAATATTTTTTATTCAATACATAGCTATCCCCTCCGATAAATCGGCTGTGGTATAAAGCTTTGTATTGAGATCATGTTCATGCTGCAATGATACACAAATTTCCTGATAATCAAAATTATTTTTCCGAGGACTCATAAAAGACCTAAATTCTATAAGAAGCCTGAGTGGAAGAAATATCTTTAATCTTTAAAAACCTTTGATATATGCACTTAAAGGATACGGATGCGCAATGGGTAACGGGAAGAGTCCAACAGCCTTTCCAGAAATAATACCTACCTTATATTCCTTTGTTAATGTATCTTTGTAAGACGAATGGTCAACACTAATCAAACTGACGAAAAGTCTTTACTGCTTCAATTGAAAAGCGGTGATGAGCGTGCGTTTGAAATACTGTACAATAACTATAAATTTCGGGTTGCCGGAAATTTATTCAAACTTCTCAAATCTGAGGACCTGGTAAAGGAAGTATTGCAAGAACTTTTTTTCAAAATATGGGAAGTACGGACACAGATTGATCCTGAAAAGTCTTTTAAATCTTATCTTTTTCGCATCGCAGAGAACCTGGTACATGATTATTTTCGGAAAGCGGCAAAAGATAAACGCTTATTGACTAAAATGGTGGCCTCGAGTTCAGAGCTATACCTTCATATCGAAGAAGATATGCTGAATAAAGAAGAAGCCCAAAAATTGCAGCATGCGATAGACCTGATGCCTCCTCAGCGTAAAATGGTCTTTACACTCTGCAAATTAGAGGGTAAATCGTACAAAGAAGTTGAGGAAATCATGGGGATCAATGCAAAAACTATCAGCAGCCATATGCTTCAAGCCAATAGATTTCTCCGAACCTATTTTAAGGATTCCTCTACACTTACCATTTCTGTAGTTTTAGGTGTTTTATTCAAAGGCTTTTGATCCTGATCGTTACTTTTCGAAATTAATTGTTATTTTTTTGTTAACTGACTAAGGATTTTTTTGCTTAGCTCCGTATTAGCTGTAAAAATTGAACCTTGGAATCATCTGATCAACTTTATATCCTCTTCAAAAAATACCTGGACAATGCCTGTAGCCTTGAAGAAACACAGCGTTTGATGAATTACTTTGAGCTTGATGAAGATCAGGAACTCTTGAAAGACATCATCGTAGACGTTTTAGAAATTCAGGACGAAAGTTATGAAACTAATTCAGCCATTGCCGAAGTAGTGGCAAAAGTTGACCGCGATTTATTCCTTCAGATTCAGACCGCAGCAACTGTACCTGCCGGTAAAAATAAAACCGTTAAACTCTGGTTAAAAATCGGCGCTGTTGCCGCTGCCATGGCTATAGTATGCATTGGAGTTTATTTCTTCAATTACAAATCAGGAAAACTTCCGGCCCCGGCCACAGTCGCAATACAGGATGTAAATCCGGGTGATTTTGGCGCCACACTTACCCTGGCAAACGGCAGGAAGATCAGTTTAGC
>Ga0307414_10002153_pt1 | contig 10278 bp, 10 predicted proteins | sample DK1Ometagenome_FD_203804 | JGI IMG/M metagenome (GOLD analysis project Ga0307414, IMG submission 203804) | Maize rhizosphere microbial communities from greenhouse at UC Davis, California, United States - DK15-O-3 | ecosystem: Host-associated > Plants > Roots > Rhizosphere > Soil | place: USA...
ATCACAAAAAAGACTATTCAGGTGCCCGTAACCATTTACAAAAATCCTTACCCACTATTCTCAAAAGAAACGATTTTGCCTGGGCTTCTGTAGTCTATTTTTATATGGGTAGAACGTATGAAGCGCAAAATAATATCGAAAGTGCAGTGAGATGCTATGAAAAGATAGATTCTATTTTCAATCACTATAATTTTATATTGCCTGAGGTATATAAGGCTTATCATTATCTTATAGATCAATATAGAAATAAGGATGTAAAAAAACAGCTTTATTATACCAATCAACTTTTAAAGGCTGACAGTTTAATCAGCAAGGATTTTCCTTATTTATCTTCCAAACTTCATAAAGATTTTGACAGACGAAAACTGATGGATGCAAAAGAAGAAATCGAGAGATCCAGTACTAAAAAAATAGTATTGGCTCAGATACTGATTGCTTCAGGAAGTGTAGTTCTTGGTTTTTTTGTTGTCCGGTATCGAAGAGATCAAAAGATAAAAAAACAATATCAGCTTCTTCAAAAGAGAATTGCTGAAGGAAAATATAATATGAATGATATTTTAAGAGAAGAAATGATAGAGCTGCCTGTAAGAAAGACTTCTCTTACCCCGGAAATGGCTTTAGAAATAAAAGAAAAACTTCAGAAGTTTGAGCAGGAGCAACATTTCAAAAAGAAAGGGATTACGCAGAAAAGTATTGCTTTAAAGCTGGGAACCAATTCCCACTATCTTTCGGTTTATATCAATGAACAAAAAGGGATGAATTTTAATAAATACATGGCTGAACTGAGAATTAATTATATCACTAACCTACTTAATACCAACAGTAAATATTTAAATTATACCATCGAGGCTCTGGCTGACGAATGCGGTATAGCTGCACGCCAGAACTTTTCAAATCTGTTCTTTGATATCAATGGGATCAGACCTACCGATTATATAAAGAATCGGAAAAAGGAACTGGGTATTAGTTGATTAAGTAGTGCTTTAGGTAATTTTTGTAAATTCCTTAAAAAAGGACATGGTAACAAAAACTATTTTTAAAAGAGCTTCGAAGTTATTGGAGGATCTGGACCTAAAGATTAACGAAGTCAATGCTGACGGAAATGATCTGATCAAAATTTCAGAAAAGGCATTACTTATTATTGATGAGTCGATAAGGAAATTAAAGCTTCTTGTCTCCAACCATCATTTTGATCATATTGCTGAAGAAGTATTGTTTTTTAAAAAACTGAAACCGCAGTTTATCTCAAAATTTATTTATTATTCTGCAGTACTTGACATTGAATCTCATAAACCGGCTGCCGGAAATAAAACCTTAAAGAAATATTATGAGGCAGAGCAGGGAAAACTAAAAGACTTCTATTTGGAACATTCTGAATTTTACAGTTACTATAAACGGGAAGCAACCTATCTTGATCATAAAATATTTGTTCGCAATTCCTACGACCTAAAAATGAAGCTATCATCCGGATTTTATAATTATGATCCGAGTTTTACAACTTCCCACGATCATATGGTCGCCAGATTTATTTCCAATGAGCAATTCGATCAGTATTTAAAAAAGCAAATTGAAAATTCAAATAATAACTTTACGGGAAAAGTATTTTCTCCTTTGAGCTGGTCGGGATCAAAGGTCGGACTTATAGAGCTTATCTATGCGCTTTACCAGATGCGTTGTTTTAACGGTGGTAATATAGAGTTAAGCGAAGTGATAAAATTTACAGAAAAGTCATTGGATTGCGATTTAGGTAACTTTCATAAAACCATCTTTGAAATCCGTAACAGGAAACAGGGACCAACCAAATTCCTTCAATTGGTGAGTGACAATTTGAATCAATATTTTATGAACATTGATGCTGAGTAACATAAATACAAATAGAAACCTCAAATCGTATGGTATTTGAGGTTTCATTCTTTAATCCGGTTTCAATAAATGTTGCAAATCAGGATCACTTTTTATTCGTGCCATTTCATCTGTGATGATATTTAGAATATCTGACTTAATTTCTCTGTAATTATCTTGAATCTGCCTGGTCATCAAATCATTCCCGTCTTCATCAATAAAGGATCGGATCGGTGGTATCTGCTGAAAGCTTTTCGTTTCTTCAGAAAGCTTAACATTGTCCACTACAATCTCAGAATGAAAAATCTTCTGTTCAATCCTTTCATCAAAGTTATCAGATACAGCACCGACAAAAAATCCCTGGGTCAGGGTAGAGATCTTCGAAGCAGGAATAAGACTGTCCAATTGGGTAGAAATAGAGGTGGAAGTATCGTTCCTATTGATGGATATACTCTGTCTTTTTTGCAGTATTTTTCCAAAACGGTCAGATAAGGTTTTTGCTGTTTCCCCAACCACCTGACCGCTGAAAATATTGCCGACCGTATTCTGAATCACTTTACTTTCCTTGTCTCCATAATCTCTTGTCAACTGAGAAAAATCCTGGAATCCGAGACATACGGACACTTTATTACTTCTGGCAGTAGCAATTAAATTATCCAGGCCTCTGAAATAAATGGTAGGCAACTCATCAATAATCACTGAACTCTTCAACTGTCCTTTTTTATTAATTAACTTAACAATTCTCGAATTGTACAGCCCAAGAGCAGCAGAATAAATATTCTGACGATCAGGATTATTTCCAACACATAGAATCTTAGGTTCTTTCGGATTATTGATATCTAATGAAAAGTCATCTCCGGTCATTACCCAATACAATTGTGGTGAGATCATTCTTGATAAAGGAATTTTTGCCGATGCTATTTGTCCTTGTAATTGATCCTGTGCACCGCCTTGCCATGCATCCATAAAAGGAGATAGGTAGTTCTCTAAGTCAGAATAAGATGTTAATATCGTAAATACATCTTCATATTTTTTGTTTAGCAGTTCAATAGCGTGTGGAAAAGTGCAGTATCTGCCGTTTTCATAAATTTTAAGAAACCATATGATTGCCGCTAACAATATAATCGGACTTTCGACAAAGAAGTCACCTTGTTTCTGAATCCAGCTTCTATTCAGGTTCAGCATAATGGTATAAGCAGCTTCATAAGCATCTGAGATATCCGTCATAAAAATAGGATTTAAGGGGTTACACCGATGGCTTTTTCTTGGGTCGTCAAAATTGATGATATAGAATTTCGGCTTTATTGTATAAGCTTCCGAATGATTTAAAAGGTGATTGTACGCAATGGTTGACAAGTCGTCAAATTTAAAATCGTAGATGTACATTGAAAATCCTTTTTCGATATGCTGTCTGATATAATTGTTGACAACAGCATAGGATTTCCCCGAGCCTGGTGTTCCTAAAACAATGGTCGCACGAAACGGATTGACTACATTAATCCATCCATGATGCCAGTTTCCCTGATAATAGAATTTTGTGGGAAGATTAACTGAGTATTCATTATAGAGTAATTTAGTTTCCTGCTGAAAACTTTCATTCTCACTGTTAAAAACATCAGTCATTAAGTTATGCTTCAGAAGGCGGCTTATCCAAACCCCTGCCTGCATTAGGAGAATATATCCGGATCCAGTTGATAGTATATAAAGTACAGGAGTAAAACTGCTGGCATATTGTAACAGGATTGCGTTCAAAAAGAATAGGACAAAACCGATAGAAAAAACAACACTAATATTCTTCCAAGTGATCTTTTCATTTTTGACTCCTTTTGAGCCGAGACAGCTCAAACCCAACAAAACAACTGCAAACAGCTTAGAATAAATAGGATGAGAAAAAAGACCTGCTGTCTTATTAAAATTATGAAGTATTTTATTGATGAGTTCCAGCGTCAATTGTTGCTTTGCAAAAAATCCGTAACAAAACCAATAGAGATGCATTAGCACTAAAATAATGCTGACTGCTTGCATAAACGCCATAATTTTGGCAAGCCCTCTTAAATCGTCTTCACCCTGCATATTACATTTTAGAAGCATAAATACAGGATTGAGTATTCTCAACTATACATACGCCATTACATGCATCTGTTGGCTGGCTTTGGCTCTTTGAGCATAGTTATAAGACAGCTTGTGCTATAGAAGATTATTTTTATCTTCTTTTTCTTTGGCGCTTTTTCATTTGAGATGCAAAAATTTGTTCCTCCTGATCCGTATTTGTATCTGACGACAATAAGCTGGAAAAGGATCCGTCAAAAACTCCGCTGATGCTATCCGTAAGAAATTGTTCTGTGCGTATTTGCTGAGATAAATTAAAGTGATCATTATGATCAGATTTTGTTTCACGCTTTATTTCTAACTCATTCCACAGTTTGTTGAATGAATTGGCTGATAGTTCTTTACTCAGCTGTGAGCCATTCCAGACTAATTTGGAGTTATGGTCTATGAATGTAATTCCGTATATTCTTCCCTGATTATTTCTTCTAATAACCGTAACAATTCCCTGTTCCAAAATTTGGGCCTTAAAAGAAGCTTCAGATTTACTCGTATTGAGTGCAGTTTCTATCGTTCTTTTAAGAATATCTTTTGAAGGCTCAGTTTTCATTTTTACTTTAGATTTCTCAATGAGCACCTGAATATTTTCTACTCCTGCATGCTTACCAAAAAGGGATGATTTAAAAGGATTGCTTATTTTTTTTCCATTTTTATCCGTTGCAAAATAGACGATTCCCTTTCTCATTTTTCCATGCAGTTCTCCGTTAACCTCTTCACAGGAAATATTGAATTGAGAGAGTAAAGCATTATAAGTACCCATACTTTGAAAGCCATAGGTTTTAGGGATATGCCTTATTACGGATGATAATTGTGTTTTGATATTCCCCTTAGTGTAATCTACAGGTTTAAAAATAGAGCTTTGATTTACATTTCTATTCTCACCAGCAACTTTCAGGTTGTATTGTTTCTCCAGTTTTCTACAGGCTTCCATTGATCGCGAATGATCATAGCGATCTGATATTTTCTTCCCATCGATCTGTACACAAGTGGTGACGATATGAATGTGAGTTCTATCAATATCCGTATGTTTAAAAACGACATAAGGTTGGTTGCCATAACCCATTTCCTGCATATATTGCTGAGCCATTTCTCTATAATCTTTGTCATCAACCTTATCGTTAGGATCAGGATTAAGGGAAATATGTCTTACCGGTTTTTCAGTTTTGATATTGGCAATCAAGTAGGGTTCAAAATACTGATGAAAAAATTTAACCGAATAAGGTCGATCCCACAAATCGGGAATCTTATTAGTGAATAAAACCGTTCCATTTTCGTTGCCCACTTTTTGCTGATTGTAGGTTAAAGCACCCCAAAGATTTTCACCTTTTCCAATTTTTGCAATCATCTTTCAGAAGTTTTTCGAATATGATTTTGCTCAAATTCTTTGGTGAGTTCTATAATCTTTTTACAAATTAATGCTAACTCTTTAGTATGATTTTCCAGTTTAAAGAGATACAGAGAAGCTTTTTTATCAGTAAAATTTCGATACAGAATTTTTACAATCTGATTATAATTGTTTCCAATGGCCTGAAACTGATAGAAAAATTTAGTGAGTTGAGTATGATAGTCCATCGTTGAAACATCTACTTTTATAATTTTTAATTCTCTCTGAAGCAAAATTGTTGTAATAAATTTTGCTTTGTTGCTCATGCCTGAAGCTTCAAATAATTTTAGAAAACCAACATTTTCTTCATCTGTCAATCGAAATACATATCTGTTTTTACTGGGGTTCAGCTTAGGCTTACGCCCTCCTTTATTGTTTCTATTTGTTTCCATATTCTCTAATTTAATTTTAAGAAAATCACGACTCTGGAGTGGTTTTTAAAGCCCCAGCCAGGGCAAGTTGTTTTGAGGCACGAAAAAAGTTATGAGGCACTCAAAACATAACTTGCCCCTTTCGGGTGACAGGAAATATCTTGAATAGAATAGATTTAGAACATTATACTATTCAGACACTACCATTTCAAAAAACTCTTCAATCTTCTAAAACAAAGTAAACCACAATCAATTAGAGAAACGGTATAGTAAACAAAGCCAAAGATGGAAGTCTACTGCCAAGATCTACCATTAGATAAGCACTGAAATAGAAATATTTTTCATTTGCATCAGATTGAGGGCGGGACTAACTGCAAATCCGATAGAATTCTTTCACTCTGGAAATCCTGCATTCTTGCCTTCAGGAATGCCAGCTTTCGGGATATCATTTTTGACTGATAGAAGTCAGAAATTCAATCTATCAGGATTGCAAGACGGATGAGATTCATTAAATAATGCTGGAAGCCAATACAGCTTTCAATGGTCATAGTCAACATTCGTGATAGCGAAATATCATGCTTGAGTTTATTACGGTTTGATGGCTTGCGATCCTTCAGTCTTTCAACTTTGGATTAACTAAAATTCAATTATAATGAAAACAAAAAAACAACCCACAATTATTGCTTTTTCCACTCAAAAGGGAGGCGTAGGAAAAAGCACATTTACAACATTAATGGCAAGTATCCTTCATTATCGAATGGGATATCAGGTTGCTGTCTTTGATTGTGACTTTCCGCAGTACAGTTTACTCCAGATGAGAGAGCGGGATTTAAAAATGGTGATGCAGAATGAGATTTTAAAAAAGATGGCTCACAAGCAATTTACGAGTATTAATAAAAAAGCTTACCCCATTTTTCAGAGTAAAACTGATCAGGTTTTACAAGAGATAGATATGTATGTTGATGGCTCGGAAATAACTCCTGATATTATATTTTTAGATCTACCGGGAACTGTGAATACTGCTGGTATTTTAAAAACATTGACGAATGTTCATTATATTTTTTCTCCTATTACTGCAGATCGTCTCGTATTGGAAAGTACGCTAAGTTTCACCGATGTTCTGACCAATGTATTAATGAAAGAAACTCAAACAGGAATCCGGGCAATCCATCTTTTCTGGAATCAGGTGGATGGAAGAGAACGGACGTTACTCTACAAAAATTACAGTAAAGCGATTTCAGATTTAGGGCTGCCGCTTATGGAAACAACCATTACAGACAGTAAAAGATTTCGAAAGGAAGGGGAGACCATTACAAAGACTGTTTTCAGATCGACTTTACTGCCTGCAGATCCTAAATTGTTAGCTCAATGCAGGCTGGATCAATTTGTAGAAGAATTTTTAAGAATTGTAAAAATATAAAAGTATGGAACAGGACAATAACAATGAAGATAACGGTATCGATGAACAATATCTGATGTCTATTATGGCAGGAAGTCCCAAGAAAGAAGTTCCTGTAAAAAAGGCAGATCCCCAAAAGGAGAAAGCTGTAACAAAAAATAAGTTGAAGACTAAGAAATCTTCAGATATAAGCTATATGGAGCAGTTTCTTACTCATCATACAATGACAAAGCGTGGTGATAAAAGTATCTATATCCGTCCTGAATATCACGAACGCCTCTCACGCATTATTCAAATCATCGCCGATGACAAGATTCCTCTGTATGCTTATCTGGATAATATACTGGCATATCATTTTGAAATGTTTGAAAATGAAATCACTGATGATTTCAATAACAAATACCGTCCAATCTTTTAATCTATCATCTTATGGAACAAATTATCATGATCGGTTTATTAATCATTATTGTTTTAGTTCTTGTAGACAAAAAATTTTCAATCAGTATCCATAGAAAAGATAATGTTACTAACACTAAGAATCTACCATCTATTATGGGCGATACAAAACAAAGAGAAAGACAACCATTGCCAATCGATACGAATGAGAGACAAAATGAATCTACTTTACAAGCAGAAAATAATTTTGAATCAGAAATCGTAGAAGAGGAATTTGAAAACGTTGATCAGGCTAAAAATCTTAATGATATCCTAGTCAAAAATGATGAATGGGAGCAGGAGAATGAAGATTGGAAATATGAGAACTCTACTATTGAAAGCGGGTTTGCTACAGGGGTTACCTTTCAGGAATTGAGTACTGCGGGTGAGCTGCTTCAACAGGACGTGCTGAAGCCTGACTTAGAACAACAAGCAGTCAATATTATTCAAAAAATTCAGGGAACCGAGCTTTTTGATTTGTTAGAGAACTCTTTAGGAGATGCTTCAAAAAGAATTGCCAGTTTGTTAAGCGCTAATATTTCGAATGTTAACAAGGCCATTCCTTCTAAGCATAATAATTCTGCAGAGGGTTTCGACATTGGGAAGTTTATATAGACTTCCCAATGTTTTTTAAGATCAGTAAAACAATGAACAATCAAATTTTTAATGTTATGGATTCGACTGAAAAAAATATTAATGAAGAGTCTTATGACTTGCGTATCAATAAAGGACAGCTTCCAACCATAATGATTGCAGGACATATATTTTTCGTAGACATTCGTATGGATATGCTGAGACCCAAAGATGATTTTCTATCTAAGGGTATCGTCTTTTCGAATATAAAGAATTACTATGATGAATACCAAAACAGCTATATGATACCTTATAATCCCAAGACACATGAATTTCAGGATATCGACTTTAGTATGCATAAAAAATTTCCCAAAGATTTAATCGCTGTACAATTTCCCATTGAAAATGAACTTGACAGGATCGGATGGAACAGACATCACGGCTTTGATTTGAGAGAAGGGTTATCAGAGGAGGGCTTTCAAATGCAGTTTGAAGCAAAACAAATTCCATGGGAAAAAACTTTTCTTGCCGGTATGATCAAAAGTAATTTGAATTCGGAAAAAACCACTGCGAATCACAAAGAAAAGCCGAATAACAATAAATCCAAAGGGAGGAAAATTTAAAATCCATTGCAATATAGATTAACGTCAAGCTAGAAAAGTTTGACGTTTTTTTCATGTTTAATCCCATGTGTGGTGCCACTAAAAGCCAATTACTTCCCACTGCTGACATTTCCCGGTAAGTCTGTTTTTCCAAAGCACATTTGCTCCTGAGTCGTGCAGAGTGCAGTTCTCATTAACAAAAAAATGTTTACAAAATGGAAAAACAGAGAAAAAAACTGATCTATGCAATACTGGCAATTTTGGTTGCTCCGTATGCTTTTTCACAAGGTAATGGCAGTGCCGGAATCAATGAGGCTACGCAGATGGTCACTTCTTATTTTGAACCCGCTACACAATTAATTTACGCCATAGGTGCAGTCGTCGGACTCATCGGAGGAGTAAAAGTTTATAACAAGTTCAGTAGTGGAGATCCTGACACCAGTAAAACGGCTGCCAGCTGGTTCGGAGCATGTATCTTCTTAATTGTTGCCGCAACAATTCTTCGTTCATTCTTCCTTTAAAATGATGATTATGAATAGTTATCATATTAATAAAGGAATAGGCAGGACGGTAGAATTTAAAGGACTTAAAGCACAATACCTTTTTATTTTTTCAGGAGGCTTGTTGGGTTTGCTGATCTGTGTAATGATCATGTATATGGCTGGAGTTAATACGTATCTGTGCTTAATTCTCGGAGGAGTCAGCAGTGGATTTCTTACCTGGCAGACCTTCGCACTGAATAGAAAATACGGTGAACACGGTCTGATGAAATTAGGCGCACGCAAGAAGCATCCAAAATACATTATCAGTCGAAAGAGTATTTACAGGTATTTGAAAACTAACCGTAAAAGAACAGATGTATGAGAAATTCTTCCAAAGCAGCAACTTTGGAAAGTAAATTTCCATTGCTGGCTATTGAGAATGATTGTATTATTTCAAAGGATGCTGATGTTACGGTTTGCTTTAAGGTTAGACTCCCTGAGCTTTTTACCGTTGCTTCCACTGAGTATGAAGCCATGCATTCCGCTTGGTTCAAAGCCATTAAAACACTCCCGGATTTCACTGTGGTTCATAAGCAGGATTGGTTTATCAAAGAAAACTACAATCCGGATCTTTCAAGAGAAGATCAGAGTTTTCTTTCAAAATCATTTGAAAGACATTTCAATGAGAGACCCTTTTTAAATCATTACTGCTATCTCTTTATAACAAAAACCAGTAAGGAGAGAATACGGATGCAGAGTAACTTTTCATCTCTATGCAGGGGCAGGCTGGTTCCGAAGGAGATTAAGGATAGGGAGGTGATCAGTCGTTTTCTTGAAGCTGTCGATCAGCTGGAGCGCATTATGAATGATAGTGGCTACATCCATCTTGAAAGAATGCCTGGTGATGAAATATGTGGAACATCCAACAGACCAGGGCTACTGGAACAGTATCTCACTTTATCCCGTGAAAACAATCCGTCATTGCAGGATATTAAGTTAGGATCTGAAGAAATGCGAATAGGCAACAACCGTATCAGTATGCATACTTTATCTGACACTGAAGATTTACCAGGTACTGTTTCCT
>Ga0307414_10002154_pt1 | contig 10273 bp, 10 predicted proteins | sample DK1Ometagenome_FD_203804 | JGI IMG/M metagenome (GOLD analysis project Ga0307414, IMG submission 203804) | Maize rhizosphere microbial communities from greenhouse at UC Davis, California, United States - DK15-O-3 | ecosystem: Host-associated > Plants > Roots > Rhizosphere > Soil | place: USA...
CCACGGTCGCGCTCGCTGCCTACCGGGAGGCACTGGCCTTGTTGCGCAACGGCGATTTCCAGCGCGACTGGCAGATCCATCGCCTCGGGGCCGAGGCGCACACCGACAACGGCGATGCCGCCGAAGCCGAGCGCGCGCAAACCCGGGCGCGCGATGCACGGCGCAAGTTCCGCGCCGCGTTGCCGGACTCCATGCGCGCCGGTTTCGACAAGGCCACGCAAACCACCGACGAGGAACGTTCGCAGTGAGCGAAAAAGACCTCGATACCGAGCTGTCGTTGCCGACGATCCGCGAGCAGTACCAGCGCCTTCTGCAGCGCCTGGAAGCCAACGAGCGGGAATTCCGCCGACTCGGGCGTTCGGTACTGCGGGTGCAGGAGGACGAACGGCGCCGGCTCGCCCGCGAACTGCACGACGGCATCGGGCAGAACCTGACCGCGCTCAAGCACCGCCTGACCCAGCTGGGCGATGCCCTGCCGGTCGACCCCGCGCTGCGCGCCCAACTCGGAGCCGCGATCGCGCTGTGCACCGACACCCTCGATGACACCCGGGAACTTTCGCGCCTGCTGCGCCCGCCGATCCTCGACGACCTGGGGCTGGAGCCGGCGCTGCAATGGCTGGCGCGCAGCCAGGGCGAAGCCAGCCAGCTCTCGATCACGGTCGAGATGGAGCCATTGCCCACGCTCGACGACGATCTGCAGACGCTGGTTTTCCGCGTCGCGCAGGAGGCACTCAACAATGTCGCGCGTCACGCCCGTGCCACCAACGTGTTGCTGCGGCTGGTTGTACGCGGCGGCTGGCTGCAGTTGCAGGTGGTCGACGATGGCCGCGGCTGCGACCCCGAATCGGCGGCGCGCAGCGGCGGCAGCGGCCTAGGCGGGATGCGCGAACGCCTGCGCCTGCACGGTGGGCGGCTCGACCTGCACTCCTCCCCTGGCAACGGCGCCCGCATCCGCGCGGTCATCCCGCTTGACGCCGATTGACCGCGCGCGCACGTTAGCGCGATGGGGAACATCCGCGTCCTGATCGCCGACGACCACACCCTGGTCCGCGAAAGCCTGGTCGGGCTGCTGCAGGCCGATGGCAACGTGCAGGTGGTGGCGCAGGCGGCCAACGGCCTGGAGACGCTGGAGAAAGCGGCCGCGACCCATCCCGACATCGTCGTCACCGACCTCACGATGCCGGGGCTCAACGGTATCGAGGTCGTGCGCCGCCTGTGCGAATCGCTGCCCAACACCAAGGTCCTGGTGCTGACCATGCACCAGGAGGACGAGTACGTGCTGCAGGCGGTGCGCGCCGGTGCCTCGGGATACCTGGTCAAGGACAGCGCGGCATCCGACCTGCTCGCCGCCGTGCGCAGCCTGCAGTCGGGACGCGGGTATTTCGGACCACAGGCCTCGAAGGCCCTGGCCGATCAGTTGCAGCATCCCGAGCGCGTGGTCGACGACCCCTACGGCCGGCTGACCCCGCGCGAGCGCGAGGTGTTCCACCTGATCGCCGAGGGCCTGACCACCAAGGAAATCGCGCGCAAGCTCGGCACCAGCGCCAAGACCGCGGAGAACCATCGCAGCCGCGTGCTCGGCAAGCTGGGGGTGCGCAACACGGCCGAGCTGGTGCGGTACGCGCTGCGGCGCGGGCTGCTGGACTAACGTGCCACCCGACTGTTGCGTCGCCGGTCGTTATTGGCGCGCATGTGGAGCGACGTGACTCGCAAACGCGTCGCTCCTACGACGAGGGACGCTCCCCCTTCAGTCGCGCCAGCAAAGGTGCGACCAGGTCCATCGGCAGCGGGAAGACGATCGTCGAGTTCTTCTCGCCGGCGATGTCGGTCAGCGTCTGCAGGTAGCGCAGCTGGATCGCACGCGGATCCTGCCCAAGCAGCTTGGCGGCCTCGACCAGTTTCTCGGCGGCCTGCTGCTCGCCCTCGGCGTGGATGATCTTGGCCCGGCGCACGCGCTCGGCCTCGGCCTGGCGGGCGATCGCGCGGACCATGACCTCGTTGATGTCGACGTGCTTGATCTCGACGTTGGCGACCTTGATGCCCCAGGCATCGGTCTGGTCGTCGAGGATGGCGCGAATGTCGTTGTTGAGCTTCTCGCGCTCGGCCAGCATCTCGTCGAGGTCGTGCTGGCCCAGCACCGAGCGCAGGGTGGTCTGGGCGAGCTGGCTGGTCGCTTCGTAATAGTGCTCGACGTTGATGATCGCCTTCTGCGGATCGACCACGCGGAAGTACACCACCGCGTTGACCTGCACCGAGACGTTGTCGCGCGAGATCAGGTCCTGCGAAGGCACGTCCATGACGATGGTGCGCAGGTCGACGCGGACCATCTGCTGGACGACCGGAACCAGGATGATCAGGCCCGGGCCCTTGACCTTCCAGAACCGGCCGAGCTGGAACACCACGCCGCGCTCGTACTCGCGCAGCACCTTGATGGCGGTGAACAGCAGCAACGCGATGATCACCAGGATCGGGGCGAATGCGAGGAGGTTCATGGTTGGGCTCCCGGACGGGGTGTGGATGGCGTGGCTGCGGTGTCGAAGGGGGCGACGTGCAGGACCAGGCCATCGATGGATACCACCTGCAACACCTGGCCGCGAACGACGGCGACGTCCGAGTCGGCCTGCCAGACTTCGCCGCGGATGCGCACGCGGCCATGGCCGCTGAAGTCGTCCAGTGCGGTCGCCGGATGGCCGACCAGTTCGTCGATGCCGGTGGTGACCGGCCGGTCACGTGCGCGCAGTGCCAGCCAGACCACGCCCATGAAGGCGAGTGCGCTGGCGACGCCGATGCCGAGCACCAGTTGCCCCGGGACGCCGAAACCGGGCACGTCGGTGTCGAACAGGATCAGCGAACCGGCGACCAGCGCGATGAGCCCGCCGATGCCGAGCACGCCGAAGCTGGGCATCGCCAGTTCGGTCGCCATCAACGCGACCCCGAGCACGATCAGGGCGACGCCGGCGTAGTTCACCGGCAGTACCTGCAGGGCGTACAGCGCCAGCAGCAGGCAGATCGCGCCGACCACGCCGGGCACCACCGCGCCGGGGCTGTAACCCTCGAACAGCAGGCCGTACAGGCCGATCAGCAACAGCAGGTAGGCGACGGTGGGGTTGGTCAGGACCGCGAGCAACTTGAAACGCCAACCGGGCGCGATGGCGGTGACCGGTGCGCCACGGGTGTGGAGGGTGACGGCGCCGCTGGCGAGCGTGACCTCGCGACCGTCGGCCTGGGCCAGGAGGCTGTCGACGTCGTTGGCGAGGATCTCGATGACGTCCTGCTGCAGGGCCTGCTCGGCGGTGAAGGTGGCTGCCTCGCGCACGGCGCGGTCGGCGAAGTCGGCGTTGCGGCCGCGCAATTCGGCGAGGCTGCGCAGATAGGCGGCGGCGTCGTTGGTCACCTTGTGGTCCATGGCGTTGCCCGGGGGCCGGGGGTCTCCTGCGCGATCGGATGGCTGGCGACCCGGTTCCGGCGCATCGGCCGGATCGGCCGGATCGGCCGGGACGCCGGGTTCGCGAGCAGGCGCGATACCGGGATCACCGCCGCCGAGCGACACCGGCGTGGCAGCGCCCAGCGAGGTAGCCGGCGCCATCGCTGCAAGGTGGCTGGCGTAAAGGATGTAGGTACCGGCGCTGGCCGCGCGTGCGCCCTGCGGCGCGACCCAGGAGATCACCGGCACCGTCGATGCCAGGATCGCCTGGTTGATGTCGCGGGTGGAGGCATCGAGTCCGCCGGGGGTGTTAATCCGCAGCACCACCGCCGTGGCGTTCTGGTCGACCGCGCGGTCGAACCCGCGCTGCAGGTAATCGCGCGTGGCCGGGCCGATGCCGCCTTCGATATCGAGCAGCAGGACAGGGGGGCTGTCCGGCGTGATGGGTGGCTCACGTGAAAGCACCGGCACCATGGCGACTAGCGCCAGCACCGTCACCAGCAGCCCGAAGGTCGGCATTGGAGAACGTCCGCCCAGTGCCATGGCAGCCCCTGCAATTGGCGGATGGGGCATGGCCCGCCGCCGACAGCGTCATTTAATACCCGGAGACGTTAGGGGCGCGGCAAGGTCGCAAGGCACCTCCCACCGGTAGGAGCGACGTAAGTCGCGACCCGCCGAACCCTGGATGCCTTGTACAGGTCGCGACTTACGTCGCTCCTACACGGAACCGCCGCGATCTCGCAGCGCGCGACTCGCGTCAGGCCAGCTCGAACGCGTCGCCATCCAGCATCGCCGGGAACCGCTCCCGATGCAGCGCCAACTGGTCGGCCTGCAGGGTGGTGGTGGTGACGACTTCCTCGTCGGTGCACTCGCTGACCGGGTGGCCGAGGAAGTCGATCACCGCGCTGTCTCCGCTGTAGTGGATGCCGTTGCCGTCGGTGCCGACGCGGTTGAGGCCGGCGACGTAGCACAGGTTCTCGATCGCGCGGGCACGCAGCAGGGTCTTCCACGGATAGGCGCGCGCCGCCGGCCAGTTGGCGACGTACAGGGCCAGGTCGTAGTCGGGCTCGCCGGGCCGCTCCACGTCGAAGCGGTTGCGCGAGTACACCGGGAAACGCAGGTCGTAACAGACCATCGGACAGATCCGCCAGCCCTTCCAGTCGAGAGTGAGGCGTTCCTGGCCGGCGGCGTAGCGTTCGTGTTCGCGGGCGTAGCGGAACAGATGGCGCTTGTCGTATTGGTACAACTGGCCATCGGGGGTGGCGAACAGCAGCCGGTTGAACACTTTGCCCGCCGGCGGTCCGTCGCCGTCGCGGATCTGGACGCTGCCCGTGACTGCAGCGCCGAGCCGCACGGCCTGCGCGCGCATCCACTCGACGGTCGAGCCATCCATGGTTTCGGCGTTGTCGATGGCGTCGTTGCTGAAACCGCTGGTGAAGGTCTCGGGCAGGATCACCAGGTCGGTGGTGCCGTGGAGCGGCGCGATCAGCTCGCCGTAATACTCGCGATTGCCTTCAGGGTCGTGCCAGAGGGTGGCGCCTTGCACGAGGGAAATACGCATGTTGTTCATGGGGTGGCTTTCCCGGCGATTTGCACAACTCTAAACCAGGTCGACCCCGCCTTTGCCGCGTCGATTCAACGGGAAAACGCAGCCGGCGCGGGCGCCAGGCGACCCATCGCGACAGCCAACTCGAGCACTCGCTGGGTGAAGTCGCCGTAGCCATTGGTTTCCGGCGGCGGCGCATCGTCGGCGGGGGCCTTTATCTGGCGTACCGCGACCAGGCCAGCCGATGGAACGACCACGATGTACTGCCCCAGGTAACCCTGTGCCTCGTAGCCGGCCACGGGGCCGCGCTCGATCTTGAACAATCGGTACGGTCCGACCCCATGCTCGCCGACCAGTTCTTCGCGGACCCTGGCCAAGTCGTCGCCCAGTCGCTCGGACAATCCCGCCATCAGCGCGTTCGGCCCATCGAACTGCGCACCCTGGAGCGCACTCCCGAGCGTTCGCACCAGGTCCTCCGGGACGCCTTTCTCCCGCAGCATCGCCAGGCTGTCCGGATTGAAACTGAAATGCATCCACGCCGGACGCAGCCACCAGAGCAGCCCGCTGGATGGATCGAGCGATTGCCCCGGCGATAGCATCGCGTCGATGTAGTCGGCGGGTATCAGCTGCTTGCCGCGCCAGTTGCCGCGCTGGAGTACCAGCTGACCGATCCTGGCGGCATCGGTCGCGGTCAACGGCAAACCCGCCATCGCGTAGGGGGTGCCGGACCGATCCTTCTCCCAAGGGCCGGGCGTCACCCCGAGTGCGGCAAACAGTCCGTCGCGGAAGAACACGTCCATCGGGGTGCCGGACGCCTTGGCGACAATGCCGGCCAGCAGGTTGGTTGCCTTGTTGTTGTAGGCAAACGCCTCACCCGGCGCGTGGTCGAGCTCGGCTGCGAGCGCCAGCTGGATCGCATCGGGCGCAGGGTAGATTTCTGCCGGTGCCATTGGCACGTTCTGCAGGCCGGAGGTGTGGTTGAGCAGCATGCGAATGGTGACGTCGCGCTTGCGCCCCTGTTTCCATTCGGGATAGAAGTCGGATACCGCCTGGTCGAGAGAAGTGATTCGTCCCTGTCCAATCAACTGCCCGATGCCGAGCGCGACGATCGACTTGGTCGCCGACATCAATTCGATCGGGCCCGGGGGCGTGCCGCCGCGATAGAAACGACCCAGTTCCTCGCCATCGCCGAGCACCAGCACGGCGTCGCTGTGGCTGTCGCGACCTCCGTCCAGGACTCGCTGCAGCGCGGCCTCGGCTGACGGCGAGAGGCCGGCGGCAAATGCAGGCGTACACGCCATGCCGAGGATGACGACGAACGTGGTGAGGCGACGGTGCATCGGTTGGGCTCCCGTGCTTGGTGGTCAGGACACGGTAGGCCCGGCACGCATTCGAGGCATGTGCCAAGGGGGATCGAACTTCCGTCACGTCTCCGTGGGACTATCGCGGCACCTGCCCGGCCCTACAGGGCTCGGCCTACAGTTTTTGTAATCGTGCGATCGCTTTGTCCAGAGTCCCTTCGTTCTTGGCGAAGCACAGCCGCGCCAGGCGCTGGGCCTCGGGCGGGCGGCCGTAGAACGGCGACAGCGGGATCGCGACGACACCGTGCTCGATCGTCAGCCAGCGGCAGAACGCGGCGTCGTCGAGGTCGCTGACTTCGGAATAGTCGACCAGTTGGAAGTAGCCGCCCGGCACCGGCAACGGCTTGAGCCGGGTGGACAGCAGTTGCTCGCGGAACCGGTCGCGCTTGTCCTGGTAGAACGCGCCGAGCTGCTCGTAATGCTCCGGCTCGGCCTCGATCATCTCGGCGAACGCGAACTGCGCCGGAGTGAAGGTGCAGAAGGTGTTGTACTGGTGAACCTTGCGGAACTCGGCGCTCAGCGCCGGCGGCGCGATGCAGTAGCCAACCTTCCAGCCGGTGCAGTGGTAGGTCTTGCCGAAGCTCGATATGACGAACGCGCGCTCGCGCAACTCCGGATAGCGCAACGCTGATTCGTGGCGGGCGCCGTCGAACACGATGTGCTCGTAGACCTCGTCCGACAGCAGCAGGATGTCGGTCTCGCGCAGCAGCGCGGTCAACGCGGCGATGTCGTCCGCGCCGAACATCGCGCCCGAGGGGTTGTGCGGAGTGTTGGTCATCAGCAACCGCGTCCGGGGCGTGATCGCGTCGCGCACCAGCCCCCAATCGACCGCGAACGTGTGCGGGTCCAGCGGCACGTGCACCGCGACGCCGCCGGCCAGTTCGATCGCCGGCTCGTAGCAGTCGTAGCAGGGGTCGAGCAGGATGACCTCGTCGCCGGGGCGAACGACGGCATGGACGGCATCGAAGATCGCCTCGCTGGCGCCGGAGGTGACGGTGATCTCGGCGTCGACGTCGGGCCGATGGCCGTAGCAGCGTTCGGTCTTGGCGGCGATGGCCTGCCGCAGCGGGGCGATGCCGTGCGCCGGCGAATACTGGTTGTGGCCCTCGCGCATGGCCCGGGCGAGCGCGTCGACCAGCCGCGCCGGCGCGTCGAAATCCGGGAAGCCTTGCCCCAGGTTGACCGCGCCGTGCTCGGCGGCGAGCTGCGACATCACGGAAAAGATGGTGGTGCCGACCTTCGGCAGCTTGGTCTCGGGGATCATGGCAAGGCGCGACTGGTGTGGGCTGTCGAGTGTACGAAATCGGCCGGGCACACCGGACGATTTCAATGCGGATCAAGCAGTTGCATCACGCGACGGGGCGTCCGACACTGGGCCATGCGTGAACTCCAGGTCGTCGACGCGTCCGAACTGGCCACCGCCTACGCCGCCGCCCGATACGCGGTCAGGCTGGACGGTGACACCCTGCCTTTGCGGGTGGGCCAGCCGGCCCCCGACCTGGAAGCCTACTGGCCGGCCAACGGCTACACCTTCATCACCGCATGGAACCCGGCGTCGGAGCCGCACTCGGACGAGGCCAACCAGACCGCCGACGCTTTGATGGTGGCGCAACTGGATGCCGCGGGTGTGCAACGGCTCGCCGCGTGGGCGGAAGACCCCGACGGCGAATGGCGCGAGCCGGGCTGGTTGCTGGCCGACCTGGACAACGACCTTGTCGACCGGCTGGCCCACGAGTTCGGCCAGGCCGGCGTCCTGCGCTGGCAACGTGGCGAACCGGTGCGCTTGCGAATGCTGGTCGAACGCCCGCGCGACGGCCGCATGGCCACGGCGGCCGCGGGTTTCACCGACTGGGTGGGCGATTGGGCGACCGATTGGGTCAAGGGGTCGGCGACGGCGTAAAATGGGCGTTTCGTGGCCCGCCGGCCTGCCCGCCTCGCCACCCGCCCCAACGCCCAACTGATGATCCCGACCGATCGACCTGCCCCGCCGCTGCTGCAAGCCCGCGGCCTCCGCTTCGCGCGCAACGACGAACCCGTGTTCGGCCCGCTGGATTTCAGCGTCGACGCCGGCGAGGCACTGCTGGTGCAGGGCGACAACGGCGCCGGCAAGACCACTTTGCTGCGGGTGCTGGCCGGGTTGCTGCGCGCCGACGGCGGCGAGGTCGACATCGATGGCGAGCGTGCGCGGGCCTCGCGACGATCGCGGGCAATCGCCTACCTCGGCCACCTGCCGGGCCTGAAGGCGGACCTCAGCGCGCTGGAGAACCTCAACTTCCTGTGCGGCCTGCAGGGCCGCCGCCGCGGCCAGCTGCCCGGGCACGCGATGGCGATCGTCGGCCTCTCCGGCTACGAGGACGCGCTGGCCCGGCAACTGTCCGCCGGCCAGAAGAAGCGTCTGTCGCTGGCCCGGCTGTGGTTGTCGCCGGCGCCGCTGTGGCTGCTCGACGAGCCCTACGCCAACCTCGACCTGGCCGGGATCGAACTGGTCAACCGGATGGTCCAGGCGCACCTGCGTTCCGGCGGCGCGGCGCTGGTGACGACCCATGGCGCCTACGCGGCGCCGCCCGTGCGGACCAGGCTGCTGGTGCTGGAACGGCCGGTGCTGGAGTCGGCCACGTGAGCGCGACCATGCCCGGCCTGCCCGGTGCCGCGCGCGCCCTGATGCTGCGCGACCTGCGCCTGCTCTGGCGCCGCCGCGGCGATGCGTTCCAGCCGGCGTTGTTCGCGCTGCTGGTGGTGGTGCTGTTCGCGCTCGCGCTCGGCGGCGAGGCCGACACCCTGGCCCGGGTCGCCGGTGCGGTGCTGTGGCTGGCAGTGCTGCTGGCGGGCCTGCTGGCGCTGGACACCCTGTTCCGCGGCGACGCCGAGGACGGCTCGCTGGAGCAGTGGATGCTGGCGCCGGTGCCGCTGGGCTGGCTGGTCGCCGTGCGCACGTTCATGCACTGGGCCACGACCGCGCTACCGCTACTGCTGGCGACGCCGTTCCTGGCCGAGCTGATGCACCTGCCGCGCGGGCAATTGCCGGTGCTGATGGCCTCGCTGGCGCTGGGTACGCCGCTGCTGAGCCTGCTGGGCGCGGTCGTGGCGGCGCTGACCGTCGGCATGAGGCGCTCCGGTATACTTGTGGCCTTGCTTGCATTGCCCTTGTACGTGCCCGTACTGGTGTTCGGAGCCGGCAGCGTGGCCGCCTCGGCCCAGGGACTGGACCCCATCGGCGCCTTGCTGTTGCTGGCCGCCGGACTGGTGGTGGCGCTGGTACTCGCGCCGCTGGCGGCCGCCGCGGCCATCCGCATCGCGCTGAACTGACCGCGCTCAACCGATCCTCCATGAATCCAATCGTCCGCTGGTTCCACAAACTCGGTTCGCCCCCCTACTTCGACCGTTTCGCCGCGCGCTGGGCGCCGTGGGCGTACGGGCTCGGGCTGCTGGTGATGCTCTGGGGCGCTTACGGCGCGCTGTTCGTGGTACCGGCCGACTACCAGCAGGGCGACAGCTTCCGCATCCTCTACATCCATGTGCCGAGCGCGTGGATGAGCCTGTTCGTGTTCGGGCTGATGGCGTTCTACGCCGCGATCGCGCTGGTCTGGCGGATCAAGCTGTGCGAGATCCTGGCGATGGCCTGCGCCCCGATCGGTGCGGGTTTCACCCTGATCACGCTGGCGACCGGGTCGATCTGGGGTAAGCCGATGTGGGGCACCTGGTGGGACTGGGACCCGCGCCTGACCACCGAACTGATCCTGCTGTTCCTGTACCTGGGCGTGATCGGCCTCTACAACGCGATCGACGACCGCCGCGCCGCCGCGCGCGCCGCCGGGCTGCTGGCGATCGTCGGCGTCGTGCTGTTGCCGGTGATCCGCTACTCGGTGGTGTGGTGGAACTCGCTGCACCAGGGCCAGACCATCCGCCTGTTCGGCGAGTCGAGCATGGACCCGAGCATGGTCC
>Ga0307414_10002156_pt1 | contig 10265 bp, 9 predicted proteins | sample DK1Ometagenome_FD_203804 | JGI IMG/M metagenome (GOLD analysis project Ga0307414, IMG submission 203804) | Maize rhizosphere microbial communities from greenhouse at UC Davis, California, United States - DK15-O-3 | ecosystem: Host-associated > Plants > Roots > Rhizosphere > Soil | place: USA...
GCGCAGGTCACGCCCTACATGCTGCTGTCGCCGGTGATGGCGGTGCTGCTGGGCATCGTGTTCTGGGGCGACCGCCCGGGTCCGGCGCTGTGGATCGGCGGCGCGATGGTGCTGGGCGGCGTGTTGGTGATCGCCCTTCGCGCAGTGACGCGTCAGCGTCCGGTACCGCCGCCGGAACCTGTCTAGCCCGAACCCGCCTAGCCCGGGTCGGTCAGCCGGTGCCGAACATGCCGGCCGCGGGCTCGAACGCACGTGGCGCGTAGCCGAAGTCGCGGCGCGCGGGTTCGATGTCGAACACCAGGTCCTGGCGCATGCGCCCGAGCGCGGCGCCGCCGAAATCGCGCGCCACGCCGGCGACGTGTGCCAGCGACAGCAGCGCGCGGAACGCGGCCGGTGGCAGCAGGTGAAGTTTCGCCGGTGGCTGCAACGTCGCCAGCACGCGCGCCACCATTTCGCGGTATGCCAGCGTCTCGCCGCCCGGCAGCGCATAGGCCAGACCATGGGTTGCCGGTGCGTCGAGCACCGCGAACGCGGCTTTCGCGAGGTCTTCGACGTGCACCGGCTGGCGCAGCCCGACGGCGTCGCGCGGCAGCGCGAAGCGATGCCAGCGGCCCGCGATGGCCGCGATGCGCGTCAGCGTGCGGTCGCCGCCGGCGCCGTAGACCAGGGTCGGGCGCAGCAACGTGGCCGCCACGCCGCGCTGTCCCGCGGCCGACAGCACGCCCGCCTCGCCCGCGCGCAGCCGCGCGGCCACGTCGCGTTCTTCGGCGTCGGCGGAATCGTGCTTGACCCCGACGCTGGTCGAACCGAACGCGACCACCCGCGGGCAGGCGATGGTCGACCGCGCATACCAGCGCGCGAAATGGTCAAGCGGCCCGCAGCTGAAGATCGCATCGACGCGCGGCGGCAGGCCCTGCGTCGAGTCCAGGTCGCCGCGCAGCCACTGCACGCCGGGCATCGCCGGCTGCGTGCGGCGCGACACCCCGAATACCCGCCAGCCACGCCGGTGCAGGCAGGCCAGCAGCGGGTGGCCGATCTGCCCGCTGCCACCGAAGACCAGCGCGTCGCGCATCTCAGTCGCCCGCAGGGCGCGGCTTGAGCACGACGCGCAACCACGCATAGCCGAGCACCGCCGACACCGTCGACGCCACCAGCACGCCGATCACGCTCTCGGTGTAGCGCAAGCCGTCCTGCGCGAAGGCCAGAGAGCCGATGAACAGGCTCATCGTGAACCCGATCCCGCACAGCAGGCCGAGCCCCAGCATCGCCTTGAAATCCATGCCTCGCGGATATCGCGCGAAGCCCGCGGCGCGCATCAACACCGCTGCCGCAACGATGCCCACCGGCTTGCCGACCACCAGGCCCAGCGCGATGCCCAGCGGCAACGGCGACAGCAGGTCGTCCATGCCCAGGCCGCCAAGCACCAGGCCGGCGTTGACGAATGCGAACAGCGGCAGGATGCCGTAGGCCACCCACGGATGCAGCGCGTGCTCGAGCGTCTCGAGCGGCGAGTGCTCGGTCGCATCGTCGAGGTCGTTGCGCCGGTTGACGTGCGGGATCATCAGGCCGGTCACCACGCCGGCTAAGGTCGCATGCACGCCCGACTTCAGCACGCACACCCACAGCACGACGCCGAGCAGGAGGTAAGGCGTCAGCGCAGTGACGCCACGCCGGTTGAGGATCGCCATTGCCGCGATGGCGGCGGCGGCCCACCCCAGCGCGACGAACGACATGCCGTGGGTGTAGAAGACCGCGATGATCACGATCGCGATCAGGTCGTCGACCACCGCGATTGTCGACAACAGTAGCTTCATCCCCAGTGGCACCCGCGAGCCGAGCAGCGCGAGGATCCCCAGCGCGAAGGCGATGTCGGTGGCAGTCGGGATCGCCCAGCCGCGCAGCGCGGTGGCGTCGCCCCGGTTCGACCACCAGAAGATCAGCGCCGGCACGACCACACCGGCCGCCGCGCATACCAGCGGCAGGACCAGCTGGTCGCGGCTCGAGAGTTGGCCGCTCAGGGTCTCGCGCTTGATCTCCAGCGCGACCAGCAGGAAGAACAGCGCCATCAGCCCGTCGTTGATCCACAGCAGCAGCGGCTTGTCGATCCCGAACGCACCGATGCGCAGTTGCACCGGCAGTTCGCGGAAGACCTGGTACAGGTCATGCAGCGGGGTGTTGGCGCAGGCCAGCGCGACCAGCGCCGCCACGATCAGCAGGATGCCGCTGGACGCCTCCAGCCGGAAGAAGTCGGCGAACAGTTGCGCCGCACCGGCGCGGAATTTTCCAAGCTGCATCCGCATCAACCCATGTGTACCAGGAACAGCTCGAACGCGACCCATGCCGCGAAGGCCACCAGCAGGATGCCGCCCTCGGCCCGGCCCACGCGCAGGTCGCCGCGCAGCATGGGATAGAGCATCACCGCGAACACCAGTGCCGCCGGCAGCTCGAAGCGCACGAACGAGCTCGGCACCGGCACGTCGCGCACCAACGCCATGCCGCCCAGGACGACCAGCAGGTTGAACAGGCTCGAGCCGATCACGTGCCCGGCGACCATGTCGCCCTGGCCGCGCCGCGCCGCGGCGACGGCGGCCGCCACCTCGGGCAACGCCGTGCCGATCGCCACCACCAGCAGGCCGCTCAGCAGCGGCGCCATGCCCAGCGCCAGCCCGATCACCGGCGCCGACTGCACCACCCAGCGCGCGCCGAAGTACAGCAGCACGACCGCGATCGCGAAGCGCAGCAGGTTCTGGCCGAGCCCGGTGCTGGTCCGCGCGAATGCGGCGATGGCATCCTGCAGTTCCGGCTGTTCCTTGCGGCTGCGGCCGATGCAGGCGGCCAGCACGGCGACGAAGGCGACCAGCAGCAGCACGCCCTCGACGCGCGTCAGCACGCCATCCCAGCCCGCGGCCATCACCGCCACGGTGGCGAGCATCAGGCACAGCAGCAGCGGCGCCAGCGCGCGCCAGCGCACCAGCAGCGGCGCCGCCAGCGCGGCCAAGCCCAGGGTCAGGCCGACGTTGACGATGTTGCTGCCCACCGCGTTGCCCAGCGCCAGCGCCTGGCTGCCGGTGAACACCGCGCGCGCATTGACCGCCAGCTCCGGCAGCGAGGTGCCGAACGCGACCAGCAGCAGCCCGGCGACGAAGGGCGACGCCCCGAAGCGCTGCGCCAGGCCGGAAGATCCCTTGACGATGGAGTCGCCGCCGACGGCGAGCAGGACCAGACCGAGCACGAACAACCCGATTGCCTCGAACATGGCGCGACCTCCAATCTTGGGCGTGGTGCGATTCTAGCGGCAGGGAGTGCGAGGCGGGGGTCGGGACGGGAAACGAGTGGCTGGCGTCAGCGGCAGCGGCAACAATCGGCAACGCTGCAAGCACCATCGCGCTCTTGATCGTCATTGCCGCGAAGGCCGGAACCCGGTGACTTTACGCCTTGCCCGGATGTGCGCAGGAAAGGAGAGGCGAGCAAGGCCACTGGATGTCGAGACGTTTGCCTGTTGCACGCCCGCCGTCGCGGGAACGGCAACCCTGATCCGCGACCACGCTCGATGCGCACCAGCCTCGACCTACGACGACGCTTGATCCGTAACGATGTGCGCCCCCGGGGAGACGCCGACTCTTGGCGATCCCGGCCGGCAACACGTCCCTCAACGACGCTGCGGCGACGGCGACCCGCGGACGGGCCGCGAGCGCCCGCAGTGCCTCAGCTGCAGCCTTCCACGTAGTCCACCTGCGGCGGCACGCCCACGCGCCAAGACGTGACCTTGCCATCCTTGCCGGTCGCGAACACCAGCTTGCCCTGCCCGCCGTTGTTGTCGTCGACGCGCAGGTACTTGCCGCCCTCGACGTACTTGTGCGGCGTCTCCGCCAGGCGACCGGCATACAGGTCGCGGATCTCGTCGGCCGTCATGCCCACCTTGCCGCCGCCCGGCGCGATCTCGCGGCCGGTGCCCACGTCGTAGCGCACGAACTTGCCGTTCTCGAACATGAAGGCGAAGTCGGAAGGAATATCGACCCATTTCGGCGTGAGGTAGTAGCAGCCCGCGCCTTCGTCGCCCACGCCCTTGAACTCGCCGCCCCAGGCTTGCCTGGCTTCGTCGGCAGTCATGCCGAAGCGCATGTCGCCGTAGCCGTCCATGCGCACGAGGCCGAGGTCCGGTGCGCGGTTGATGTCGCCGGAAGCGGGTGCGGTGGCGGGTGGCACGTCGTGCGGCGGCTGGTCGAGCGGCGGTGGCGCCGCCGGATCGTTGGCCATCGCGTCGGCGGAACCCCCGGGCTGCGGGGCATCGGCATCGGCAGGCGCGCGTTCCGCCTGGCAGGCGGCGAGTGCGAGCGCGAGCAGCGCGATCGCGGGAATCATCGGCTTCATTGCATCCAGCTCCTTGCGAACAAAAACAGCGCACAGCCTTCGCGATGCGGCGTTAACGCATTGCGAATGTCACCGCTGCCGATCGCGATACCGAGTGCCGCCCGCCTCAGCCCGGCGGCGTGAAATGCTTCTGCAGTCCCGCCCAGCAGGCCTGGTAGTCGCGCTGCCGATGGCCAGCGTCCATCGCCTGCCGCGTCGGTGCGATCACCGAGCGGGTCTCGAACATGAAGGCCATGGTGTCGGTGATCACGTCCGGCTTCGACAGGTCGGCGTTCGACGCCTTCTCGAATGTCGCGGCATCGGGGCCGTGCCCGGTCATGCAGTTGTGCAGCGAGCAGCCGCCCGGCGCGAAGCCCTCGGCTTTGGCGTCGTAGGCGCCATGCACCAGGCCCATGAACTCGCTGGCCACGTTGCGGTGGAACCACGGCGGCCGGAACGTGTCCTGCGCCACCAGCCAGCGCGGCGGGAAGATCGCGAAATCCATGTTCGCGGTGCCATGGATCTCGCTGGGCGAAGTGAGCACGGTGAAGATGCTGGGATCTGGATGGTCGAAGCTGATCGAGCCGATGGCATTGAAGCGGCGCAGGTCGTACTTGTACGGCGCGTAGTTGCCGTGCCAGGCAACGACGTCGAGCGGCGAATGGTCGATGGGCGCGCGCCACAGGTGGCCCTGGAACTTGGCGACGAGTTCGAAGTCGCCTTCAATGTCCTCGTATGCCGCATTCGGGGTGAGGAAATCGCGCGAATTGGCTAGGCCGTTGGAGCCGATCGGTCCGAGGTCCGGCAGGCGCAGCAGGCCACCGAAGTTCTCGCAGACGTAGCCGCGCGACGGGCCGTCCGGCAGCTCGACGCTGAAACGCACGCCGCGCGGGATCACCGCGATCTCCCGCGGCTCGACTTCCAGCACGCCCAGTTCGGTGGCGATCACCAGCCGGCCCTGCTGTGGCACCACCAGCAGTTCGCCATCGGCGTCATGGAAATAGCGTCCCTGCATCGACTTGTTCGCGGCGTACAGGTGGATCGCCACGCCGTTGTGCGCAGCCGGATAGCCGTTGCCGGCCATGGTGAACAATCCATCGATGAAGTCGGTCGGCGCAGCATCCCGCTCAGAACCAGGCAACGGCAGCGGATCCCAGCGCAGTTGGTCCGGCGTGATTGGCTCGTGGCCGAACAGGTTGTTGAAGCATGGCTGCTCGAACGGCGCGAACGTGCCGTGCATCGCCGCCGGACGGATGCGGTACAGCCAGCTGCGCCGGTTCTGTCCGCGCGGCGCGGTAAACGCGGTGCCGGACAGCTGCTCGGCGTAGAGCCCGTGCGCGACCTTCTGCGGCGAGTTGCGTCCTTCGGGCAGCGCCCCGGGCACGGCCTCGGTGGCGAACTCGTTGCCGAAGCCGGATTGGTAGCCGTTGCTTGCGATGCTCATGGATCTGCTCCGCTTTGAGCCCCTCTCCCGTCGGGAGAGGGGTTGGGGTGAGGGTTCGGTTTACCGATGCTGTTCCAGATCGCCTCGATCACCGCTTCGGTATACGTGAGCACATCGTTGTCCCAGAAGCGCAAAACCCTCCAGCCCTGCGTTTCGAGATAACGAGTTCTCGCCGCATCTGTCTGCTCGCTGTGCTGCGAGCCATCCAGCTCCACGATCAGCTTTTCACCAACGCAACAGAAGTCCGCGATGTAGGGAGGAACAGGATGCTGGCGTCTGAATTTCAAACCGTTCAACTGCCCGCTGCGCAGGCATTGCCAAAGTTTTTGTTCCGCGTCAGTCATGTCGCGACGCAAACGGCGCGAATTCCCGAGTGTCGTAGTCGGCAACGGTGGTTTGACTATCGTCACTTCGCCGTACCCTCACCCCAGCCCTCTCCCGGAGGGAGAGGGAGCCAAAAGCAACAGCGGGGCTCGCCAGCCCCCTACAGCACGCCGCGCTTGATCTGGTCGCGCTCGATGCTCTCGAACAGCGCCTGGAAGTTGCCCTCGCCGAAGCCCTCGTTGCCCTTGCGCTGGATGATCTCGAAGAAGATCGGGCCGATCGCGTTGGTGGTGAAGATCTGCAGCAACTTGCGCTGGTGGGTTTCCGGGTCGGCGTCGATCAGGATCTTGTTGCGCGCCAGCCGCGGCACGTCCTCGCCGTGGTTCGGCACGCGCTGGTCGATCACCTCGAAGTAGGTGTCCGGCGTATCGAGGAACCCGATGCCCTCGGCGCGCATCTTTTCCACCGTCGTGTAGATGTCGTCGGTGAAGCAGGCGATGTGCTGGATGCCCTCGCCCTTGTAGGCGTCGAGGTATTCGTTGATCTGGCTCTTCGGATCGTTGGACTCGTTGAGCGGGATGCGCACGATGCCATCCGGTGCAGTCATCGCCTTCGAGACGAGGCCGGTCTTGGCGCCCTTGATGTCGAAGTAGCGGATCTCGCGGAAGTTGAACAGGCGCTCGTAGTAGTCCGACCACTTCTGCATGTTGCCGAAATACAGGTTGTGGGTGAGGTGGTCGATGAAGGTCAGGCCGAATCCCTTCGGGTCCTGGTCGGCGCCCTGGATGGGCAGGTAGTCCTCGTACACCGAACCCTTGTCGCCATAGCGGTCGACCAGGTACAGCATGCAGTCGCCGATGCCCTTGACCACCGGCGCGTCGACCGCCTTGCTGTCGGCCTTGTGGTCGATCGCCTCGCCGCCGTTGCCGAGCACGGTCTTGAGCACTTCATCGCCGGGCTTCTTGAACCGGATCGCGAAACCGCAGGCGCTGGGGCCGTGCGCCTTGGCGAAATCGGCAGCGAACGAGTCCGGATCCTCGTTGACCAGGAAGTTGACGCCACCCTGGCGGTACACCGTGATCGGGCGCGTCCTGTGGCGCAGCACCGCGGTGAAGCCCATCTTGCCGAAGTAGTCGTGCAGCATCTCGCCCTGCCCCTCGGGCGCGGCGAACTCGACGAACTCGAAGCCGTCGATGCCCATCGGGTTCTCGAACGTGGTGACGGTCATGCCCAGGTTCGGGCCCTGGCTGGTGGTCTGCGGCTGCGCGCTCATGGGAGGCTCCTCGTGGACGTGGCCCCATCGCCCGGATGCGGCGGTGCGGCTTGCTTTGGATGGTCTGTCGTTATAGTTTCATATGAAACCATTTGCAAGGCGCGATGCAGCAATGTCCAGCGATCCCACCGCCGCGGCCGAATCGCCTCCGACGCCGGGGCACGCCGTGCCGGAGCACGCCGTACTGGAGCTCGAGCGCTTCCTGCCCTATCGCCTGAGCGTGCTGTCCAACCGGGTCAGCCAGACCATCGCCGACACCTACGTCGAGCGCTTCGGGCTGGCGGTGACCGAGTGGCGGGTGATCGCGGTGCTAGGGCGCTTCCCCGGCCTGTCGGCCAATGGCGTGGCCGAGCGCACGGCGATGGACAAGGTTGCGGTCAGCCGCGCGGTGGCCCGGCTGCTGGAGCGTGGGCTGCTTGAGCGCGAAGTGCACGGCGATGACCGCCGCCGCTCGGTGCTGGCGCTGAGCGAGGCCGGCTACCGCATCTATGACGAGGTCGCGCCCCTGGCGCTGGAATGCGAGCGCCGCCTGCTCGCGCACCTCGATCCCGGCGAGCGCGCCCTGCTCGACGCCCTGATCGACCGCCTGATGGACGAAGGCCTGCCGCATCTGGAAGCCGGCGCGTAGGCCCGGATCAAGTCGCCCTCCCGGACGCATGCGGGAGCGGCCATGGCCGCTCCCACTCCCGCCATTCCAGCTTCCGCCGCATGCCTGAAATGAAGAAAGGCGGCCCGGGGGCCGCCTTCCAGTCGCGCGATGGAGCCGTGCGCTATTTCACCCCGTGCATCAGCTTCTGGATCAGCGGCGCGATCAGGAACAGCACGACCCCGGCGCCGATCAGGATCCAGAACCCCATCGTGTAGCCCGACTGCGCAGACTGCACGGTCATGCCTTCCTCGCCGCTGACCATGCCGGCGAACAGGCCCGACAGGTTGTTGCCGATGCCGGTGGACAGGAACCAGCCGCCCATCGCGAAGCCGACCAGGCGCATCGGCGCCAGCTTGGTCACCATCGACAGGCCGATCGGCGACAGGCACAACTCGCCGACGGACTGGATCACGTAGACCATGAACAGGGTCCAGAACGGGATCTTGTTGGTGTCCGGATCGACCATGCTGGCCAGCGCGACCATCAGCAGCAGGAACGCCAGGCCATTGAAGATCAGGCCCAGGCCGAACTTGCGCGGGATCGACGGGTTGGCGCGGCCCAGCTTCACCCACAGCCAGGCCAGGATCGGCGCCAGCGTGATGATCGCGACCGAGTTGACCGACTGGAACCACGCGGTCGGGAAGATCCAGCCGCCGAAGTCGCGGTTGACGATCTCGTCGGCGAGGAAGGTGAACGAGCTGCCGGCCTGTTCGAAGAAGCACCAGAACAGCACGTTGAACGCGAAGATGATCAGCATCGCGATGACCTTGTCGCGCGCGACCTTGCCTTCGCGGATGCCTTCCACCAGCAGCATCACCCCCAGCCCGACGAACATCAGCGTGAGGATCACCTGCAGGGTCTTGGCCCCCATCGCCAGCAGCAGGTACATCACAGGGATGGCCACGGCGCAGGCGACCAGCACCTTGACCACGGCCCCCATGCTTTCGTTGCCCGGCAGCGGCTCGCCGATGCCCTTGAGCTTGGCGCGGCCGAACCAGAACCACAGCAGACTGATCAGCATGCCGATGCCGGCGGCGATGAAGACCATCTTGTAGGCGGGCATCGCGTCGGTGCCGAAGATCTTCTGGGCCAGGATCTGGGTGATGATCGGGGAGATCATCGCGCCCATGTTGATGCCCATGTAGAAGATGGTGAAGCCTGAATCGCGGCGTTCGTCCTTCAGCCCGTAGAGCTTGCCGACCATGGTCGAGATGTTCGGCTTGAACAAGCCGTTGCCGACGATGATGGTCGCCAGGCCGAGGTTGAAGATCTGCTGGTTGGGCAGCGCGATCATGAACAGGCCCGCGGCCATGATCACCGCGCCGGTCAGGATCGAGCGCTGGTAGCCGATGATCCGGTCGGCCGCGTAGCCGCCGAAGATCGCGCCGGCATAGACCAGCGCCAGGTAGGCGCCGTAGGTATGGCTGGCCGACGCCTGCCCCGACGGATCGCCGCCGAAGAACTGCGCCACGATGTACAGCACCAGCGCCCAGCGGATGCCGTAGAACGCAAAGCGTTCCCAGAATTCGGTCATGAACAGCATCCACAGCGGACGCGGATGCCCCATGAGCTGACCGAACTCCGGCGGCTCGCCGCCCCGGCCGCCGCCTGCCCCTTCGATCGGTGGACCCATCGGCTCGGCGATGCCGGGATTGTTCGAACTCATGCGGTTTGCCCCTGTGGATGGCGTGGAATCGGAGATGTGTAACCGCCGCGCGGGGGGCGCGTCAAACGGTTGCGCGGCAATGCTGCGATGCAGCAACCCTTGTCACGACCCACATCCGGGCCATCCCGGGGCCGTGGACGAGGGTCAGGCCGGCGGCAGCGGGTCCGGCGCGCGCCCGATCTCGGTGCGCACCTCGAACAGCTCCGGGAAGAACGTCAGTTCCAGCGCCTGCTTGAGGAACCCCACCCCGCTGGAGCCCCCGGTGCCGCGCTTGAAGCCGATGATCCGCATCACCGTGCGCATGTGGCGGAAGCGCCACAGCTGGAACTGGGTTTCCAGGTCCACCAGGTCCTCGCACAGCGCGTACTCGCGCCAGTGGGTGGCGGTGTCCTCGTAGATGCGCTCGAACACCGGCAGCAACGCCGGGTCGGACACGTGCGGTTTGGACCAGTCGCGCGCCAGGTGCGCGGCCGGCACCGCATGGCCCCAGCGCGCCAGGTAGCGCAGGAATTCGTCGTACAGGGTCGGCGCTTCGAGCACCGCGCGCAGCCCCGTGGCC
>Ga0307414_10002157_pt1 | contig 10265 bp, 21 predicted proteins | sample DK1Ometagenome_FD_203804 | JGI IMG/M metagenome (GOLD analysis project Ga0307414, IMG submission 203804) | Maize rhizosphere microbial communities from greenhouse at UC Davis, California, United States - DK15-O-3 | ecosystem: Host-associated > Plants > Roots > Rhizosphere > Soil | place: USA...
CGTCTTCCTCCCCGCGCAGTACATCGAACGAGAGGAGATTTGATGACCTGCATCGTCGCACCGACCGTCGTGCCGCATGAGGACACGATCCTGTTCTTCGCCGAGCTGTTCGCCTCCACCACGCAGGGTGACCTGGAGGTGGAGCTGTACCGCTCGAGCTCGCACCTCCAGGCGGAGGTGCGACGCGAGTTCAAGGACGGGCGGCCGTCCGAGCTCGTGCTCAAGGAACGACTCGACCTCACCCCCATGCTGCAGGCATGGCTGAAAGACCTGCTCGACCGAGCGCAGAAAACCACCACCGATTAGGTCACCTAATCGGAACGAGAGGAGACATCATCATGACCGACAGTGCAACGCTGTTCGCCGATAACGAGATGCGGCGTCGACCCGACGAGGCGACCGCCGTCCGCAAGATCATCCGCGCCCTGAAGAAGGCGGGCAACCCCGTCGTCCAGGTGTGGTACGACCACACCGGCGGCGAGCGAGTCGACACACTGACCGAGAAGGCCATCATGCTCGAGGTGTTCAACCTCGATGAGGCGTGGCTGATCACCAAGGATGGCGACTGGGTGTTCATCGTCATGGGCGAAGACCCGACCGAGATGCCGACCGACTACTCGCTGTCGCTCGACGGCATCCTGGGAGGTGGACTGTGAACCACGTCATCGTCAACGACATGAAGGTGATCGACATCAAGCCGGAGAAGCTGATCGATGAGGCTGGCGAGGAGTGCGTGATCGTCTGGTTCACTGACACGTACAACATCCTCGATGCCTGGATGCAGCAGGATCCGACGCGTCGCGGCTTCCGCTACGGCGGGGCCGACGACAGCGGCGAGCCGTGCAGCATCTTCATCACCTGGATCTCGAACGACTCGCTGGTCATCGAGGAGTGCGACCCGTTCTGGTCGCCGAGCACGGACACCGTGAACGGCTACGACCTGGACGTCCTGGCCGCGAGCCTGCCCGTCGACACGCTGAAGTACGGCGCCATGATCGGGGAGGAGTTCTGATGGTCGCGATGGGCAACGAGCGCGGCGTCGAGGTCGACATCTTCGAGAGCGACGCGATGGACGACGCAATCGTCGTGCAGATCGAAACCGGGCAGGACGGCCGCACGACGGGCCGCCTGCGGGTGAACGTCAACGACGGGGTCATCTGGGATGGCGACCCCAACCGGGAGCACGACCCGCTGTTCCTGTACTACCAGCGCCTCACGGCACTCGAGGCGGCAGCCATGCAGGTCGCCCTCGATATGGCCGGGCTGCGTTCCGACATGGCGGAGAAGCTCCGCGAGAGAGGGGTCGTGATCTGATGACCGACGCAACGACAACCGAGACATTCAGCGAGCGCCTGGAGCGCATCGTCGAAGAGATCCAGCTGGGTATGGAGTGCATCGTCCGGCTCGACGAGTCACCGGACGGCCGACGCTTCGTACAGATCCAGTGCTGGCGTCTGGACGTCATCACCGGCGAGTACGGCTGGGGCTTCGGGGGCAAGGCGTACCCGAGTAACTACGCCAGCGACAGCGAGATCGTCCAGATGATCTTCGGCCTCTACAAGGGCTACTGGGAGCACGAGGCACGCGAGACGTTCATGTGGCGCGAGCGCCGCGTGTTCGGCCCGCACATCTCGACCGAGGCGCTGTGGGAGATCGCCCGTCGGGTCGACATCCGTTCCGCAAACCACGAGGAGGACAAGCGATGAGCAAGATCACCGAAGCGAAGACCGCGCTTCTCACGCCGTACGACCTGGGCCAGCGAGGTGAGCCGAAGGTCTGGTCGCTCCTCTCCCGAGGGGCGCTGAATCAGCTCGACATGACCGAGCTGCATGACCAGATGGACCGCTACGGCAAGGTCGATTTCGACGACGACGAGGGTACATCCATCGTCACCGTCTGGGTCGAGCGCAACGAGCAGGGCAACATGATCCTGCACGTCACCCCGCTCGGTGGCGATATCGGGATCGCGGTGCACCATGGCTGAGCAGGGAGGGGTCGAGTGATCGGCTGGATCCTGCTCGCCCTGTACGTCATCGGGTGGGCCGGGTTCTCCGTGACGATCACGCGATTCGTGTACGCGGACCTCGTTGGCGATGGTGACGGCGACATCCCGGATCGAGTCGGGGCAGCCACCGTCGGGATGCTGCTCGCGGTCTTCTGGCCGCTCGTCATCCCGGGAAGATGGGTCTACAAACGGGCCTTCGGGTCCAGGAAGGAGGAGGGCGAGTGAAGGTCAAGGCACTCACGTACGGCGATCGCGAGACGCGGGACGAGGGGCAGATCCCTGAGACTGTGACCGTGGAGATGACCATCGAGGAGGCGGTTGCGATCGCCGACACCGCGGGCAACGTGCTCGGCGGCGGGCAGGAGACTTCCTCCCCCATCTGGCACAGCCTGGTCTCGATGATCAATCAGCACTGGGACTCGGGCACCGCCGAAGCTGTCCGAGACCTCGGCGTGGAGCAGTGGAGGTTCAAGGAAGGGACGCGGGACTATGGCTGAGGCCAGGCAGACGATCGTCGTCGCCATCGATGCGCAGGAGCTCATCGGTCAGCACGAGGTCGGCGAGACGAAGCGACGCGAGATCACCCCCGAAGGGGCGCTCGGCATCGCGAACAACACGGGCATCATCCAGCTCACGCTGAATGACAAGCCCGCCCTCCGGCTCACACTGCGGGAGGACAAGCTCGGTCACGCCGTGATCGAAGTGGTGGACACGACGCGCAACGAGAAGCTGGGCGTCGTGGACGTGGAGCTGTACGGCCTGGTGCCGCCACGGCGCGCGCCGGAGCCACGCAAGGAGAGGCGGTTCGATCTCGATGGGCGGTAGGCGGAAAGGGGCCACGAACGTCCCGTGGGACCGGCTCGTCGCGAGGTTGCGCAAGCAGCCCGAGACGTGGATCGTGTTCCCCGAGATGTCCGCGACCCCCTACCGCACCATCGCCACCATCCGCCGCCGCGAGCGGCGCGCCCTCCGGCTCGAGGACGGCGTCATCCGCTGTCGTCGACGGGCCATCGCCGCCACGCCGGACGGCGACGTGATCGTCACCCTCGCCCTCATGTACGAACCGAAACGAAAGGAACCCGATGGCTGACACCTACCGCCTCAACCTGTGGTTCAAGGACAGTGACCAGCGCAAGATCAAGAAGGCCGCGAAGGCTGCGAAGTCCAGCGTCTCCGGCCTGCTGCGCGGTTGGATTCTCGATCTGATCGAGAATCCGCCGAAGCCGTACAAGCCCGAGCCGATCGAGCCGATGGGTGGCGTGCAGATCCTCATCGACAAGGGGAAGTTCCGCGAGGCGGAGGCGATCGCCGAGGAGAACGGCTGGACCCTGCGCGACCTGATGCTGCAGCGACTCAACGAGAAATGAGAGAACCCCCGCCGAGCAGCGACACGGCGGGGGTGAGCAGACTCTGGAAGGAGATCTGCACTCAGGCTATCACCGCCCAACCGGGCCGGTGATTGGACGGGGGCGACCCCGAATCTGGAAGGAAATCATGAAGCACAAGATCATCGCGAGCGGCACTGCCGCTCTGCTGCTGGCGGGCGGGGCTCTCGTCCTGACCGCGGCGCCCGCGCAGGCCGTCGACTCGTTCGGCATCTGCGTCCCGTCCGACGAGACGACCACGACCATCGAGCATCCCGCCATCGGGGAGCCGACGATCGTGGTCCCGAACCCGGACTACGTGCCTGCCGTGCCGGAGGTTCCTGGCGTGCCCGCCGTGGGTACGCCGACGATCATCATCGAGAACCCGGACTATGTGCCTGCCGTGCCTGGCACGCCCGGCTCGCCGGCGATCGGTGACCCGACGATCGAGGTCGACAACCCGGACTACGTCCCTGCCGTTCCTGGCACGGATGCCGTCCCCGCTGTCGGCACCCCGACCATCGAGGTTCCGAACCCGGACTACGTGCCCGCGGTTCCGGCGATCCCGGCGAAGCCCGCGGTGGGTGAGCCGACGATCGTCGTCGACAACCCCGACTACGTCGCGCCGACGTACACGCCCGGCTTCTGGGAGCACGTCCCGGCGAAGTACACCCCGCCGGTGGGCAAACCGACGATCATCGTCACGAAGCCGAACCCGGACTACGTGCCCGCGGTGGCGGAGGTGCCGGAGCAGTCGCACACCGACTTCCACGCCAAGCGCTACGTCGTCGACGCCCCCGCACAGGAGGCCGTCTACGCGACGCAGTGGAAGTACGTCAAGCACGGTGGCAAGGGCGAAGTCTGGGTCGACAACGACTCGGCGAAGTACGTCGACTCGAACGGCAACCCTGCCGAGTGGGGCGACTGGCCGATCTACGAGCGCACGCAGAAGACGCGTCAGGTCGAGGTCTCGCCCGCCGTTCCCGAGCAGGGGCACTGGGAGGAGAACCACTTCCACGAGCACCCCGGCGACGGCTGGACGATCCTGTCCGAGTCGAAGCACGTCACCCAGGAGTACGTGCCCGGCTCCCCCGCCGTCGGATCGGAGACGATCGACGTCGAGGAGGCCAACCCGGACTACGTGCCGCCGACCTACGTCCCCGCTCACAAGGTCTGGGTGCCGCCGGTGTACACGCCGCCGGTGGGCAAGCCGACCATGGTGATCGACAACCCGGACTACGTCCCGGCGACCGACGAGATCCCCGGCACCGACGCCATCGGTGAGCCGACGATCGTCATCGAGAACCCGGACTACGTGGCGGAGATCCCGGCCACACCGGGCACCCCCGCCGTCGGCGAGCCGACCATCGTGGTCGACAACCCGGCGTACGTGCCTGCGGTCCCCGCGGTCGATGAGATCCCGGCCGTCGGTGAGCCCACGCTCGAGGTCACGAACCCCGAGTATGTGCCCGCCGTCCCCGCGATCCCCGGCACGGATGCCGTGGGCACGGAGACCATCATCACCCTGAACCCGGACTACGAGCCGGCCTGGGTGGAGACGATCACGGTCCCCGCTGTCGAGTGCCCGGTCGACCCGGGGGAGAAGCCCGCTGACTTCACCCTCCCGTCCGAGTGGTTCATCGGCGTATACGACTGCGACGACACCATGGTCACGGAGACCCGCGTCATCGACACGTACACGTACAAGCTGGTCGACGGCCAGTGGGTCGAGACCTTCGTCAAGCAGGACATGGAGACTCGGGAGCGGGCACTGACCGCCGAGGAGATCGACGCCCTGGAATGCGAGGTTCCGACCGAGCCGAAGCCGGAGGAGCCGAAGGCTGAAGAGCCGGGGGCGCCCGCGCCGAAGCCCGCAGCACGGGCTGCAGCCGCGGCTCCTGCCGCCGCCGCCGAGACCGAGGAGACGCTCGCCACTACCGGCGGCGAGCTCTCCCTGTGGATCGCTGGCGCTGGCCTGGCGGCCCTGCTCGCCGGTGCCGGTCTCACCCTCGCGCGTCGCAAGAACTGACGAGCGCGGCTCGCTCTCACGCTCCGGCGTGAGGGCGGGTCGGACCTGTTAGCCCACCACGAAAGGACATCACGATGACCATCAACGAAGACACGCCCCGCCGCCTCACGAAGGGGCGAGCGAAGGCCATGCTCGAGATCTATCGCATCGGACTCTTTGCCGAGCGCACGCAGCTCGAGGACGAGTACGGCATCATGTTCAACCGCGACGGCACGATCGAGCTGCCTGACGACCCGGAGCTCATGGCGCCGGGCGAGCTGGACGGGCTGAACGAAGCGCTCACCCGCCTCAACGACGCCGCGGCTGCAGCGACGATCTTCCGTCAGCGGTACACCTGACCGGAACGGAACAGCGCCCCCGACTCGGACCTAGTCAACGAGAAGGGGGCGCTGTACGCTGAGAACCGTCACGACCTCGGTGCCATTCTCCTGGCTCCCGAGGTGCTTTCGCAACCCCAGGAGGAATAATGTCATACGCTCTTCGCGCACTCTTCACCTCGGCTGACGCCTGATGGGCGTCGCCTACGATCTGCTTCTCGAGAAGCTCCAGTCCCACGGCCACAAGATCCACCCCAACGGGCGCGATCGATTCCGCACCACATGCCCTGCCCACGGAGGTGAGGACGACAACCTGTCCGTCGCCGTCGGGGACCAGGGCGTGCTCACGAAATGCCACTCCCACGACTGCCCCGCCGAGGACATCGCGAAGGCCGTCGGTCTCACGATGTCGGACCTGTTCGACGCAGGCGGCAAGGCGGTCTACGACTACGGCGGCGGCCACCGCGTCATCCGCCAGCGCACCCGCGACGGCAAGAAGATCTTCCAGCACAACAAGCCCGCCGTCACCCAGCTGTACCGTCACCCCGACTCGGTCCCGATCGAGAAAAGCGAAGTCGTCGTGCTCGTCGAAGGCGAGAAGTGCGTCGACGCGGCGCTGCACCTCGGCGAGACGTGCGTCACCACCTGGCCGGGCGGTGCCGCCGGGGTCGAGCACGTCAACCTCGACCCGCTGATCGGCAAGTTCGTCCGCATCATCGCGGACAACGACGACCCGGGACTGAAGGCCGCGGCCAAGTTGGTCGCCCGACTCTCCGGCGTCGCCACCGTGCAGGGCGCCTGGGTCGTGCCGGAACCGAAGGCGTCCGTCGACGACCTGTGGGTCCGGGGCGGCGACCTGACCGAACTGGTCGGCGCGCAGCTGCCGTTTGAGGATGTCCTCGAAGAACCACAGGAGGCACCATCACGAGCGCTGTCGCTGCGCTCGCTGAGCACCGTCTCGTCGAAGCGCACGCGGTTCCTGTGGGACAAGATGATCCCGCAGTCGGCCGTCTGCCTGGCCGCCGGCCGCGGCGGCACCGGCAAGTCCTCGTTCCTGATCTGGCTGGCCGCGCAGGTCAACCGGGGAATGCTGCCGGGGGAGCTGCACGGTAAGCCTGCGCCCGTCCTGTACGTGTCCCACGAGGACTCGCTGGACGAAGTTGTGACGCCTCGCGCCGACGCCAACGGCGTCGTCCGCGAGATGTTCTACTCGCTGGGCATCGACTCGAAGGAAGTCGGCGGTGTCACCGTGCCGAAACTGCCGGAGGATCTGCCGCTCATTCGTGCGGCGATCGCGCAGACCGGGGCGAAGCTGCTGATCATCGACCCGATCACGTCGACGCTCAGCGGTGGCGACAACGACAAGATGGCCGACGTGCGCATGGTCATGGACCCGCTGAACGCGATGGCCGCCGAGCTCGGCGTCAGCGTCATCGGCATCGCCCACTTCCGCAAGGGCGGGGGCGCCGCCTCCGACCTGATCTCCGGCTCGCACGCCTGGCGTGACGCCGCACGAGCGGTCATGCTGTTCGCCAAGGATGAGGACACGGAGTCCACGGTGATGACGCTCGAGAAGATCAACTCCGGCGAGGCGGGCAAGTCCTTCCGGTATCGACTGGACATCGTCCAGCAGATCACCGACGAGGGCACGTTCACCGACGTGGCGCGCGTCGTCTGGGAGGGTGACTCGAACGTCTCGGTCGCCGAGCTGATCAACCACGAGAGCGACAAGAACCGTCAGGGTGGCCTCGCGAACGACATGCTCGAGTGGCTGCGCACGTTCGGGGGACGAGCGGTGCCGACGAAGGACTTCGTCGAGCACTTCGGCAACGGGGATGCGAAGTCCGCGGCCTCCGTGCGTCAGAACCTCAAGCGGATGGTGGCTCGTGGAGTCATCGAACAGCCTGCGTACGGCCAGTACCAGGCGGTCATGCCGACGAGTGACAGCCCTCACGCGGGGGGGCATGTCACACCTGTCACACCTGTCACTCTTCCTCAAAGTGTGACAAGTGTGACACCTGTGACACCCACCCCCGCGGGCGCGCGCGTAGACACCGCGTTCGCCGTGCAGGTGGGTGTGTGTACCGGCTGTGGCGGCAAGTTGCCGCAGTCATTGATCGACGCTGGCGAAGTCCGCCACGACGTCTGCTGATCGGAAGGAGATCGCAATGAGCATGAGAGTTGGAATCATTCGAGCGCTCGAGGAGAGTGCCGAGCCGCTGACATCAGCGGAGATCGTGAAGCACGTCCGTGAGAACGGGCGCGTCGGGTGGAAGGCGTCGAGTATCACGAACGCACTGACCGCGCTCGTCACCCAGGGGCGCGTGCGCAACCTGGACCGCGACCCAGAGACGGGCACGTACCGACAGACGCCGTGCCGCTACGAGGCGGTGACCTCGTGAGCTCGTTCAGCTCGGCCTTCGACGTCGAGACCACCGTCACGGTCGCGTACTACGAGCTCGGTCGCATGGTCGCGGACGAGGCTGGGAGTACCGAGCAGGCGGAGTTCCTGCTCGGCTTCCTCGACGCCGTCGCCGATCTGCAGCTCGCGTTCATCGGGGGCGAGAAGATCCTCGACGACCAGCGCGGCGAGCTGGCGGACATGCTGATCTCGCTCGCCCTGCGCATCTCGCCGGATCGCGCGGTCGAGGTGGTGGCGCCGATCGTCATCCAACAGTCGGGTGACCCTCGACAGGTTGCCGAGCATGTGGCGGCGAGCCTGGCGGAGCAGCGCATGGCCGACTGGCGGCCCGGCTCGTGACCGGCGATCGGCCGCGCGTCGAGATCGACATGCCCGGCACCACTACCGAGGATCTCCGCCTGTGGGCGGAGTCCGTCGAACTGCAGAACCCGATCGGCATCGGCTTCGAGCCGTTCGCCCCACGGGTCATCGCGACCATCAGCGATCACCCGTTCGCCGGGGTGGAGATCACGTTCGAGGCGGGCGACCAGCCCATCTTCACCCTCGCACTGTTCGCCACCCAGCTCACCGAAGGAGAGAAGGAAATCATGGAGCTCGAGCGATGAACGAGGACAAGCCGGACCCTCGAACCGGCCCTGTCCAGGTGGTGCCCACGCCGGAGCCGCGCTGGAAGACGGTGCTGTTCCTGGTGGCCGTCGGAATCGTCGGCATCCCCGCTCTCGCGGGGCTCGCCTACGCCGTGGTGGTGCAGCTGTGAGCGAGCAGGAGCGCAACCAGATCCTCAAGGCCGGGCTGTTCCTGATGCTGCTGGAGGGCTGGACGCCGGCCGGCACGGTCGCCCGGAAGTTCGGGTGGTCGGATATTGCGCCGCTGTCCTGGCTGTGCGGCAACGGCTTCGCCCAGCAGGGCGCCGGCGGCGTCGTGCGCTGGAACACACCCGTGGAATTCGAGCAGCTGTGGGGCCAGCTCATCCCGGACAGGCCGTGCCCGATGCGGCTCCGGCTCGGATCGGAGGTGACCCACAGAGGTTGACTTAAGGAAGTGCCCCACATAGTATTGTCATACGCAAAACCGTCACTCAAGGAGAACCACATGGCTGAACGCCGCTACGACCGCAACCCGGGGCTCATGACCCTGCCCACCATCCCCGACGACAAGTACATCGTCGGGGCCGTCGTCGTCCTCATGGACGAGAACGGTTTCTACAGTGCACAGGCTGTCACCGGCAGCCTGGACGAGCTGCCCGAGCCGGAGACGCAGGAGATGCTCGGCGGCTACGTCGCCACCGCATTCGAGATCGCGAACACGAAGGCGATCCGATGAGGGTCTCGATGACCATCGAGTCCGACGGCGTGATCACCGAGGTGAGCCGGGATTACGAGCCGACGATCGTCGACTCCCCCGCCTACACCACTGAGCTCCACCCTGAGGGTGAGAGCCCGCAGCTCGCCCACGTCGCGGCATCCGTCGCCGGCGCTGCATACGCAGCGCACCGAGTCCACGTCAACTGACCTACGAAAGAGAGCATCACATGGCAGGCGAAACCGTAATCACCGTCGTCGGCAACTTGACTGCAGACCCCGAACTTCGGGCTACGCAGGGCGGGTTGTCCGTCGCGGGCTTCACCATCGCGTCCACCCCCCGCACGTTCGACCGCCAGGCGAACGAGTGGAAGGACGGCGATGCGCTGTTCCTCCGTTGCAACGCATGGCGCGAGCTCGGCGAGCACGTCGCGGCATCGCTCACGAAGGGCATGCGCGTCATCGCGACGGGCAACCTGGGTCAGCGTTCCTACAAGGACCGCGAGGGCAACGACCGCATCTCGATCGAGCTGGACGTGCAGGAGATCGGCCCGTCGCTGAAGTACGCGACCGCGCAGGTCACGCGAGCCACCCCGGGCGGGGGTCAGCAGGCCGCTCAGCAGCCGAACGCACCCCAGCAGGGGTACGGAGCGCCGCAGCAGGGTTACGGGCCGCCACAGGGCGCTCCGCAGGCTCCGCAGCAGCAGTACCAGCAGCCGCAGCAGGGCTACCCGGCACCGGGAGCTCCCCAGCAGGCACCCCAGCAGCCGATGCAGCAGCCTCAGCAGCCGGTCCAGCAGGCGCCGCAGCAGGCGGCACAGCCTGCC
>Ga0307414_10002158_pt1 | contig 10256 bp, 7 predicted proteins | sample DK1Ometagenome_FD_203804 | JGI IMG/M metagenome (GOLD analysis project Ga0307414, IMG submission 203804) | Maize rhizosphere microbial communities from greenhouse at UC Davis, California, United States - DK15-O-3 | ecosystem: Host-associated > Plants > Roots > Rhizosphere > Soil | place: USA...
AGGGACACAGGATACTGCTGAAGTGACTGGAAGACAAGCCCAAAACATGGCTTCCGCGACCGCCTTGGGCCAGCCTTCCGTATCAGACGCAAAGACCAAAAAATGTGATCGGGCGTAAGCCAACTTCAGCGTTGCTGCATTTACATTTCCATAAAGGACAATCTGCCCCTCCAATCGATGTTTTATCCTGAACTCCTCAATATTGGATCTTTCAACGCCTTCACCATAAAGATGGAGCGTCGCTGGAATCCCACGCAGATTAAGCAGTCGAGTTGTCTCACAGCTGATCATGGGATTCTTGCCCGGATGCAGACTGCCTACATAGATCAACTGAAGAGGTTCGGAAACCGAGATAGATCGGGGCTCTACCGGGATTTTGTCGGCCTCATGATAGGTAGCGGTAAAAAAACTCAATAGGTTCCTACTCTTGGGAGCCCATTCGCCGTAGACAAGTACTAGTATCTTTTTAGTCCAAACCTCACTGGAGAGGATTTTTTGTTGGAGCCGATAGGTTGTTGGCTGGTGACTCTCAGGATCCCAGTTCCCGGCGTATTTAGCAGTCTTTATTTTCCATGGGAAAAATATCTGAACCAAACATCCAATCAGCCCCATGTTTCCAGGGCACCGAAGATGAATGTGATCGGCTCTCGCCATTTCCCAAAATGTGATCAAAAAAATATACGGAATCGAGATGAGTGCGATAAGCCGGGATGACCAAGTAAGCAAGTCAAACCCGGGAACCCGAGTCAGCGAGATATTCGAGTGCAGGTAGCTCAAATCAATAGGATCGGGAGCGCTATATGGATCGATCGGTGCCAATATCCTCACCGCATCCACATGTTTGAGCCAGAGGTTCATTTCCTTGACATAGGGGCCATAGGCCCAGAAATCATCCCCTACTTTTCGATGAAGTACATGAGAAACAATCAAAAACCTCATGCTCCTTTTTTAGATTCTATTACCTGAGAATAGAAGTCGAGGTTTTGTCCTAAAATGTTGGAAACATTAAACTGGAAGTCAACTTTGTCCAAGCCTACTTTAGCTCTTCGGCGGGATTCTTCCGGATTGGAAAACACCTCGATCACCTTGTCTGCTATATCTGCAGCGTCGTGGGGATTGCAAAGCCATCCGGACTCACCGTGAGTGATTACTTCCGGGCCCGGCCCAGTGGTGGTGTACAGCACAGGTCGCTGCATCGCCATCGCCTCAGGAGCTACGAGACCCAGGGTTTCGATGTGCGATGGAAATACACAAAGATTCGCCTTTTCGTAAATAGAAGGAAGATCCGTCTGATCGACTGATCCGGGGAAATGAATCTTGGATTTCAGGGAAGGTGGAATAGTTTGTTGGAGTTTTTCCAAATACGAATTCCCGTATGCGTCTTTCCAGTCTCTGCCGTAGGCGTAGAGTTCGGTGTCTGGAAATCGCTCGACGATTGACTTCATGGCCTCCACCAGTTGACGGATCCCTTTTTTCTCTATCAGGGTACCGGCAAAAACCAATCTATATGGAGTCATCTGCTCAAATGACGAAGGAGTAAACATCTTCAAGTTGATGGGATACATGATCACCTTGAGTGGTTTGGATGTCATTGGTAGAAATTTAGCCGTATGATTGGCTACATACTGAGATACCGCTATAAATCCATCGGCCTTTTTGAAGGATCGTTTTTCCTGAAAACCCTTCCAAGCGTTGATCGGGCGCTGCTCTCCCTCTGCAAAAAAATGGTGTCCTCCATGCAGTCGGATGACATAAGCTATTCCGTCTATTTTATCCAAAAAAGCAAATCCAAGCTCAGAACCTTCAATGACATCGATGGGTTGGGTATGGTGCAGGGCTTTGATTTCAGAATTCAAGGCTTTGAAGTTTTGCCACCAGGCAATCCCTTTTTTCGTCGAGAAAGGAGTATATATGATATTTACCCCTTCCCTCACAACAGATTCTCTCAGTCCGTATGTCCCGTTGATCACTGTGACGTGATGGCCGGCCGCAACCAATGCGGGACAGATTACTTTCAGAAAGCTTCCGATCCCACCGTGGGCATGGCCAGGCTTAGGGTATTCATTGGATAGGTAACAGAGATGCATGTTCAATTTTTTCTTTTACTCAACGCCATCAATGCGTCTGCAATTCGGGAAGCTGAGGATTTCTCAAGATCCTGCCCGACGATCCTATCAAACCAAAGCTGTCTGTCGGGTGCAACTTCATCTGGGGATGACACCGCTTTCAGGGTTTGTGAGAGGATTTCGTCCGGTGAGTTGACATAGCCAACTGCTCTCCATGTCCCCATAGATCTGAAGTGTTGAAATTTGAAAATTGTATCCACGGACCAGTTCTTTCGGCCATTTGCGTGGTCATATCTCAGATACAATCCAACGTTACCAAAAGTCGAAAAATCAAGCGCCATGGTAGATCCCATATTGACGACAACTTTGCAGTGGAAGGCCATATTCACCAACAACTCGATGTCTTCGTACAAGGGAAAAAAATTGCCCCAGTGGCTCCCTTTGATCCATTGAGGTTCCAGTAGTTTAATTTGTGGGAATTCCGAAAGCACCGACCGGTACCGATCGACCTTCTCTACCGGCACCGGCCTAAAAATCAACTGCAAGCCCTCCTGATCCGACAGTCCGAGTGCGACATCTCTGAGGTACAGGGGGTCGTTGGGAGAAGTCAGCGTGTCGCAGCCAGAGAAGCAAATCCAGACTTTCTCAGGGTTTAAGCCGTATTTTTCAGCGAAGTCTTTTCTGTCCAGAACAATGTCTTTCTTAAAATAAAAATCGAATTGAGGAGAACCGGTCACGACCACCTTGTCGGGAGCGATTTCGGGATAGTAGGTCACCAACTCCTCCTTCATGTGATTACTCCACACCAGGTATTGGTCGGTTCGAAATGGCAATCTGCCTTTGGGTAAATTATCCCAGGAAAATATAGCTGTTGAGGTGGGAATATCGAGCGACTTGGCGGCCTCAATGGCGGCCGTGACAGAAAAAACCCGCTGATGGGTGCAAAAAAGCAGGTCAGGATTGATGGATTTCAGAAATGCTGTGGATTCGCTGAATTCCTTTGAACTTCTAATCCAGTCAAATCCGAGCGTTTCAGTTTTGGCAACCTTTTCATAGGTAGTGAGTCCAGCTCCGAAAAGCTCAGCAGCCATGTTCAACATCTTCCCTTTGAAAGAGCTAGACGCACCAGACCAGTTGCTCAAAATGGTAGGATTGTTTTGAGCTTGGGCATTTAGTCGAATCCTTCCAAATCTACCCGCCTCTCTTAGAAACTGTACTCCTATCCCATTGGGCTGGTGGATGAACGGATATTTTTCCAAACTCACCTGCAGGAGATCTTCAGCTTTTTGGATCAGCTCCTCATCCAGACTATGCCAGAGAACTACTTCATGCCCAGCCTGAATGAAAATAGGAATAACGTCAGAATATAGGTAATTTCTGATACCAACGCCATCCGGTATCAGCAAGCAAATCTTCATGGTTGAGAGAGCAATTAACTAATTTGAAAATTTGGGGCTTTTCTCAAATGGAAGACTCTAAGCCAAATCTCCAGCACCAATACTGAAAACAGCACCCTTGCCAATCTTTGGCTAGGAGATGATCTAAACTCTTCCACCAATCCTATAATCCCCTTCTTATTCAGTGACAAATATTCTTGCGAAAGCCCATCATTTAGATAGGTTTCCAATAGATCTCCCCAAGAACCCAGTAGATATTTCAAATACGGAATGGAAAACCCCTTTTTTGAGCCTTGGTGTTCATAGCCTGCAAACTCAGAATACAGGGATCTGGTGATTTCCTTGTCCTTACCGGTAGGCATGAGGGAGGTCAGGCTTGATGACAGCGAAAGATCTACCAATGTGTGGTCGAGAAAAGGGACCCTTACCTCCAGTGAGCTGTACATTGCCGCAGCATCTACTTTGAAAAGGAAATCTCCCGGCAATCTGGTCATCAGATCCACTCCAAACGAAAGTTTGGCGGGATTGTCCCGGTATTGGATCTCCAAGTCCCTGGCTACTTTAAGTACCCTACCCTCCGGGTTCTGGCCGAGAAATACCTTTGAAAAAATCCCAGTAAGGTTATTCTTGGAATAAAACCCCGGCCACCCTCCCAATTTAAATCTGTTCTTGTCATTCAGGTATTTTTCTGAAAATTCAGGGCTGATGCTCCCAAAGAAATTTAAAGCCGAAGCTCCAAGAGGAAAGGGCTTGCTTCCATACTTCTGATACAGATTCGGTTTACCGTATGAACCAAACACTTCATCTCCTGCGTCTCCGGAGAGCATCACTTTGGTATGACTGGCAACTGATCTGGTTACCAAATGGGTAGGAATCAAGGAAGCATCCGCCAGTGGCTGCATGTGCTGGAGAAGTTGGCCGAGTATTTCAAGCGAACTGGGATCGACTGTGATTATCTCTTGTCGAATGTCAAGCTTTTTTGCAAACCGGGTGGCGTCAGCTGCTTCGTCTGAATGCGGATCTCCCGTAGACATCGTAATAGCGAGAATATCAGGCTTGATTTCTTTGGCGATGGCGGTGATGACCGATGAGTCAATACCAGAGGAAAGAAAAGTGGCCACAGGGACATCGGCATGAAGTTCATTCTCAACGATTTGAAACAACTTTAATCTCACTTCTTTTCGGAGTTTCTCAAAGCCTAAGTTTTCTTTCGCATTTTTAGGAAAACTGTAATAACAATCCCACTTCAGTTTCCCCTCAGAAATCTCCAACTGATGAGCTGCCGGGAATACCTGTACTTCGGAATAGATCGTATGATGTTGATTGATGTACATGTTTTCCATCAAATCCACGACCGCCTGAGGATTTATGGTCAACTCATGAGGATATAGCTCCCGCAAGGCCGCCAATTCTGAAGAAAAATAAAAGGTCTGATCGTGAAGAATATAGAAAAAGGGCTTTTCTCCAAATCTGTCCCGCGCAGCAAAAATGGTGTCATTCACCAAATCATAGATTACAAAGGCAAACATCCCGACTAATCGTTCTGTGAGCTTTTGCCCATACTCCCTAAATGCAACCAATAGAACCTCAGTATCGGAGGTCGTCAAAAAGGAATGTCCCAGCTCTTCAAGGTCCTTTTTTATATTTTGATAGTTATAGATCTCGCCGTTAAAAATTATTTTCAGGCCAAGGTCCGGACGGTCAAAGGGTTGGTTTGCCGCTGTGGACAAGTCGATGATGGAAAGTCTGTTATGACCAAGCGCTATTTTAGAATCGCTCCAGAATGATCGAGCATCAGGGCCACGATGCTTTTGGGCGAGCAAAGCATTCTGAAGAGCCAGCGTATCAGAATCTCTAAGCTCTCCAGTAAGTTTGATTATTCCGGCTATGCCACACATAAATTAGGATTCCAATGCATTTAGGAGTCTTCTATTCCAATCATCCAGATTTTGGAAGTTGGACAATGAATCACGCTCCGGCGCAAAGTCACTTCTACTATCCCATGCCTGGTCAAAGGCTTCAACCCAAGACTCAATAATGTTTGGGGATTCTACCAAATAGGAATTTGGGAGGTTTTGAACCACTTCGGGAATCCCACCAGTACTGGACACAATCACCTGATTGCCACACTTGGCAGCTTCGATCAGGGACAAGCCAAATCCCTCTTTCCACAGGGAAGTAAAACAATAGAAATCACCGATCTGGAGATAGTTAGGAAGTTCAGCGTTGGGGATTTTACCCAGTGATTTCCAGCTATCATCGGCCAGCTGCAAGTCTTTTGGAGCCCCTATCAAGAGAATCTTCAAATCCGGATAAATTGCTTGCAGACGTTTACCTAACTGCAGGAATAAATCCAGCCCTTTCTTCGGTCTTGGATTAGAAACCCAGAGGAGGATCTTGTCCTGATCTCGGTATCCCAATGAAAGTTTACTTTGGAGTTTGTCTGCCGGGGAGAGAGGAAAAAACAGGTTGCTGTCGCAACCATTCCCTATAATCTCGACAATTGGAGCAAACACATCATTTCTCCTGCGTGTTTCCTGATATCCCAATTGGGTCAAAAAATAGACTTTGTTGACTTGCTTACCCCAGGCTTCCGGAAGAATAAATGAATGCCCGTGAAATGAAAAATCCAACCGAACAGTTGACTTCTGTCGGGTTTTCCAATCAGCGATTGCCTCAAGCAGCGCAAGATCGTCCATCACCAACAGCTGTATTTCAGTCTGATCCTTGGTCAACCTCTCCAAGGCCTTGAAGTATTGGGAAGCTACCAGTAGCGCGGGAGATTTCCTTAAAATCTTCGCCAGAATTCCGGGTTTCGCTTTCTCTTTTCGACAGTAAACAAACTGCCCACCCGGAGTATCGGTCGGAGAAAGAATCCAATCAAACAGCTTTGGATGACTTTCCAAAAGTCGGGTGATTCGATTGGTCCAACTGCCGATTTTAGCGCTGGGAAGTCCAGTATTTGAAATTAAAATCCGGATCAAAATCTTGTCAAAACTCTTGGAGCTCAACCATCCGTTTAAACTGGGAATTTTCTGAAAGCAGGATTTCAAAAGGTGCGGACTGAACGATCTCGCCTTTGCTCATCAGTGAGATCACGTCAGCTTTTCGAATGGTACTTAGTCGGTGCGCGATGATGACCATGGTAAATTTGCCCATGAGCATATCTATATTATCTTGAATCAGGCGCTCAGTCTCTGAATCCAATGCTGAAGTGGCCTCGTCAAAAATCAAAACGTCCACCTCTTTAAACAGTTCCCGGGCTATCGAAACGCGCTGTTTTTGTCCCCCACTGATCAGCAGACCATTGTCACCCAGGCGGGTAGTTTCCCGATCTGGCAGATTGTCGAGGAAGGCATCAATATTGGCCAGTTTTACGGCACGGTCAAAACGCTGTTTATTTTCCGCTGTCTTCGGAGCCCATAGCGTGATGTTATTGTAAATATCGTCATTGAAGATTACCGGCTCCTGGGTAATATATCCAAATCGCTTTCGATAGCTACTCAGTGACACCTGCATCCGATCTAGGCCATTGATTGAGACCGTCCCCTCGGAGGGGTGTACCAGACCAATTAACAAATTAACAAGGGTGGTTTTTCCCGATCCGCTTTCTCCAACGAAGGCATAGGTTTTCAGGGGAGCAAAGTCAAAATTAACCTCCTTCAATACCTGAAATCCATTTGGGTAGGTAAACGAAACTCCTTTAAGCGAAAGTTGGTCTATTTTAACCGTTACACTTGAATCAATAAGCGTCTCTCTATTTTTATCAAAGTCTTCAATCAATTTAACTGAAGAAATTACCCCTCCGATGTTAGAGATAAATCCCTGCCAACTTCCTTGAAGTGTAACGATATAGTTCAAGGCTCTATAGAGAAAAACCAAACTCAATACGATTGAAGCAAGACTTCCTCCCATGAACTTGACCTGAATCAAAATAATGATAGCAACCACAATGAGAATGATCGGCTCCCTAGCACTGTTCATGATGGAGCCGTATATCCCTATTTTCCGTTGGTTACGTTCGATTTGATCGATTACATCCTTGAGTTTGGATTTGTATTCCTGAAAATAATCCGTCGCCTTCAAGTACTTGAAATTATGGACAGCTTGAATCAAGTAGGATTGAAAACTATTGCCGAGGGCCGACAGCCCAACGGAAGCCTTCTCGGTATTTTTGAAAAGGTAGCGAAAAACAAAATTGGACAAATAGCCGCCTATCGCCACCAAAATAGCAAATTGATAATTTGACAAGAAGGCCAAGCCAATATACACCAGCAATAAAATGGCATGCTGAAGGCTATTAAAATAGGCTAAAAACCCATAGGTCAATTTGAGCGCCTCGGCCGACAAGGTATTCTGAATCCTCCCAGAGTCCATGTTTAAAAATTCCTTATAGTCCAGGTTACTGAGTCCGTCAACCATTCTATAGCGAATGGTTCTAACGAATTCATTTTGCAACTTGACCTTATAGTATCCGTCGATAAATCGAAATATAGACTTCACTGCAAACAACACGACCATGAAACCCACTATTGTGGTAATGGTAAGTGAAAATCCCAAGCCTTCGATGAATTTCAACAAAAAATCAAGCTCACCCAGAGAGGTTGAAGATTGGAGCATTTGCTCATCCGCAGCCACTTCAAAAATGGGGACAAACATCGCAAGCCCAAACCCATCCAATAGCCCCACTAAAAGTGAAAGGAAAATAATCACAAACAATCTAGGGCCGAGAAACCCATAAAAAAACTTAAAGTGTCTGAAATACTTATCAAATATATTATCTAGAAATCGCATATTATCAGACCCTGTGCTTGAATGAGAACTTCTTAAACTTGTAGTAAATGTTATACTTCATAAGTTTAAGAAAGCTGAATGAAATTTTGTCATTGTGAGTTCCATCGTACGCATCATAAGCAGGGTATGCAGGCCAAAGGCTGAAATCTCCACCATCCAGAAGAAAAAGATGTAAGCTCCTCATAAATGTATTTTCCATATACACCTTTTGAGATTCATCAAGGTAACGATCCACAGCAACCCTGAAGTAATTGTGATAGTAACTCTTGCGCATTACCATCAGTCTCGTGTCTGCCCACTTTAGATTCCGGGTGGGATTGATGTACACTTCCTTCTCCACCCCGTGGGTCGGAGTAAGTATCTGGTCTATATTTCTAATGATGTATCTACCGGTGATCTTAATTAGATACTCGACCTCGTTGAGCAGGCGAGAATGTATCAACGCGTAGTCGATGATCTCGACCTCTCCTTGGGACTTACCCAGATGACTCCTCTTCGTCTCAAAAACCAAATACTCAAACTGAGTATTTGCAAGATAGGAAGACTGGATTTTTTCAGAGCGGTATCCGCAATTGTCTACCAAGACAACCCGATATCCTTTTGCCAGATAAAATCCTACCGCTTTGAAATAGTCCTGTTCACGATCTTCAACGTTGAACCTCCCCTGCGTGGAAGCATTAAAAGGTTTGATTGACGCCGACAGAAGTAAAACCTGTTTTTCTTTCAACTCAAAGTCCTATTTTGGAATATTTGAAGGCTCGTTGTTTTGGCCTTTATGTATAAAAATCAAATTATGGTAAAAGTGCATCGATACGATGTTTTTATCATAATAGGTAGGTTGATAGTCATCCAATTTAAATTCCGTGAAATTGAGCCCATCCGTTAATGATTTGAAAAAACCCATAGACGTAGATAGATTGTTCAGATTCACACTATCGCCCAAAAAACTTGGCCAATAAGACGTCTGGACATCCTCTATCACGTAAATTCCGCCTGTCTTCAACTTTGGAAAAAGATGCTTGAATGTAGTGATTACGTGTTCATTGAGGTGGCTTCCATCATCGATAATCAAATCCAACTCTCCGATATCTCCGACTACTTTATCCAAAAATTCAACATCAACCTGGCTGCCCTGAAAGATCCTAATTCTATTTTCCTGCAGAAGCGACTTGTCTTGAATATCAATGGAATAAATCTTCCCTTTTGAAAAAAACCGCTTCCACATCCGCAAGGATCCACCTCCCTGATGGGGATCATCGTATCCGCCTACTCCAATTTCAAGCAGATTGATCCGTTGATTTCTAAACGGTAAAAAATGATTTTTATAGTGTTGAGTATAAAAATGTTTCCCCCATTTATCGGTTTTATACAGCGTAGCCAAGAAATTCAAGTCAGAGGATTTCCCAATCGATCTGAAATAGTTGACTTTTTCTATAATTTTGCGTCTTTTCTTAAAAGGAAGATGAGCAAATCTACCATCAAGTATCTCTAATAAACCCATTGCGCCTTTCAGGAAAAAAGTTTTTTGCTTTTCTTTTTATCATCGTCATAGTAGCCGTAACCGTAGCCATAAGTATAGCCGTAGCCATAGGTTACTTTACTTCCATCGACTCCGTTAAATACCGCATAGATATTCTTTAGATTCTTGCTCATCTTAAGGCCGTTGAGAGCATCCACAAAGTTCCGTTGGGAATAATTTTGTCTAAAGACAAATATCGTCAAGTCAACATGGGGAAGCAGATCGAGCGTTTCGCTGACCAGTCCGACTGGTGGAGTATCTAGGATCACCACATCGTACTCTTGTTTGAGCTCCGCAATCATTTTTTCAAATCGTTGCGTGAATAGCAATTCTGCGGGGTTTGGCGGAATCGGGCCTGACAAAAGGATATCCAGATTGTCATATCCCGTGTTATTCACAGCGAGTCTCCAATCTTCGAGTTGACCGCTGAGATACGAGGACAGTCCGGAGTCATTTTTAATCCCAAAATCCTGGAAAATC
>Ga0307414_10002159_pt1 | contig 10253 bp, 6 predicted proteins | sample DK1Ometagenome_FD_203804 | JGI IMG/M metagenome (GOLD analysis project Ga0307414, IMG submission 203804) | Maize rhizosphere microbial communities from greenhouse at UC Davis, California, United States - DK15-O-3 | ecosystem: Host-associated > Plants > Roots > Rhizosphere > Soil | place: USA...
GAGCGCCAGCAGGAGCTTCACGTAAAGCTCTCCGTTCGCCTCATTCAGCATACGCTCCGCAGCAGGGAGGTCGTCCTTGCGAAGGTATGATTTGCATATCAGGAAAATCGCCTCGCAGTAGCCGTCAGCATAGCGGAGTCGTTTGCTGAGTACGGCGGCCTGCCGCGCGAACATGATGGCGCTGTCGGGCGATGTCAGCGTTTGCTTCCGATGGCAGATACTGCTGATCTCCAAAAGCAAATTGACTCTCGCAGTGTCCTCCCCCGTTTTTTGAAGGCGAAGGTAGCGCGCATTCAAACCCGATGACGGATACTTTTTGATCGAAAGGCTGCTCGTGGTAGGCTGGCAAATTCCTAAACCCAACACAGTATGTATAAGGCTTGCGGTGAAAATGATTCTGGTTATCATCCTGGTAACAGAGGTGCTTCTAATTCTATCGATTTTGTGAAAATATAATGTTACTGGAAAAATGGCAGATTGAAAACACTCCGCCAGCGCATTTGCTGTATCAGTTATCGCAAGTGATGTACTGGTGCCAATCGAGTGTGGTGATGCACATGAAAGGCTGGTTTTTACTTGATAGATTTAGGCCAAATTAATCAATGTCGACTGATAGCTAAAAGCGCTCCATGTATTATGCTACTCATTTACAGCACCTTTGCCTCTGGATTTCTGTAAAACGATTTCGTGGCTCTGCATGGCTGTGCGTTTTTCTGCTTACCATCTGCGCGCAGGCCACCGCCCAGGATCGCACGGGTTACGACGATCTCCCAAGGCAACGCCTGCTGGTCCGCATTACCGCGCAATATATCCATACGATCAGTCAGGGGCAAATCGATATGGACTCCGCGATCCGCATTCCCTGCAATGTGTACGGCCTGAGCTACCTGCTGCCTTACAACGAGGGCTATCACGAGGGCCGGGAGCATGCAGGCACCCGGCTGGTCAATACCGGGAATATCAAGGACGCCAGGGCACTTCTCACAACGCTCCGGGGAGCGGAACGGCTCCGGCTGCTCACCGAACTGGGCAGTTATTTCATCTTCAAACCGGGTACCGAACCGGCCGACCTGAATGCAGCACGTTTGTATATCGACGAAGCCATGCGCCTGAGTGAGAAGGCCTCCGGACCATGGAAATTCGAAAATATCCTGCTCAAAGCACATTTAGCCGACCAATACGGGTACCATGACGAAAGCCGGAAACTGTTCGGCATAGCGGAAGCATTGGCCGAACGATCCGGGAATGCATTGGCGCACGCGAGGGCGCTGATGAGCGCGGGAGAAGTACTGCATTACGGTGATCCCGAGCGGCTTACCCGGTTCGAAAAGGCGCTTTCCATTTATAAGTCCAATAAAAAAGTCGATAGGGAAATTGACGCGCTGTCGCTGATCAATATCGAGAATTTCGTAGCCAGGCGATACGACGCCGCGGAAGTGCTCCTCCGTGAAATCGTGAAGCTGCAAGCCGAGCTGAATTTTCACCACCAGCAGTATCCCTTCGACGCGCTATCCTGGCTGAACTACCGGAAAGGCGCGCTTACCAATGCATTGTTTTACTCCAACAAAAGCTTCGCCTGCCTTGCATCCAAGTCCGACTCCACCTTCATTCCCTTCTTCTACACGCGCCGGGGAATGATTTACGAACGCTTGTACAGATACAACGAGGCAATGCGCTGGTACGACAAGGCCCTCTCCGAACTCACGCCGGACACCCGGCTGTTCTGGTACCGGTCGGTGATCGGGAAGGTGGGCATGCTCAATCGTACCGGCAAAGCCAGAGAGGCCCTGGAAATGCTGGGCGAAACATACCGCACCTACCCGCCTTCATCGTATTTCGAGCAAATGCATTTCGCGCTGCTGCTGGGAATGAGCTATGAAAATGTAAGAGACTTTGAAAAGGCGAAATCGGAATACCAGACGTTTCTGGCCATGGCCGACAAGTTTCCCACCGAGCATATTTATGACGAGTTTCCCGCCGCATTTCTCGGCATTTCAAAGTTTTACCGGACCATCGGCAAAACGGAAAAGGCGCGACGCCTGCTTTCGAAAGGGAATGATTTCGCCTCCACATTTGATGTGTATGCCAAAGAAAATTACTACTATAATTTGTACAAGATCGATTCGATGGAAGGGCGGTACCTGGATGCGATCCGGAACCAGACCCTGAGCTACGAGTCGATGGATTCGATATTTGGCTACGAACAGCGAAAAAGGGCCGAGGAACTGCTGGTGAAGTACGAACTGGAAAAAAAGGACAAAAGCATTAAGCTCCTGAACAGTCAGAACCAGCTTGAACGCATTAAAACCGAACAGGCGCACCGGGCGCGGAACATCACGATCGCCGGTTTGCTGCTGACCACCATTATATTGTTGCTTTTGCTGAACCGTTATCTGATGAAGCGGCGGGCCAATCACCAGCTGGAAGCGAACCAGCGCGAACTGGACCAGAAAAATACATTTCTGGAAACACTCAACCACGCGCAGGATAAGCTGCTCAAAGAAAAGGAATGGCTGATCACCGAGCTGCACGACCGCGTGAAGAATAACCTGCATACGGTGATCAGCTTGCTGCATTCGCAGTCGGTATACTTGCAGGACGATGCCGCCCGGCTGGCATTGAAGGATAGCCTCAGGCGGGTACACGCGATGTCGCTCCTGCACCAGAAGCTGTATCGCGATGAAAGCTCATCCATGGTCGGCATGACCGAGTATATCAACGACCTGATCGCGTACCTGCGCGAGAGTTTTGACGACAGGAAGCGGATCATGCTCGAACAGCACCTTGAAACAATAGACCTGGATGTTTCGCAGGCTGTTCCATTGGGTTTGATTTTAACGGAAAGTGTCGTCAATGCATTTAAGTACGCATTCGTGAACGGGAAAAAAGGGACGATCAGCATTGCATTGAAACACGACGGCCCCGAGCACCTGCTGCTCGAAGTCTCCGATAACGGTGTGGGATTGCCGCCCGGAATGGATATAAACCGGCAGAGCTCGCTCGGCCTGCAACTGATAGCGGGGCTCACCAAGCAGCTCAACGGTGTTTTCAATATAGGGAACAAAAGTGGCGTCCACGTGACGGTTAGGTTCCTGAATGGCGGTAAATGACATCGTGAACGGCACTTTTGCAATGCTGACGGCTTGCTCGAAACCGGATAGCCCCTATTTCAGCGAACCTTTCAGCAGATCGAAGAATTGAGTCGCCGCGGCTTCGCTTTCGAGCCAGGGCAGGTGCCCGCAGTTTTCAATGAATAATATTTCCGTTTGCGGGATAATGCTTTGGGTTTCGTAAACGGTGGATTCGCCCACCGGGTCCTGACGTCCCTGAATGATGTACACCGGCCGGGTAAACTTCCGCAGGCTTGCAACGCGGATGCTTTCCGTCTTTTTGTAATCGCTCAGCGCCAGCGAGTTGACCTTTGCCGACTGGTAATTGGCCAGGTTGGTATCGACCAGCGCCTTCGTAGCCAGCGCTTTATCGCGGTTGTAGAAGTAACCCGGCCAGATGGCTTTCAGGCTGAGCGCGAAATTATGGGCCGCTTTCGATTCGGCCACGTCCTCCTCGTGCAGGCGCACCCGGATATTGCTTTTGAAATATTGGAAAAATTTTTGCGTAATGCCGCCCGGCCCCAACAGCACCAGCCTGTCGACGTTGCTCGGGTACCTGGCCGCGTAAGCCAGCGCGAGCATACCGCCCCAGGAATGCCCGGCCAGGATGAGCTTGTCGATATGCAATTGTTTTCGCATCAGTTCGAGGTCTTCCACGTACCGGTTTACATTAATCACACTCGAATCTAATTTCCCAACGATGGACGAGCCGGTTCCCCGCTGGTCGGGAACGACGAACCGGTACTGCGGCAATGCTTTCCAGATGGGTTCAAGGTAAGCGGCATTAAATCCAGGGCCGCCAGCTAGCAGTATGACGGGCTTGCCCTGGCCGTATTCGCGAACATGCATCGGAATGCCGTCCGCCGCTCGGATTACATGCACCTGCTGTGCGTAGAGGGGTGAGAACAGAAGGGGTAAAACCCAGATAATTTTCAAGCTTTTTCGGATGTACTTCATAACGGACTTAATCTTTTTTGCGCGAAGATCGGGGCCGTGGTTTTGGCAAGCATTCACATAGGGTAATTTCTGCGGAACCTCTCAAAATGCATTGAACCCGCCATCCCATGCAACGTATACATCACCTTCCGGGATTGGAACATTGAAAATGGCGGGCGACAGCGGGATTTTTGTCCCAAGCAATTTTTCAAACACTTATTATCGAAACAATGAAAAAACAAATCGCCTTTTTGTTTGCATTCACCGCGGGTATTTGCTTCAACACGTTTGCGCAAAAGCCGGCAGCGTCACTGCTTACCCCGGATGACCATGCGCTGGTACTGGTCGACCATGAGAGCCAAATGGCCTTTCCCGTCAAAAACATTACCATCGAACAATTGAGGACCAACGTTGCGCTCATTGCGGGCGGTTCTAAAATTTTTAAGGTACCCACCGTAATCACCACCGTTGCCGAGAAAAGTTTTAGCGGTCCCGTTTTTCCAGAGCTGCTGGCGGCTTATCCTCCGGCATCATCCGGCTACCTCGACCGGACGACCATGAATCCGTGGGAAGATGCCCCTACCTACAAGGCCATTGTGGCAAAGAGTAAAAAGAAAATCGTTTTTGCCGGGCTCTGGACGAGTGTTTGTATCGTAGGGCCGGTGCTTTCGGCTATCCAGGACGGTTACCAGGTGTATGTGATCACCGATGCCTGCGGTGACGCGAGCGACGAAGCACACCAGATGGCCGTTCACCGCATGATCAAGGCAGGCGCCACGACCATGACCTCCATGCAATACGTACTCGAACTGCAACGCGACTGGGGCCGGAGCGCTACCTACAATGCGGTGACCGACCTGTTCCGCGATTACGGCGGTGCTTACGGCATCGGAATCCAGTATTCGAGGGAGATGATCAAGCATTGATCGGGATGTGGTCTTTCAGAATCATCGCCATTTGCCTCCTAGGATCCATTACGTGCAGCTTCGGGCAAAACCGGGCAGACCTGATCGTCGTCAATGCAAAGGTATACACGATGGCGGCCGACGGGCAAACGGCCCAGTCGGTGGCCATTGCTTCGGGGAAAATACTGGCTGTCGGGACCCATGCTCAGGTGCTTAAAACGAAAGCAAAAAATACCAGGGTCATCGACGCCGGCGGCCGGACGGTAATTCCCGGATTGTTCGACAGCCACTTGCACGTCATCCGCGGAGGGCGGTTTTATAATGCGGAATTGCGATGGGACGGCGTGAAAACGCTAAAAAGGGCCATTGAAATGCTCCGCGAGCAGGCGCAGCGCACACCGCCGGGCCAATGGGTGCGGGTGGTGGGCGGCTGGAGCGAGTACCAGTTTGCGGAAAAACGACTGCCGACCCTGGCTGAAATCAACGACGCGACCGGTAAAGTTCCGACCTTTATTTTGTACCTCTACGGAAAGGCATGGCTCAATAAAGCCGCACTAGCAGCCCTGGACATCGGCGCGGAGACGCCCAATCCGCAGGCCGGCCTGATTGAAAAGGACGAAAACGGTAACCCGACGGGCTTACTCGTAGCCGAGCCGAATGCATTCATCCTGTATTCGACGTTGGCCAAACTCCCTGAGCTCACCGCCGAAGAAAAGATCAATTCGACCATTCAGTTTATGTCGGAACTCAACCGGCTGGGCGTTACGGCGGTCATGGATGCCGGCGGCGGGTTTCAGAATTTTCCGGACGACTATGCGATCACCGATTCGCTGCACCGGAAAGGGCTGCTCACCGTGCGGCTTCCGCATTACCTTTTCGCACAAAAGAAGGGTACGGAGCTGGCCGACTACACACGCTGGATCGGTATGGCCGACGTAGGGCATGGGCATTCGGCCCATGCAAGCGGAACAGGCTATGGCGTCGCCGGCGGGGGTGAAAACCTGGTGGCGGAAGCGGCTGATTTCGAGAATTTCCTTTTCCCGCGTCCGGACCTGCCGCATACCATGCCGGGTCAGCTCGCCCCGGTGATTGAACTGTTGCTGAAAAACAAATGGCCCTTCCGGCTCCACGCAACCTACGATGAAAGCATTTCAAAAGACCTGGATGTGATCGAACAGGCGAGCAAGCAAGTTTCTATCGAAGGTATTCCCTGGTTCTTCGATCACGCCGAGACGATCAGCAAAGCGAATATGCTGCGGATCAAGGCATTAGGAGGCGGTATCGCGATCCAGCACCGTATGGCGTACCAGGGTGAGCTGTTTGTAAAACGCTACGGGAAGAAAGCAGCGTCGGCAGCGCCGCCGGTAAAGAAAATGCTGGAATTGGGCCTGCCCGTTGGCTTGGGTACGGACGGAACCCGCGTCGCGTCGTACAACCCCTGGGTTGCATTGCAATGGCTGGTCACCGGTAAAACGATCGGCGGCATTCAAGTCACGGATAAGGACAATATCATCGATCGCTTTACGGCATTACGTTTATTGACCTCCGGTGGTTATGCCCTCCTGAAAGAGGAATCCAAAGGCATAATCCGGCCAGGAGCCGAGGCGGACATTGTGCTGCTCAGCCAGGATTACTTTTCGATACCCGAGGAGCAGATCGATTCCATTACTTCCCATCTGACGATCCTGGACGGGAAAATCGTCTGGGCAGACGAACCATTTACCTCCATAGGGCCGCCAAAGCTGCCCGTCATCCCTGAATGGAGCCCGGTTAAGCATTATGGCGGCTATCAGGCTGAATAAATGGCGCCGCAAGGCCTGGCTCCTGGTGACGATCCTCATCCTGGGGCCAGGGTTTTGTTACGGGCAGGAAACCGGGTTCAAAACGCTGCGGTATGAAGAGGATTACAGCAGCCTTGTAGCGGACTCTTCCGCAGGATTGTACCACAGGATGAAGCATTTACCATTGGGGCGCACGCGCTCGTATGTGTCCGTGGGCGGCGAGGTGCGCTACCAGTACTTTTGGTATAAAAATCCGGGCTGGGGCGCCGAACCGAACGACCCGGACGGGTTTGTCTTCAGCCGGTTCCTTACCCACGCAGACCTCCACCTAGGCGGGCGTGTGCGATTTTTTACGCAATTGCAAAGCAGTATGGCAGCCGGAATGAGCGCCGCCGCCAGCCCGGTAGACGAAAACCCGCTGGATATCCACCAGCTGATGATGGACATTGATTTGTCTGCCAAAAAGAACAAACAGTTGCTCTTACGGATCGGAAGACAGGAGCTCAGCTACGGTTCGCAGCGCCTGATTTCCGTGCGCGAGGGCCCGAACAGTCGTCAGGCGTTCGATGCGGCCAGGCTCGTATTCACGCGGGAGTATTTCCGGGCCGATGCATTTTATTCCACTTATGTAAATGCGCGGAAGCATATTTTCGACGAGCGCTTCTGGGATGGTTCCAGCCGGCTTTGGGGCAGCTACATTGTGATTCCACCTATCAGCAGGTTTCCGGGGTTGGACCTTTACTACCTCGGCGTGCGCAAAGATGGCACTTTTACCGACGTTTCAGGCCGCGAGCAGAGGCATTCCATGGGCACCCGGATCTGGAAAAACAAAAACCGCGTCTCGGCCGACTTTGAAGGGGTGTACCAGTTCGGGCGCATCGCAGCCGCACGAATCCGTGCCTGGACTGTGTCGATGGATGCGTCCTATCGGTTAAATATCAATCGGTTAACACCTGTTTTGGGTATGAAATCGGAGCTCGTGAGCGGGGACAGGCGGCACGGCGACGGATTGCTCAATACGTTCAATCCCTTATATCCGAGAGGCGCCTACTTTGGCCTGGCGTCGCTTATCGGCCCTTACAACCTGGCAGATCTTCATCCCTATTTTCAGCTCGGGCTGGCCCGGCACATTACCTGGTCGGTCGATTACGACGTATTCTGGCGAGTGAGCCGGCATGACGGGTTATATGCAGTCAATGGCGCATTGATTCACAATGGACTGGGTATCAACTCTAAATCTATTGGCAGGCAGCTTGGTACCGACATTGGCATCGAGCCGAACCGCTTCCTGGACCTGAAACTGGAATTCACCTGGTTCGATACGGGAACGTTCCTCCAACAGGCGGGCCTCGGCAAGCCGATTTACATGGCGGGTTTCACCGCTGCCATTAAATATTGAGTACCTGCGATAGGTACAGCAAGGCCGGTATTACGCACATTGGCTATGCTTTGCCACCTGCCTAATTTTGTCCAGCAAACTTCCCGCCTGTCATTTTACCCTTCATTTCACGAACCTTTTTAACCATTTAAAATTATGAACCCAATTGACCAGTTCAGCGACGCGCAATTCGCCAGCGACGAGTGCGGCGATACATTGTGGAACGAGGAAAACCTGAATCCACCTGGCGCGCAGGCCCTCACAGCTAATTTTTACCTCACCAATAATCAATCAATCACAATGAAGACCAAACATCAGTACATCAAGATCAATGGCGTGAATATCTTTTACCGTGAGGCTGGCCCGCAGGATGCGCCGGTCCTGGTGCTGCTGCACGGCTACCCGTCGTCGTCGCATATGTTCCGGAACCTGATCACCAATCTGTCCGACCGCTTCCGCCTGATCGCCCCCGATTACCCGGGCTATGGAAGGAGCGAGCAGCCGCCGATCGCTGAATTCTCCTATACATTCGAGAACTATTCGAAGATCGTACAGGCATTGCTCGACGAACTGGGTATCAGCAAATTCAGCCTGTACCTGATGGATTACGGCGCACCAGTGGGTTGGAGGATCGCCTCGGGCAACCCGGATCGCATCCAAACGCTCATCGTTCAGAATGGCTGCGCCTATGAAGAAGGACTGGAAACTTTCTGGGACCCCATTAAAGCATATTGGATAGACCGCAATGACAAAGTTTCGGAAGAAAAATTGAGGGAATTTCACTCGCCTGATGGTTTGAAATGGCAGTACACCCACGGCGTGCCCGATCCGGTTGTGGTAAGCCCCGACAACTGGGAAGTGGATTTGCGGCATTTGGAACGCGAGGAAAACGGCCAGATTCAGCTGGATATGTTTTATGATTATCAAACCAACGTGGTCCTATACCCGAAATGGCAGCAATACCTGCGTGAAAGCAACCCGCCCATGCTGATCGTCTATGGCAAAAATGATTACATCTTCCCCGTAGGCGGCGCGGAAGCTTACAAGCGGGATGTCAAAGACCTGGAATATCATTTGTTCGATGCGGGCCATTTTGCGCTGGAAAGCGTGGGGGAGGAGATTACGGATAAGATCAGGGATTTCCTGGGACGGAAAGTGCAATGACATTGCCGGCAAGTGCTCTGGAATGACGGCTCCGGTGGACATACCCGGTTACAGCGGCGATTTATCGCCGCTTTTTTGCGTTTTCAGACAGTTCGTTAGCCCATGCGGGCCATTGGGTCATTTTGAAAAAATGCATTTTGCCCTTTTATTTGGAACTACATCTTAATTTAATGCAGGCGTCGTATGCGATATAAAATGCTCATTGTGGAGGACGAGTTCATTGTGGCCAATGATTTAAGGATCATTTTAACGCAGGCTGGCTATGAGGTATGCGGCGTGGCGGCGTCGGCCGAGGAAGCCGATGCGCTTTTGCTAAGCGTCCGGCCAGATCTCGTCCTGCTGGATATCAGGCTTGACGGGAAAAGGTCGGGGATCGACGTCGCCAGAAAGCTGCGTGCGGAAAGCCTCGCATTTGTGTACATATCCGCCAACTCCGACCAGGAGACATTGGAAGAAGCCAAACGGACCGACCCATACGGATTTATTGTGAAACCGTTCAGGAAGCGGGACTTGCTCGTTGCGATCGACATCGCATTGTACCGGCACAAGCACGTGGTCGAGTCGAGATTGAAGCAGGAGGGGTTACTGGAAAATCAGTTGAAGGAACTACACGGTACCGCCATTGACACCGCAGAAAAACTAATAAAAACGGCCATGCTGTTGCAGCCCCATATCCCGTTCGACCTGATCGCTTGCGCGAGATGGCCGGGTAATGCGGCAAATTCCGAGCATTTGGCTTATATACGCGTCGGTTTCGATGAATATCAGGTGATAGGCAAGCAGCAACTGATTACTGTTTCCGGCTTGAAAGAGGCGGTCATCACCGTGGCAATGGATAGCAGTGCGCCTTTGACAAATCCTGCGATTTACAACAGCGGCTCGCCGATGCCTGATAGCCATGCCGCATCCTTGCCCGAATTATACCTGGACTCTTTCAAGTTGCATTCCTACCTGGCTTTCCCGGTTGCCGCGGGTAGGG
>Ga0307414_10002161_pt1 | contig 10250 bp, 13 predicted proteins | sample DK1Ometagenome_FD_203804 | JGI IMG/M metagenome (GOLD analysis project Ga0307414, IMG submission 203804) | Maize rhizosphere microbial communities from greenhouse at UC Davis, California, United States - DK15-O-3 | ecosystem: Host-associated > Plants > Roots > Rhizosphere > Soil | place: USA...
TGTCGCGCAGCTGGTCCGCGACGTCGTTCGGGATGAGGACGGTGAACTTGCGACGGGTGTCCTTGAAGCGGTCCTCGATGCCCGAGAAGTTGGGCCGGCCGAAGAACCGGGCGTTCTGCAGCGTGATGTTCGGGATGCCCTTCTGCCCGGGGCGCAGGGTGCCGACGCTGACGATGGTCTGGATGGGTTCCATTTGAATCTCTTTCTTGGGTTTGGGATATGAGGGACACAACCCTAGGCACCTGTAAAGATAGGTGCCTAGGGCGGTGAACGGGTCAGACGGACTTCAGCTTCTTGGCTTCGGCCTTGCGGGCACGACGCTCCTCCAGCTTCTCCGAGGCGACGATGAGGGCAAGCGGCGCGAGGGGGGCGAGGATGATCGCTCCGAGACCGAGGACAGCAGTTGCCTGCTGGGCCTTGGTGGCGGGGTAGATCGTCTCGACCGTGGTCACGGTACGCGAGCCGTCTTCGTTGTACTCGACGATGGCGGAGTCGGTGTGGTTACGCATGGTGGTGCTCCAATCGGGTTGAGGTTGAATGAGGGTTCATCATGACGCATGTAATTCCTACTCAAGCAAGAGCTGCTCGATCTTCTCCGAGAAGCAGAGACGAGCGAAATCAGACCTCGTGAGGCCCAACTTGTTTCGTGCCCACTCGTAGGCCTCCCCTTCCTCTGGCGTCATCTTGACGTTGAGGTTCTGGGGAGCTACGGACTCGGGGTAGGGGGTGATGTCCCTCTGGGTGAAGGGGTTGTTCATGAAACGAACTCCTCGTATGAGCCGTGCTTGTTGATGTTGGCGATGCCGTCGTCGACCAGCTCCTGGAAGTAGCGAGTGTCGATCTCCATCTTCGTCTTGAGGGCGATGTGGTCAAGCTCCCAGAGGAAGCCCTTGGTGCCGGTGACAGCACCCATCTTGTCCCCGTCGATTCGGATGAGCTGCCTTCCGTCGAGAACGGGCACGAATGCTCCGAACTTGCCGACGAAGTGCTTGACGGTCTCGTCAACGTTGACGAGATACATGTGCCCCTTGGACACCTGCTTCACCTCGACGTAGTCGGAAGGAAGGATCTCCTCCTTGGTGAACAACGTCTTGAAGACCACCGGGTGCTGGTACTGCTTCCCGGTGGCGGACCACTTGCCGTCTTCCCTGCAGACGTAGACGGCATCGTTGAGGAGCACGAAGCGCTCGTAGGTCGCCTCGTGCTCGAAGTTGTAGCCATACCGCTCGCCGAACGAGAATATGGCTCGGATCTGGTCCTCGGTGGGGTCTACCACCTTGACCGAGTCCGTCTTGATGTGGATCACCTTGAGCTTGAGCTCGTTCTCGATGTACTCCTTGAGGTCCACCATGAACAAAGCACCACGCTTTGCCACGATGTTGTCAATATTGCGGTCGTCCTTGAACCTGTTGGGGAAGGACGCGGCCGTGAGACCGTACACCGAGTTGATGACCAGCTTGAGAGCATCCGACAGCAACTTCGCTGACGAAATATCGAAGTCCCCGTTGATCTTGAGGAACGGCTCGATGGCGGGGTTGATGTTGACCGCCCCCTGGAAGTCCTTCTTCTTCAGACACAGACGGATGTCCATCAGGTCCTTGAACTTCTGGGTGTGCTCTCCGAACAGGTTCATGTTGATGATGGAGCTCGGGTGCATGGACGCGACGTCCAGCAGGGCGACCTTCTGGTACATCCCAGGCTCCGCGTAAACGTAGCCTCCCTCACCGACCTGGATGCCCTTGTAGACGGACTTCTCCTTGCCCGGCTTGAACCGGTCGAAGGAATACCCAGGGAACATCTCCGTGAGGTCCGTGTACTCGAGCTTGGGCTCCTTGACGTCACCGAAGATCAGCTTCTCGGTGAGTTGCTTGTTGGTGTTGCAGACCTCCATCCCTGCGAGCAACGCAAGGATCTCTCGTGCTCGGAAGTCCGCACCCAGGTGTTCGAGCACTGCCTCGGTCGACATCACATCGTTCTCCAGGTACTCCATGACGTCCAGGATCCGGTCCTCTGGTACGGGCTGGTCCCAGGGCAGGTCCATCTCCATGTGCGGGAGACCCAGTTCGATCTCCCACTTCTTGAGCGACTGCTTCTTCACCGCGATGTCGTACAGGTCGGCGTGGGCGATGTTGTAGGCGGCTCCGAAGAGCTTGTGCCGATTGCCCTCGACGATGATCTGCTGCGACAGCTTGTAGAGCTCGTTCACGGTGTAGCCCAAGGTGGCTGCCCACATGATGTGGTTGTCGTACAGCCGGTTGTAGAAGCCGATGAGACGGTAGTTCTCCAGGATATGGAGAACCTGCTGCGCGGTCGGGTTGATGAGCTTGACGACCTCACCCGTCCCGACGACCTTGTACCCAAGGGCGAACAGGTTGGGGTAGACCTCCAAGTCGAAGACCGCAATGGGCTTCTCCGAGGGGGACTCGACTGGAGCCGACTCGATGTCGAACTCACTCTTGAGAGGAAGCGAGAGTGCGATGGTCATGCAGATCTGCTTCTGGTTGTTGCTGGACATGGCGAACTGCAGGATGTCGTCCCACATGTCCGTCACATCGAACTCCAGGCCCTGTGCGACCGCGTCGTCGAGAACCTTCTTGATGAAGTCCATCGACGGCTTGGTGTGCGGCCACACCTCCTTCTTGAGGCCCTTGATGATCTGCTTCCGGAGGCCAACCTCAGACGCCATGGTGGTAGCGCTGATCACAGGCTTATCTTCCTTGAACGCAAGTCCGCTGCTGATAGTGGCAATCGGAAGTCCGTTGTTGCCTTGGTTCCGTCGTCGTAGTGAAGCTCCACCCAGCAGTGTCTTGACCTCGATTCCAGGACTGTGATCTCCTTCAAGAAGAGCCACCGCCCCTTCAAATGAGTAATGAAGATGCAGGCCCATTCCGCTTCGCGAAGGTTCGGCGTACGTAGGGGGCCATGACGCAGCCGCCTCCAGGCACGCCGCAAGAGATTTGTTTCCATCGGCGTCCTTAAGGTCGAAGTCGATGACGATGTGTTCTTCGGGGACCTTGACGAAGTGCTCCTTGGACGTGTCGATGTCCTTGAGCGTGGTGGTCGTCTTGTCCCACGACTGTTTGAGTGGGTGGACCGAGTTGTCCTGTGAATACTGAGCCTTCTGATCGGCCATCAGCTCCTCAAACCTCGAGGGCTGTTCCTTCATTGCCAACCAGCCGGCCTCCGTCTTGGGGTTGAGGGCCTTCCAGTTGAACTGCTCAACGAGCTTGAGACCGATGTACCACGACCGGTGGCGTTCGCCATCGATCATCTTCTGCTCGTGGTACTCCTCGTAGTAGTCCTTGAGGGCGTCCCGGAACTGGAACTGCTTGTAGTGATTCCGGGTGTCGGTCTCGGAGCACCACTGCTCCCACATCCCCCACACCTGCTTCAGTGTGACCCCACGCTCCAGGACGAGTCGGTTGTCCTGGATGAAGTTGAAGATGTCATTGGTCCGGTACATCATGTCGGTGGGTCGATACGAAGTCATGTACGTCGGTCCTAGTTCGTTGAACACGTTGAGGCAGTGCTGGGCAATTGCACCCAACTCGAAGGTTGCTGCCTTGGTGAGTCGCTTGTACTCCTCTTCGGGGAAGGTCGTTCCCGTCGGGTGAATATCAACGACTCGTCGGTAGAGACCACTCTTTGAGTCCGTGATCTTCACCGGCTTGTTGGTGCCGACGAAGAGCAGAGCCCTCGGAATGATCTCGAACAGCGACTTGCCCTTGGCGTTGATGTTGATCTTGTCATGAGCGATGATCTGGTTGAGAAGGTGGTTGATCTCGATCTTGCTCATGTCGGTGTCCTGGTCGACACCCACCAATGGGTTGAGTTTGAACGGCTCCAGCGAGAACTGCTTGCTGGCATCGCCGAGGTCCATGGCCCGGAAGGACCCGGTGTGGCCGGCGAATATCAGCTCGATGATGTCCATGATGGTCGACTTGCCAGTGCCCGGGTCACCGAAGAAGACGTACATCTTCTGCAGATATAGCGAAGCACCAGCGAGGATTGACCCGATGGCGTACTCGAACTTGATTCGTTCCTGGTCACCGTAAAGAACGGTGCACAGCTCGTCCCATGCCGGACGGGGTGCGTCCGTCAGGGAATATCCCATCTTGAACGTGGCCGCGTCTTCCCGAGTGGGAGTCTGGTCGGCAAACACGATCTTCATGTCGAGCTCGGGTCCCATGTCTCCGATGTTCCGGATGAGGGCAGTGAGCTTGTTGAATATCCCACTGTCGATCTCTCGAACCTTGCTGACCTTGTCGCCAGGACGCATCTTGCCTTCCAGCATCTTCAGGAAGTCCCTGTCGATGATCTGGGCAAGGTGGGACGTCTTCCGGTTGTACAACCCCTTGGACTCGTCCCAGATGGCTGCGAACTGACCTCCGCGAACAACGAGGTCTTGACTTTCGATCGCCTGTAGGGCGGGGTACCACGTTCGAGTCCCGTCCTTGTCTTCCTTGTAGGCGACGCGGATGAAGTCCATTAGACCTCCTTCCTCACTGGAAGTGTTCGGCGGAATATGCGTTCATCTGAGCCCACATGTCGACGTTGCGCTGGTCGGTGTGGGGTGCGTTGAGTGGGAACGGCGAACCGATCCCGTTTTCGTCGAACTGGCGCATGAGCCACACGTCGACCATCCGACGGATGATGCCCTGCTCTCGACCGGTCAGGAGATGTCCCGTGAACGGAGCGAGTCCCATGTTGTTGAACATGTGGCCGAAGTAGAAGGCCACGCTTGGTCCGCCGAAGTAGAACGACCACCGATGCGCGATCGCGATCATCACCTCGAGGACGGAAGGAGAGGACATCGCCCACTGACCCAGGGCCAGCTTGTCCATCTGCCGAGTGTCGATCGTGTCGAGGAACTCGGACTGGCGGTAGGCCAGTGCGTCACCCGCTCGGTTGTCGTCCGAATGGATGAGCCAGACGAACGGGATGTCATGAAGGACTCGAAGGACGGTCTCTGCCGCCTTCTGGTGGGCCGGCACGAGGAACGTCTCCTGCTTCAGGAAGCGGAAGTATTCCTCAGTCAGCCACGAGTCGATCATGGACCCATCTCCTGGGAGACCTCGAAGTCCTCGCCACGCTCGTTGTTGCGAACCCAGATGGTCCGCTCCTTCGCGTCCGGCCCGAAGTTCTGGTAGAACATCACGAGGATGTTGTCCCCGACCTTCTCCTTCCAGTCCTCGATGACCATGCCGTCCTGGACGAAGTACGGCTCGCCGTCGCCCATGAAGACCTGGATCAGCTCCTTGGCACGACCGTCCTCCTCGGCGTACTGGTCCTCGTCGATGATCTCCATCGGCTGGGACGTGAGGATGTGCGCCTGGTCGCCGTAGACGGCGGCCTTCTGCACGTACTCCTCGACGTAGCCCGGCGGCAGGGGGTTCTCGATGAGGTTGGTCTCCTGCTCGAGCACGCCACCCTCGGCGTTGAATGTGAGCTCTTCTTCGGTCTCAGCCGGCGCCTCGGCTTCCTCCGGCTCGGGGAGCGACTCGAGCCACTCCTTCCAGTTGTCCGTCTGGGACTCACGGAGCTTCTTCTCGGCCCGGATGGTGGCGTCGGCGTAGGAGAGACCCACGCCGATGAGGATGCCACCGCCGACCAGCATCAGGGACCTCATGCCTGCTCCATGATCTTCTGGACCAGACCGCCGATGACCAGGCCCTGGCAGTTGAAGTCCAGGTAGACCGAGTAGTCCGGGCCGTACATGAACTGCTGGTTGGTGACCTTGTCGAGTCCGAAGTCCACGACGGGGATGTCACGCGATCCGTCGGGGTTGAACTTGACCTTCCAGCCGACGAGCCGGCTCATGGGGGTCTCCGCGAACCCGAGGGCCTTGTAGACCTCCGAGAGGTAGAGGATGCCCTGGCGGTTCAGCTTCTCCTGGGCGTAGTCCTGCTGGATGGCGATGAAGCCCTTGTTGATGCCGAGGTCGGGCTCCCACTGCGTGGAGTTCCCCTGGTCGAACACCTGGTTGTAGGGGTCGGACATGTCCGAGTCCCACTCGAAGACGGAGACCTTCTCGACGGCCCCGGTCTTCTCGTCCAGGACCTCCTTGGTCTCCCAGCCACCGAGCATGGCCCGGTCGAACTCGGGGCCCATGGCCGCCGTGGCGTTCTCGCGGTACTTCTGGTAGGCCTTCTGCAGGGTGGTGAAGGCGATCGCCAGGGAGGCGTTGCGCTTCAGCATCATGCGGTGTCCGCCGAAGACCAGTCCTGCGCCGCTCACGAAGAGCACCGTGGGGACGGCGTAGAGCTTGCCGAGGTCGAAGGCCGTCGCGGAGTAGACCTTGAAGCGGTCCTGCAGGGCCTCCTCGTCCTGGTACGAACGGACGTCGAGGGCACGGGCCTCCTGGATCTTCTCGAGCTTCGGGACGTGGACGGCCAGGACCTGCTCCGCCTTGAGCGTCTGCTTGGACGCCGTGACGACGGAGGCGCCCATGGCTGCCACTCCGCCGACGACCATGATGGTCGGTGCGTTGGCCTTGAGGGCCAGCTTGGATGCGTGATATGCACGCGTCAGGAACTTCATTTTGAACCTTTCAGGACTTGATGGTTGTGGGACGAGGAAGGGCGATGCGGAAGCCCTCGCGGTCCTTGGTGATCTTGGACCCTTCGAGCGAGTACCACCCGAGACCCTCGTGCTGAGGGTCAGAAGACAGGCCGGCAGCCTCGTAGAGGTCACCGACCGTGACGACGCGGTACTGGTTGAACAGGTCGAACATCTGCGACAGGACGGCCTGGGCGAATTGCTCGGTCGGTACCACGACGTCGGAGTAGGGACCGTGCTGGTTCACCACCCCTGGAAGCGCGTTCTGTGGCATGACGACTCCGTTGGAGAGGGCGTTGTAGTTGACACCACCTCCGCGAAGGACGGCTCCCTGGACGAGCTGTGAGGGCGGAGGACTTCCACCTCCCCACAGCATTCCGTGAAGAAACGAACCGATCGCCTCCTCACCTGCCGCCTTCAGACGCGGAACCACGGTGTTCGCGACGACCCGCTTGCCGAGATCCTTTGGGGACTCAGCGAACACGAAGTCGAAGAACCGGTTCGTCGCCGGGCGCTTGGCCGGCTTGGCCGCTCCCGCTGGGACGACCCGCTTGACCTTCTTGGCGGGCTGGGCGGGCTTGGACTTGTCAGGCAGTTCCATCGGTGAACCCTCCGGTGTTGAGGCTGTAGCCGATCTTGTCGGCGTACGCCTGGATCTCCTCGAGGGCCCAGAGCGGGGCGTCCTCGTCGTACCTCAGACTGACCGAACTGTCGCTGTGCAGGATGGCCGTGCCGACCTGCACCTTCTCGCCGGCGTGATCGCCCGTGGGAAGGCCGGTGTGCATCGCCGGGACCTCCTTCAGGACCTCAACGTCGTCCTCCTTGGGGGCGTGGACGTTGAGGACGCCGTACTGGTCGTACGCCGGGTTGGCGATCATCTCGTCGTGGGTCATGGCCTCGTGGCGAGCGTCGATCCCGCGCTTGAACCAGGACTTACCGCGGTGGCGGTTGGACCGCCGGTTGGTGGCCTGGTCACGGAGCTTCTTGCGGTTGCTCATCAGTTCTCCTCGGCGAGCTTGTCGAGCTCGGCCATCTCGGCGGCGACGCGGGCGCGGCGGGCCTCGAGGGTCTCGTCAGCGACGCTGACGGTGAAGATCCGCTCGAACTGCGCGAGCATCTGCTCGAACTTGGCGATCTCCTTGGGGGAGTTGCCTCCGTCGGCCTTGGCGTACTCGACGAACGCGCGGAACGGAGCGAGCATGACCTTCTCCGCGAACTCCTTGCGGTCGGCGTCCGACGCCGCGAGCTTGGTGATGAAGGCCTTGCCGGCGAGGGTGTCGGTGAAGCTCTCGATCGGGAGCCAGCGCTCGCCGTCAGCGGAGGGGTAGCCGGCCGAGATGGCGGCGATGTCACGCAGGAAGGTGAAGGACTTGCCCTCGTCGACCTCCTCGAGGTTCTTCTTGCGGGGGTCCTTGCTCTTGGAGCGGCTGGTGAGGGTGGACGAGGCGATCAGCTCGAGGAGCTGGATCGGGTCGAGAGCGAAGTTGACCTCGACGGTCGCCTCCTCGCCGGCGAAGTTGCGGTAGGACACGTTGCGGCTGTAGACGGCTGCTTCGTAGACGGGCTGAGACATGTGTTTTCCTTTTTGTGTGTTTGGGCGAGAGAAAAAAAGACAGAAAGCAAGGCCAATGTAATGGGGTACATTGGCCTTGCTTCTGCGGATGCTGACCTGTTGGTCAGGCGGTCTTGGTGTCGTTGGACTCCACGAACTCACCGGTCACGAGGATCGGCTCGGGCTCGAAGTCGTCTTCGACGATGGCGATGTGGTGAGCGGCGGTTCCACGACCGAGCGCGGCACCCAGCGCGACCAGGCCGACGCCGCCGACGACTGCGATTGCGGTCTTGGGCGGGGTCTGCTTGATCTTGCGGGCGGCACGAACGATGATGTTGGGCTGCTTCTCCACGGTCACCACGGTCGAGGTCGACTCCTCGGCGGGCTTCTCCGTCGGGACGGCGGTGGGGGCGTTGGTGGTCTTGTCGGACATGTTGATCTCCTGGTGGGTGAGGTTGATATCTGCATCATGACGCGTGTAATTCCTGCGCGTCAGAGGGGCAGCGGGGTGTCCTTCTCGTGACCCTCCATCGAGGAGAGCACGATGTGCGGAAGGCAGTTCTGGTCGTGCTCGTTGATGACCGTGCGAGCGATGTCGAGCTCTCGCTCCAGATGAGCACACTGCTCCCGGAAGCGGTAGGTGTTCTCCTCCAGGACGAAGCGGACCCTTCGCTGGACGTTGGCGTCGTGGATGAGCGTCGCGTTGTTCGCCTCGAACTTGGCGATCTGTTGCTTGAGGTCCTCGATGGTGGACACGTACTGCAGACTGTCGGTCTCGTAGGCGTCGCTGAGCTCGACCAGGCCTTGGTCGAGGGCCTGGTAGTCGAGGTGGGACTGTTCGAGGTCCTTCATGAGACGCTGCCACCGCTTGTAGAGCTCGAAGTAGCACACAGCGATGACAAACATGAGCAGGAGAAGAATCAGGTTGATGAGCATGGGAAACCTTTCAGATATGAGGGAGGAGAGGGGCCCCGTAGGACCCCTCTCCGTCAGTGCTGGAACCACCGGTAGTGGTTCGGTCCATCCGGATATCTCCAGCGTAGGAGTACCTTGTCGCCTCGGAAGCGGACCGCGATCTCGTCGACCTTCTCGTCGTTCATGATCGCATCCCAGAGGGCTTGTTCGTTGTCCTTGGCGTCAGACGTTCGGGCCGACGCAAGCCACGACTCCTCTTCAGTGACCCGAGTCGTAGTTCTCCTTGGGCTCGGGACGAAACGAGAACACCCGCACCGGCCGTCCGTCGTCGCGGACCTCGTTGTTGAGCCAGGTGACCTCGACCCGCTCGCCGCCCTCCCAGCCGTAGTCGTCACCCTCCGGGACGCTCGCGAAGCCGGCGTACCCGTAGAACGAGTTCAGGTCGATGGCTTCGCCGTGGATCAGCTGGTTGTTGAGGTCGATCATCGCCTCCTCGATCCGCGTACGGTTCGAGTAGATGTCGCGACCCGTCTTGCGGTCACGCACCAGGTAGAGCTCCTCGAGCTCGCCGTCGGAGTGGACGACCTTGGCGACGCCGGCCTTCTTGGCCGCCTTGTCGAGCTCCTTGGGGTCCTCGGACGTGGACAGGCCGACGGTCTCCAGGACCTCCTGCTTGTACTTCGCAGCCTCCTTCTTGCCCTCCTCGATGGCGAGAACGGCGATGGCAGCGAGCTGCTTCTTCTCCTTGACGTGGACGAGGTGCAGCCCCGTGGTGGCACCCAGCGCTCCGCCCGTGAGACCGGCGGCCGGCAGGTAGTTGAGCCACGTGAGCTTGGCGATGTCCTTCTTCTCCAGCGACTGCTTCTTGAGGGCGGTGAGCTCCTCGTCGGTCACGTCGAGCTCGGCCTGGAGGACCTGCTGGCCCGACTTGTAGCCGCCTCGAGCCGCTGCGACGACAGCCGCGACGGTGGTGACCATGGACGTACCGAAGAGGATCTCCGGTCGGTTCGCTGCGACGACGGCCTTGCCGAGGCCGACGAAGCCCTTGATGTTCGGAAGCTTCATGAGTTGTTCTCCTTGTCGTTCTGAGCCTTCTGCTCAGCCTTGTAACGGGAAGTGGTGTCCCACGCCTTGAAGCAGGCGAAGAACGCGCCGGTAAGGGCGAGGGCGACGTCGGTGCGGGTTGTGGCCTTGTCACCGAAGAGCTTGGCGAACATCAGAGCTC
>Ga0307414_10002162_pt1 | contig 10250 bp, 7 predicted proteins | sample DK1Ometagenome_FD_203804 | JGI IMG/M metagenome (GOLD analysis project Ga0307414, IMG submission 203804) | Maize rhizosphere microbial communities from greenhouse at UC Davis, California, United States - DK15-O-3 | ecosystem: Host-associated > Plants > Roots > Rhizosphere > Soil | place: USA...
AGAGGAATTAAAAAAAATTAAGTTATTAAACAGGATTAAGACAAAAAAGCTGATTTTTCTTTTCATGTAAAATTGATTTTGGATTGGAGATGATGACCTATCTTGTTTCCGTTAAAACAAATACCTCCAATTCCCGTTCTTCTTCTTTTAAATCCAACCCAAAGTGTTGCAATGCCTTTCTAACCTCGGGAATATCCCGCCAGGAATTCAGTTTAAAATCCATATCAACATTATTTTTGTATCCCGTTTCATCAAATACAGGTGGATTACCATAAAACTGGTTTAATTTCCAAACAATGTTATCCAAACCTTTATTAACCAACTTTATATGAGGAGCAGTAAGTATTTCAAAATCTTCGGTTGTAGTTTTTGTCTTGATTTGATCCAGGTCTCCGGTCTTAATCAGCGCCAGACATTTCATTCTGCGTTTTTCATAACGGCCATAAAGCCCCAATAAGTTATCCAGATCTTTAATTGTCGCAAAGGCTACCTTTTTATTGGTTTGATTAGTATCTGGTCCTACAGCCTCATAGCAAACACGTGTTCTGCGACGCGCCATCAAATTAGGTTCCGGTGAATCTTCCTGACTGATATACTTTAGCGGATCCTTTACTTCCAGTATTACATGGCTAGGTGCCAATACTTTTATACTATCGGTTACCGTCCCCCATCTGCTGATATATATATTTAATATCGGCAGGTTGATGATATAATCCCTCCGTGTATTTCTAACGGAATCATGCACTGTTCCAGCTTTGGTGATAACACCATCCTGATAGCAACCTAAAACTACAGCATATCTATGCAAAATTTTATCCCCGGTAAACCTTTGGATGTTCTGACGAATCAAAGGCGTGTCCACATCAACAGGGGGCATAAAATCATTTTTAACCGGCCAATCATTTTTCTTACCATCAAGTATCATCTGGATATTAGCCTCAGTTACATAATCCTGTTCTGTAACTGCTACCAATTTCCCTTTGTAAATCCATACCAGGTGTGAAACCAATTGGTGAGGAAAATATTGGTTGAGTAGTTTGTTCTCCACTATCCATGGCAATTGTACATTATGCTTAGATAGAAAACTCTTTTTATTAGTCAGGAATTTTCGGATATAATTTTCATTTTCTCTTTGAAGCATCCCAGGTGAATACGTCTCCCCGCCTACGGCTACCATAATTTTGACACTATCGCCAAACTTACGCTGTAAATAGTCCTTTTTAGGTAGTGCATTGATACAAGCACCGCACGAGGTATACATAAAATCAAGAATAAGTAAACGGTCAAAATAATCCGATAACTTAGCTGATTTAAGGGTACCATCAACCGTTACAATTTTAGGTAGAGGAACGTCAGGAACACGATCTCCAACTTTCAAACCTTTGACCTGCCCTTCAACCTGAGCAGTTAAGCATAACCATGCTAACAGCACTAAAATATTTATTTTAACTTTCATCATAAAAAAATTAATATACCCAGGATCTACCTGGTGTTCTGAGGTAAATTCACTCTTTGTAAAACTTCCCGGGGGATAAGCAGCGTATATCTTGGATCATTTGGCGGCAAGACATAGTCCTGTCCATTTAATGTACGCTTTAAGGTAACGGCGAACCTGCTGTCTTTATTCAATCTTCTCAGATCTGTCCATCTTAATGTTCGGAAAGGCAGTTCTCTTCTCCGTTCCAAAATGACCAGCTTCAATGCATCTTCAGCATTATCAGCCTTAAGAGGAACGAAATTAAAAGCTTTATCCCATCGAGCTTGTCTTAATGTGTTCAGATCTGCAAGAGTAGCATTTATATTTCCTGATCTGGCAGAGCATTCCGCTCTAACCAGGTACATTTCGTCTGTAGCCAGGCCGCCAAAGATGCTACCGGGAATATAAGTCCCCTTAAAGGAATAAGTTTGATTTCCATTATTCCTAAAATATAAATTTCTTCTCAAATCACCTTCCGGATACAATTCTCTAAGGTCTTTGTTAACCAATCCAAAAAAAACGGGAACTAAACCACTACCTTCAAGTTCTAACAATACTTCCGGACTAAATCTTGGAATTGGATAATATTGCGAGGTATCAAGAGTATTATAATTCATTAATATATCATATTGTTTCAAGCTGGCATCTGCATTATTAAAAGCGTTTGAGTAATCACCCATAGTCAGATATACTCGCGCCAAAGCCGCCAAAGCTGCAGCTTTCACAGGCATAATTACAGTTTTTTTTACCCTTGTATCTGGTTGCTCAGCCGTTAATAAGCTAGCACTTTCTGTGAGATCCTGTACAATTTGATGATACGTTTGCTGCAGATTCCCCCTTTCAATTTTTTCATCTATACTTGTTCCTAAACGTAAAGGAATACCTAAATCCTGTCCTGCGGTTCCAGGATCGTAAGGTTTTGCAAAAACCTGTGCAAGACTGAAATAAAACACAGATCTTAATAACAGCGCTGTTCCTTTTAACCTGTTCCACTCTTTTTGTTCCTGAGCTAATGGCGTTATACCCGACAAAGTTTCCAATACCTGATTTGCAACTAGTATTCTTTCATAAGGCGCAGACCATTCGAAAAGCGAAATATTGGCATTTGATTCCCATAAATAAGGTTCCCTGTTTTGCGGAGTTAAAGCATTCCAATTCGCAGATGTGAGGTAATAGTCGTCGGATGATATTTCAGATGAAACAGGATAACCTTTTCCCAGGATATCACTATTTAATAAAGCGCGGCAATCTTCTAATGACGCCGGGATTACCTGCTTTTTATCCGGCTTCACATCCAGAAATTTTTTACAGGCAGTCAGGCAGATCATCACCGCCAGAAATAACGTTATTTTATACGTATTATTCATGATAAATGATGTTAAAAATTAGCACTTAAACCAAAAGCAGTAGTCAATGGGGGTGGATATCCCAGATAATATTCCGGATCAATTCCCAACTTATTCGCTTTCCAGATGATCCCAAGATTGCTGAGATTAGTAAATATTTTAATATTTCTAACGGGCCAATGTGTTTTATCCAACAAATAACTCAGAGTAACATCCTGTAAACGAACATGATCCGCTTTATCTACCAACGCAGCTGATCTTTGATAAAATAGATCACGTAAAGGGTCATTCGGATAAATTAAAGAGGGAACATTTGTAGAAAGCTCATCACCAGGCTTCTGCCACCGTTTACTGTAGTCTGCATGCCCTACTGTTATTGAAGTCGAAGCCGGGTCCAATAATGATTTATAATCTAGTCCTTCCCTTCTGAATACATGTCCCAATTTGGCAATCACATTGATAGAAAAACTGATATTTTTATAGCTGACTGTATTTCTAATTCCTCCTGAATAAACCGGGACATATGAACCATGATATTGCAATTGATCTGGTGAGACATTAGTAAGAGCAGCATAATCCTTACTTTTTTCTCCGTTGATATACCCTAAAGGATCTCCTGTAGCTGGATCCAGGCCGGCCCATGCATAAGAAAAAACCGCATTGGAAGATCGTCCTGCCATCTGGCCACTATTTATCGCCAAACCATTTCCAATATAGTTACTTATATCACTGTTTAGCGGTTCAAATCTGGTAACTCTATTGGTATTGTAATTCAAAAATAAGTCTGTATTCCATTTTATATTGCCCTTAAGGTTATTTGAATGTAATGAGATATCAATACCTTTACCTCTCATATCCGAGCTGTTAAACGTTGCGAACATAAAACCTGTCGTATAGTCCAGGGGAGTTAAAAACAACATATCCTTTGATCGTTTGGAATAATATTCAATACTCCCTGAAATCACATTGTCTTTTGAACGAAAGTCAAGCCCCAGATTAAGTGTGCCGACTCTTTCCCATCTCAGATTATCATTTGCAGGATTAATGAGCGTTGCATAGGGCAAATTAAACTCATTTACAAAACCACTGTACCTAATAGAGCTATAGGCCGACAAACTATTGTCAGTATTTCCCTGATATCCATAAGTTGCCCTAAATTTCAGATAGGGCAAAAAATCAAAATGATAAAAAGGTTCATCAGAAACGTTCCAGCTCAAACCACCTGACCAAAACGGCGCTCCTCGTAAATTGGCTTTCACTCCAAAAAGGTTGGCAGCATCTTTACGTCCGCTTACAGAAATGGTATAGCGTTTATTATAGGTATATGCAGCATTGGCAAATATGGAAGTAAAACGGATCCGTTGATCTGTAAAATCAATACCGCTAGGCATGCTTACATAAGTATACACAGGAGAAAGAAATTGAGTGAGATGATCTACATCAGCATAAGTCAACAATTCGTCGTTATATCCATAAGTATTAAAAGTATTTGATTGAATATACCTTTCACTTTTTTCTACTCCTGCCAGAGCATCAAGTGCATGCTTGTCATTCCAGTTTTTATTGGCATTCACCTGACCTCTTATATTATAGAAATTAGTGTTACCGGAAGTCTGGGTCAAAATACTTCCTATTGGCAGATTATATTTAACTTGTGTACTGTCCAGCTGAGTTAAGAGGTTAATTTGATTGCGCGTATAATAAGAATTCTTTCCATTGAGATTTCTGTTTTCAGACAGTGTTTTCCCATATTGATACTTAACTGATGAACTAAACACTTTTGAGATTTTATAGGCAGCTCCTATATTCATAAGCCAATCATAAGTATTTGTGGTATTGGCGCTTGCATTAAGTTCATCCAAAGGGCGGTACCTCCAGTCTAAATATCTGGGATCAGCTGAATCTAAAAATCTCACTCCATAATCTCTGCCTACAACTAAAGGATTTCCAGCATCATCAGCAAGACGGGTATAAGGAAGAACCGATTCAGCATTGTATTTAAGCGTATTAGGCATACCAGGTGATATAGCCTTTTTTTGAGTATAAAAAATACCTGCTTCAAGGTCCAGATTAGGAACAGGTTTGTATCCAATATTCGTACGGAGTGTGATTCTATCCGCATTATTTTTCACCACATTAAAGCGGTTATTATCGTATCCTCCCGAAAGCAGGTAATTAAACTCATTTCCTCCTCCTTTGATATTAATTGCATACTGCTGTGCAACATCAGTACGGTATATGTATTTCAGGTAATCATTCCGTGCATCATATTTATGCAAAGCATCAATCTGGGCATCCGCCTGGATCTGGGTTAAAGTAGCACCAGGCTCTCTTGTCTTTAATAACAGCTCCACTACCGGAGACAAATATGGCCAGGTATAAACATCCGCAATTTTATTATCGTAAAAGCCTTCCCTAAAAAGTCTTTTTTCCAGATCAATATAATCAGAGGTACTCATTGGTTTGAGCGCAAATAAATCCGGTTTATTCTGTATCGTAAGATTAGTATTGAATGAGATCTCGGTCTGTGAGTTATAATTTCCTTTTTTTGTATTGATTATAATAACTCCGTTGGCGGCGCGTGCTCCCCAAATAGATGCCGCTGCTGCGTCTTTAAGGATAGTCACATTTTCAATGTCATTTGGATTAATATTTTCCAGCTCTCCTTCATATGGAAAATTATCCAGAACAATCAATGGCCTGGCAATCGAATTCGTCAAGGTACTTTGCCCACGGATCGTGATGTCTCCAATCCCTGGAGCACGGTCAGGGCTTTGTCTTCTGTCTATTAATAAACCAGGAGTAATATTTTCTAACCGGCTTAACAGGTTGCTGCCTGTATTCCGGTTTAATAAGGTGTTATTGATTTTTTCAAATGAGCCTGTTGCACGTTCCTTTGGGATACTCTGATAACCAGTACTTACTACTGTTACCTCTTCCAATTGCCCGGCCATTGGCTCCATCCTGACTACCAGATCCACATCCGCCCCCGAAACATTGACCTCTTTTGTCTTATAACCAATATACGAAACAACCAAAACAGCCTTCTCCCCTGGGATAACTACAGAGAATTGTCCATCTGTGCTGGTCACAACAGACACCTTAGATTCACTCCCTTTCAGCCTGATGGTGGCACCGGGCAGCCCTATCCCCTTTTCATCAACAATTTTACCACTTATCGTAATATCCATTAGGGGAATGTGCCTATTATTACCTGGAAAAACGCCCTCTTTCTCAGACACAATTATCGTCTGGTCATTCACAAAATATTTCAATGGTTGCCCTTCAAAGATCTTCTTCAACACCTCACTTAATTCTGCATTTTTAACCTCTATTGTAATATCCTTAGTCCCCTTCAGCGTCGTTGCGGTAAGCATAAAATCATAGCCTGTCTGCGCCCGTATCTCTCTGAACACCTTCATCAATGGCGCATTTTTCTCCGACAAAGTAATTTTCTGAGCAAATGAACTTGCACTTACCTGTATGATTGCTGAAATTAAAAGAATCGTGGTTAGGTTAATTCTCATGATCCATTTCCCCTTATCTGAATCGCTGATCCGGCTAAATGCCGGGATCATAAACAGCAGTAATTTAGCTATGTAGCTCAATGGCTCCCATAGACATTTCCTATAAAAACTGTACATTTGGTTTAGTTTGGTTTTATGCGTTGCGCCTTTTCATTTTCGAGGTGGTTCGGCTCTTCGCGGTTGATACCATATTTCATATGTTGTCTATCCAGACTTAGTCATCCTGATTCGCGTTGGGATGGCTTTTTTATTGGATGTCAGTTTAAGTAGCGTTACTTCATAACTGTAATCCTCCTTCCTTCAATTCTAAAGTGAACACCTTTTGTTTTTTCCAGGATACTGAGCACCTGACTGATATTCTTAGTCTGCGATACGGTACCATAAAATCCTTCATCAGGGATTTTGCCCTCATATTGAACCTCTACATTGTACCAGCGGGAAAGTTTCCGCATAATACTTTCAATCTTATCATTATTAAAATAGAAATAACCTCTTTTCCAGGCGATAGCCTCTTCAACATCAATAGTGTTGACCATAAATCTCTGGTTCGTTAAAGTCGACTGCTCCCCTGGTTTCAGAATTTTTGATTCCACATCATTATGAATTTTTATGGAGCCTTCGAATAACGTGGTTTTAACACCCTGCTCATCCTTATAGGTATTAATGTTGAAATGTGTTCCTAAAACTTGGACTTCCTGTTCTACCGTTTTCACGATAAATGGCTGTTGTTTATTCTTTGCTACTTCAAAGTAGGCTTCGCCGCGTAATTCAACTTTTCTATTAACTAACCTGGCAAAAGTTGAGGGGAATTTTAGTGAAGATGCGGCGTTTAGCCATACTTTGGTGCCATCCGGCAATACGATCTGATACTGTCCGCCAACAGGTGTTTCGATCGTATTGTAATTCTTTAGTCCCTTGATTTCTGGTTTGAGATCAGTAATGCGGTATATGAGTTTTCCATCCGAAGTTTTTGTAATATCAACCCCGGGCTGTTGTGCGAGTGTACCGTTTCTTGCATTGGTCAGGACAATCCTTTTACCATCTGCCAGAGTCAGATATGCTTTATTGCCGCCAGGAAGGATATTGTTCTTTGCGTATGATACTGCAGGATTTGCGTCAGTTCTTTGATAAAAGTACCAGGCGGTTCCAAGACATAACATAATGGAAGCAGCCGCAACAATACGAGGCCGCCAGGTTCTGGAAGCTTTAGGGTACTTTAGCGGTAACTCCGCCCTGAGCAGCTGGATGATTTCATCTTCCTTCTCCGCACTGAGTTCAGCCTTGCTATTTGTAGCCTGATTGATGTACCAGGTTTCCAGCTTTGCCTTTTCCTCCGGACTTAAAGTACCTTCGTTATATTCTCCTATTAATGAGTTGACAGCCTCTTTCTTCATGCTTTTTGATAATGAGGCACTAACGCCTTTATACCCCTAAGACAGCTAAGTAAGGCGAGCGTCATACCTCAATAGGAAAAAAAATTAAAATTCTTATAGAAAGGGATAAATACTGAGGAAGGAATCCATTTTAATCTTTAGAATCTTCATTGCTTTATACACCTGTTGCTTTGCGGTTTCGCTGGTGATGTTCAGGCGCTCAGATATTTCCTGGTAACTCAGTTCTTCCTTTTTATTTAGAAGGAAGACTTCGCGCATTTTTGCAGGTAAGGCGGCGATCTCTTTTTCTATAACGGCTGCAAGTTCCTTTTCCCTGAGCTCATCTTCAACGATGTTATAACCTTCCACCATAAAACTGCTGATCGATTCGGCATATCTCAGCACCACTTTTTGATGAGACAGCAGATTAAATATCTTGTTTCTGACCGAAGCATACAGATAGGAAGAGATTGAAGTTTTAAATTCCAGGTCTTCCCGCTTTTGCCAAAGCTGGAGAAAGACATCCTGTACGATATCATGGGCTTCCTCATGATCAGACAGGAGACGGAACGCATGGCGCAGGAGAATCCTTGTATACCGTTCAAAGATTTCAGTATATGCCAGCTGGTTGCCAGACTTTAACAAGGCGACCAGTTCTACATCCGTAAGTTCACTATACAGTCTCACCATCAACATTTTTGATTTTATGACTTGCGGGATGTTGATATAAAATTACAAATAAATTCAGGCAATGTTAAAGAAATATTTTGAAATTGTTAACACAGGATCAACTTTATAAGACAGAATTAAAGGTCGAAGCTTCTGTGCTCGGTGAGTAAACTATCCATGGGTACTTCCAGGATTTCTATGATTTCATAAAATCTTCTCACGGTAAGTTCTGTCTCCCCACGCTCCAATTTTGAATAGGCGTTTTGGGAAATATTGAGTCGGAAAGCCATATATTCCTGGCTATAACCCTTAATCATTCTCTGAACTCTTATTTTGGCGGCAATTGGCATGGCATTTTATCTATAATTTAACAGAGAGTATAACGAAATCAAATACAAATAGTTACAGAAAAGTAAGATTTAATGTAAAAATGTATTTTTTTATGACAATTATACTAAATAATGAAGTAGTAAAAAAACAGTTTTCATATTCCTTCAATACTACTTTAGCATTTAAAACAGCCAATCAAAGACAAGTATATCACACTGTAATTCAGCACAATTAAGAATTTAATTCTTATCGAAATGTTGAGAGTATTCATTGATTGAGCGTTTTTTTATAAAAAAATATTTACTGTCGTCCGAAACTTAAAGGTTTAATGTCTTTATAGAAGACAAAAACTTCAGATTTCAATAAAGACATGACCACAAGTTAAGCAATTAGCTAAGAAGTAATTACTAAAAAAAAATATTTTTTTACCGCTCAGGTCTATCATTTTAAATCCAAGGCATTAAACAGGTATTTTTCAGCCCAATCAACTCAGCGACAGATAGCATCACAGGATTTCAGAAAATCAGGGTCGGGATATCGAGGGTCAGGTTATTTATATCGCTCATTTTTAATTTAAATTCATATTAGCGTGTTTTCGCTCTATAATGTGTTAGCTTTAGAAAATATCCCATAACATTCATTTCCTACACATTTAAAAACACCGTCTTTTAGCTAAGCAATATGAAAAAAAACGATTCTGATGAATTAATCATTGCTAACAGGGAGATCGCCTTTCAAAATGAAAAGAAAGAAGACTGGGCTGCAGAGTTGGCCATTGCCAATAAAGAGCTGATTTTTCAAAACGAAGAAAAAGAAAACCGCGCTGCAGAGCTCGTCATTGCCAATAAAGAGCTTGCTTTTCAAAACGAAGAAAAAGAAAAGCTTGCCGCAGAGCTTGTCATTGCCAACAAAGAGCTGATTTTCCAGAACGAAGAAAAAGAAAACCGTGCTGCAGAGCTCGTCATTGCTAATAAAGAACTTGCTTTTCAAAATAAAGAAAAGGAAAAAAGAGCCGAAGAGTTAATTATTGCAAACAAGGAACTAAAAAATGCGGAAGATGACATTCGCAAACTAAATGACGAATTAGAACAGAAGGTTATTCAACGTACGGCGCAACTTGAGTCCGTAAATAAAGAACTGGAATCATTTTCTTATTCCGTATCTCATGACTTACGCGCCCCAATCAGGGCAATTAATGGATATACAAGAATTCTGACAGAAGATTACGCAGAGAACTTCGATACCGACGGGCTAAAAATCCTTCAGTCCATCATTCGAAATTCGAAAAAAATGGGTGAACTCATTGATGATTTACTCGCTTTTTCCAAACTGGGCAGGAAACAAGTCAGCTTTTCGGAAATAGACATGCCCTATCTTGTAAATACCGTTCGGGAAGAATTGTTATTCGAAGACCAGGAAAACATCCCTGAATTTGAGATTGGTGAACTTCCAAATGCTAAAGGAGACAAATCGCTGATTAAACAGGTCTGGATCAATCTGGTTTCCAATGCCATTAAATATTCAAAAC
>Ga0307414_10002165_pt1 | contig 10240 bp, 9 predicted proteins | sample DK1Ometagenome_FD_203804 | JGI IMG/M metagenome (GOLD analysis project Ga0307414, IMG submission 203804) | Maize rhizosphere microbial communities from greenhouse at UC Davis, California, United States - DK15-O-3 | ecosystem: Host-associated > Plants > Roots > Rhizosphere > Soil | place: USA...
ATTTCGGTGCCCGCTCCGCAATTGGCGCAAAAGCGATGCCGCGAATGCCACCACGAGAGGCTGAGCGCAGTCGCGAACAAGGGCGCTTCCTCGGCCGCAAGCATGCCCATCATATCGAACGCCGCGCGGGCGTTGGCGTGCGGCTGCTCCGTCGCGGAGAAATGCGCCACCTCGTCGGCGATACCGAGGAAGAGGTCGGGCTGACTTACCCCTTCCCATCGCAGCCGTCCGTCGCCGCCGATCGACGGTAGGCCGTTGTTCCACACGAGCTGACGCGACGAAGACGCCGCGATGTATTCGGCCAGCCGCTCGGGCTGCGTGCGCACCAAGTCGGCGCGGTCTATTCCGCGACAAGAGAAGAAAGGTTCAGGCGGCAAGCTTGCTCCGTGACTGCAAAACCGCCTCTGCTGCGCGGCGGTAAAGCGTCGGAAGCCCGGCTTCGGCGAGTTTATCCAGCGGCTGCCACCACCCTTCGCTCGTGGCTTCAGTTGCTGTGACAACCGCCAGTTCGAGCCTGAAATGCGTGAAGACGTGCGTCACCCGCGCAATGGCTGGCAGGTCGATCGGTTCATCAATCCAGTCTGGCCCGGGAAGTGCGGCCATGCCGCCCAGCATCCCTTTCGCCGGCCGCCGGACGAGCCAAACGCAGCCGTTGCGCTCGATCCAATGCGCGAAGCCATATCGGACTGGCCGGACCGCTTTGACCTTCGCGCCCGGGAAGCGCTCCGGCTGCCCAGAGGCGAAGGCGACGCAATCCGAGTTGAGCGGACAAGCCGCGCAGTCCGGCGACTTTGGCCGGCAGATCGTGGCGCCAAGGTCCATCATCGCCTGCGCGAAATCCCCCGCACGTTCGTCCGGCGTCATCGTATCCGTCAACTCGCTGATGCGCGCCTTGCTAGCGGCGACGGGCCCATCAATACCATTGAGCCGCGCGACGACGCGCTCGACATTGCCGTCGATGACCACGGCCCGCCTGCCAAACGCGATCGCTGCAATCGCGGCTGCGGTGTAACCCCCGATGCCCGGAAGCTCGCGGAGTTCGGCTTCGGTATCGGGAAAGCCACCCCGGGCCGTCACCTCGCGGGCGCAAGCAATCAGGTTGCGAGCTCGGGCGTAATAGCCAAGCCCGGCCCACTCCCCGAGCACCTCCTCGTCGGAAGCGGCCGCAAGAGCGTCAACCGTCGGCCAACGCGCCACGAACCGTTCGAATCGCGGCGTCACGGCTGCGACGGTGGTCTGCTGAAGCATCACCTCGCTCAGCCAGACGCGATAGGGATCGGGCGCATTTTCGCACGGCAGCGCACGCCACGGCAGGTGCCGGGCGTTATCCACATAATGTTGGAGCAGGCGGTTGGCTCGCACGCGGAGGCTATGGCATGACCTCCTTCAAATGGCGAAACAAAAGCCACGTTCAGACGAGTCTCCCCGCTCGGGCCGCACCCGCGCGGTCGGCGATCTTGTCGGTGACGTTGGCGGGGTAGCGTTCAAGCGCTTCGGCTTCGTGCAGAGCGCGATCGTCAGCCGCTGGGCGGAGATCGTCGGCGAACGATACGCGAAAGTCTCGTCCCCCGAATCGATCCGCTTCCCGGCCGGCAAGAAGTCGGGCGGCACGCTGACCCTTCTGGTCGAGGGTGCTCACTCACCCCTACTGCAGCATTTGACGCCGCTGATCACCGAACGGGTCAATCGGTTCTTCGGCTATCAAGCGGTCAACAAGATCGCTTTTCGTCAGGGCCGCCCGGCCCCAGCCGCCCTCGCGCCGAAGCGTCCAGAGCTCCGCCCGGTCCCCAAGGAACTCGGCGAAGGCCTGCGCCGGATCGAGGATCCGGAGCTTCGTGCCTGCCTTGAATCGCTTGCGGCGCGAGTTGTGGCTACAACAGGCGCGCCCACGATCGATCATCTCGATGGCAACCCTATTCCAGCACCCACCCCGGAGTGAATGAATGAAGCCTGCTCTGATGCTCCTCGCCGCAACGGCGATGTTCGCAACCTCGGCCTGCAACGCGGAGAAAAGCGGCACCACCTCCAACACGGCGTCCAACGCGCCAATCAAGCCTGTCGCGCCTCCGAAGGGCGGGGACTGGACCAAGATGGTTACGCAGACGCCCGAAGGCGGCTTCCTGATGGGTAACCCACAGGCCGACGTTAAGCTGATCGAATATGGTTCGATGACCTGCCCGCACTGCGCCGAATTCGCCGAGAAGGACGCGCCGCAGCTGATCGACAAGTTTGTGAAAAGCGGTCGAGTAAGCTTCGAATATCGCAACTTCGTCCGTGACGGCATGGACGTGGCGATGTCGCTGGTCGCGCGTTGTGGAGGGACCGAGCGCTTCTTCCCGCTGACCGACGCTTTGTTCAAGAGCCAGCGCGAGCTGTTCGACCGCGCGCAGCAGGCGCCTGCGGCGCAGCAGCAGGAGCTGAGTCAGTCGCCGGCCGGCTACGGCCAGCTGGCTGGTCTGCCGCAGTGGGCTGCCCAGCGCGGACTTCCTTCGGCCAAGACCAATGCCTGCCTCGCGGACCAGGCGCAGTCGGACAAGCTGGTCCAGATGCGTAGCGAGGCTGACTCGAACTTCCAGATCCCGGGTACGCCTACCTTCGTTCTCAATGGCAAGGTGGTGGAGACCGAGAACAGCCCGCTTCTGCCTCAGCTCGAAAACAAGCTTCGCGAGGCCCTTGGCAGCTAACGGGATGAGACCGGGGGGAGGGACATTGGCGTGAGGTTTCGGCGGCTCAAGCTCAGCGGATTCAAGAGCTTCGTCGAGCCTGCCGAACTGCGCGTAGAACCCGGCCTCACCGGCATCGTCGGCCCCAACGGTTGCGGCAAGTCCAACCTGCTGGAAGCCATCCGCTGGGTGATGGGCGAAGGCAGTCCCAAGTCGCTTCGCGGCGGCGGAATGGACGACGTCATTTTCGCGGGCACCGCCACTCGCCCACCCCGCGACTTCGCCGAGGTCTCGATGCTGATCGAGCGCGGCGAAGCTGGTGGCGGGCCAGGCGAGAGCGAAGTCACTCGCCGCATCGAGCGCGGCTCGGGCTCGGCTTACCGAATTGACGGGCGCGATGTTCGCGCCAAGGACGTCTCGCTGCTGTTTGCAGATGCCGCCACGGGCGCGCACTCGCCGGCTTTGGTCAGCCAGGGCAAGGTCGGGTCGATCATAGCTGCCAAGCCAACCGAGCGGCGCCTGCTGCTTGAGGAAGCGGCGGGAATTTCCGGTCTCCACGCCCGTCGCAAGGATGCTGAGCAAAAGCTTCGGGCGACCGAAGCCAATCTCACGCGGCTTGGCGAGATCCTCGGGGAGCAGGAACAGCGCGCTGCCCAACTCCGCAGGCAGGCGCGGGCCGCCGAGCGCTATCGCCAACTCAGCGACCGTATTCGCTCTGCCGAGGCCCGGCTCGTGCACGCGCGCTGGGTTGATGCTGACCGCGCCGCGGCAGCTGCAATGGAAGAAGCTCGAACCGCCGAGGGCGACGTGCACCGGCTGAAAGGCTTACTCGTCCAAGCCCAACAGGCGCAGGACGCCGCCGGGGCGATGCTGGCTCAACGGCGCACCGAAGTGTCCGAAGCTCGGGCGCAGGCGACGGCCTTAGCGCATGAGCTGGCGACGACACGTGCGCGGCGCGATACGATCGTCCGGAGGCTCGGCGAGCTCGACCGGCTCGACTCGTCGCTGGCCTCCGATATCGAGCGCGAGGAAGCGCTTCGCGGCGATGCCGAGGCTCGAATTGCCCAACTTGACGAAGAACGCGCCGCCATCGACCGCCGCCTCGCCGACCAGGAAAATCAGGCGACGCGTATCGGTCGCGAACTCGGCGAGCTTGAGACGGCATCGCGCGACGCAGAAGCGGCGCTCGCCGACTTGCTCACGCGCCAGGCCGCGATGCGCGCCGAGCGCCGAGTTGCGGAAGCTTCGCTCGAAGCCGCCCGTGCACAGGTCGAACGCACCAACCAGGAACGCGACAAGCTGCAGGCCCAACTCGAAGCGCTCGGGTCTGGAGCGGATCAGGAGAAATCTCGCCAAGAGGCGGTCAAACGGGCCGAGGCCGCGAAGACCGCACAGGCGGACGCCGAGACCAGACTGGAAGCGGCCGAGCGCGACCGCGCCGAGGCCGCCGAACGCCGCGATGCGTCTGAAAGCTCGCTCGCCGCTGCCCGTGCTGCTCTGTCGGCGGCGAAGGCTGAAGCGCAGGCGCTTGATCGCGCGCTGCAGCAGGGCGGTGGTTCAGCCATCGGAAGCCTGTCCGCGGATCCCGGATACGAACGCGCTCTGGCAGCCGCCTTGGGCGAAGATGCGGACGCGGCGATCGGCGGTGAGGGTGCGCGACGCTGGCAGGGCAGCGACGCTCAAGCGGCCGATCCGAAGCTGGGTGCAGGTGTTGAGCCGCTGATCGACCACGTCGGCGCTCCGGCGGAGTTGCTCCGGCGACTGCAGCAGATTGCCGTGGCGGACGAAGATACTGGCCAACCTCTTGCCGTTGGGCAGCGCCTCGTCACTCGCGATGGCCGGCTGCGTCGCTGGGACGGCTTCGTGTCGGAAAGCAGCGGCGCGGCGGCCGCCGAGCGTTTGATCCGTGCCAACCGCCTTGCGGAACTGACCCGGCAGCTACCCGAATTGGAAAGCACTGCGGGAGAGGCTGCCTCCGCACGTGACCAAGCGGCAAGGGACGTCGAGCAAAGCCGCAACGCCGCCGACGAGCAACGCCGCACCGGTGCCGCAGCGGAGCGCGACGCTCGTCAGGCCGAGCGCGATGCCGACGCCGCGTCCGCAGCCCTCGATCGATTGAAGGCGCAACGCGAATCCGTCGAGCAGCGTCTCGCCGATCTTGCGCCAGTCGCCGAAGCCTCGACCGAAGCCCTAACGGCCGCTGAAGCCGTCCTGGCGGGACTGCCAGACCCTGCCGCGCTCGAGCAGGACGTGGAAGCGTCGCGCGCAAACGCCTCCGCCGCTGCAGGCGCCGTCGCCGACAAGCGCGCCGAGGCCGCAACCCGCGCCCGCGAAACCGCCGCCGCACGCGAACGCCATGGCACCGCCGGTCGCGAGCAGGAAGAATGGCGCGGCCGCCTCGCCGACGCCCGCCAACGCCTCGCGCAGGCGGTGAAGCGCCAGGAGCAGCAGGCCGAGGAACGGACCTCGATCTCCGCTGAGCCAGAGCGCCTCGCCGCCGCCGTGGCCGACCTCGAAGCCAAGAGCGCCGAGAGCGAGCGGGGCACGTTGGCCGCCGCCGAGTCCGAGCGCGCCGCCGAACAATCGGTCGCGCAGACCGTCGCCGCCGTGGCGACTGCGAACGAAGCCCTCTCATCGGCCCGAGAACGCCGCGCCGGAGCCTCTGCTCGCGCCGAAGCACAGGAAGCCCGGCGCGCCGAATATGCGCGCGTCTGCCTTGAGCGATTCGAATGCCTGCCGCAGCGACTTCCGGAGAAGATGGAATTCGACGCCGACGAAATCGTCGATCCTGACGCGCAATCGGCGCTACTGGAACGACTGACGCTGGAGCGCGAACGCATCGGGCCCGTGAACCTCGTCGCCGAACAAGAACTCGGAGAGCTTGAAGACGCCCGCGTCAAAGGCGCCGAGGAAGCCGAGGAGCTAACCCAGGCCATCCACCGCCTGCGCGGATCGATCGGCAGCCTGAACCGCGAAGGCCGCGTCCGCCTGCTCGACGCGTTCAGCCAAGTCGACGCCCACTTCCGCGACCTTTTCACGACCCTGTTCAACGGCGGCCAGGCGCACCTCGAACTGGTCGAAAGCGACGATCCGCTCGAAGCCGGCCTCGAAATCATGGCTCAGCCACCGGGCAAGCGCCTCTCCACGCTGACCCTGCTTTCGGGCGGCGAGCAGGCGCTGACCGCCGTCGCGCTGATTTTCGCTTTGTTCCTGACCAACCCCGCTCCGATCTGCGTCCTGGACGAGGTCGATGCACCGCTGGATGACGCCAATGTCGAGCGCTTCTGCGAACTACTCGACCGCATGACGCGCGAAACCGACACGCGCTATTTGATCGTCACGCACAACGCGGTGACCATGAGCCGAATGCACCGCCTCTACGGCGTTACCATGATCGAAAAAGGGATCAGCCGCCTCGTCTCGGTCGATCTGGGCGGCGCGGAAACCCTGCTCGCAGCCGAGTAACTACAAAGGCTTGCAGTAACGCTGCTGCTCCTCGAGCGACGATCGCAACCGCGTCGTCAGATAATAATCGGCAGCGTCGCGAACATATTGCCGGTGCGGCTCATCGATGAAGCGCGCGGCGTCGCGCTCCCAGCCCGAAACGCAGTTCGCTTTATCCACGGCCGACCGGCCGCAATCGACGAAATGCTTGAACGCGGTTTTCCACGCGACGAAGGCACTGCGATCCATGACCGGCCCATGCCCGGGGATCAGGGTCGTGAATGGCATGCGCTCGATCTCGCGGAGCGCGCTCAGCCAGCCATCGGGGCAGGCCGTATCCATGAAAGGCACGATGTCGACTACCAGGTCGCCGACGACCGCCTCGCGCGTCTTGGGATCGTAGAGCCACAGATCGGCCTCCGTCGCAGCGAACGGCGCAACGTGAACCTCAAACTGCCGACCCGCGATCCGCATACGGCCTGATTGGCTGACCGGCCGCGTCGGGCGCAGCGTATCCGGATGATCGATCCGTGATCGGCCGCGAAGGATCTGCGCCTTTTGCTCGGCAGGCACTTTCGGGTCGGTCAGTGTCTTGTCAGCCTGTCCTCGGTTGCGGCCTAAAAAGCTCCTCAAGGCTCCTTCGATCGCCGTCGTCGCGTAGACCTGGGCCCGTGGATAAGCCTGACGAATGTCCGCGTTCCCGGTCGTATGATCGAGATGCCAGTGGGTGTTCAGGATGGCCGAGATCGGCCGCTTCCGCTCCCGCGCGTAATCGAGGATCGCGTGAGCATGGGCGGGATGGCGCCCCGTATCGACGACGATCAGACCGTCCGGCGCCCGAAGGATGACGCTGTTGCCATCGGGCCCGCGCCAGTCGAGCGGGACAGAACCCGGTATGACGTGCGCTGGTGGTGATTTGGCGGCGCAGCCTGCGAGCGCCAAAGCAAGCACGACGATGGATCGATGAATCATGGCGCCCCCTGGTCCAGCTTCAGGGGCAACGCGCCTTACATCAACCGCAGTTCGTCAATCGCGCGGCGACTCGCGACGAACGGCATTCCGGCTGAGGATGAAATACGCCAGCGCTGCGCCGAGCGCGGCGAAGATCATCGCGAAGCTGACGTTCATAGACAGATCGAGCTTCCAAAAGGTCGGGCGCTTGTCATCCTTGGTTGAGAAATAGAGCAGTGCCCAGCCGAGCGTAGCGATCCCCGTCCCGCCGAGCGTCGATGGGACGATCTTCCAGCCAAGCCGATACACTGCTGCGAAGGCGGCCGCTGCACCAAGGACGTACAGCAGCCACAGGATGGTCTCGTTCAATACACTCTCGGCTTCGGCTTGATGTACTGGATCTCGTCGGTCAGCGTGAAGTCGTGAACCGGGCGATAGTCGATGCGCACGTTGCCGCCCTCACCGCCCCATCCGTCAAACCATGCGATCGTGTGCTTCATCCAATTCACGTCGTCGCGCTCTGCATGATCCTCGCGCATGTGGGCACCGCGGCTTTCGGTGCGGTTCAGCGCGCAATTCATCGTCACGACGGCCTGACTAATGAGGTTGTCGAGTTCGAGCGTCTCGACCAGGTCGCTGTTCCAGATAAGGCTGCGGTCGGTGACCTTGACGTCGGCCATGCGCTTGTACGTGCTGTCGATGCGCTTCTGCCCTTCCGCGAGCGATTCCTCGGTGCGGAACACGGCGCAGTCGGCCTGCATCGTGCGCTGCATTTCGAGCCGAACTTCGGCCGTCGGGCTCGACCCATTCGCATTGCGGAAATGGTCGAGCCGCCCGAGCGCTAGGTCGGCACTGTCCTTCGGAAGCTCCTTCTGCGCCGCATTGGGCTTCAGGATCTCGCCGAGGCGGAGGCCCGCCGCGCGGCCGAACACGACGAGGTCGATCAGGCTGTTGGAGCCGAGGCGGTTGGCGCCGTGGACCGACACGCAGGCTGCTTCGCCAACCGCGAAAAGGCCCGGGACGACTGCGTCCGGATTGCCGTCCTTCAGCGTCACGACCTCGCCGTGGAAGTTCGTTGGAATGCCGCCCATATTGTAGTGGACGGTCGGTACGACCGGTAGCGGCTGGCGGGTCAAATCGACGCCCGCGAAAATCTTCCCAGTCTCGGTAATCCCTGGCAGCCGTTCGTGCAGTATCTTGGCGTCGAGATGGTCGAGGTGAAGGAAGATGTGGTCCTTGTGCTCACCGACGCCGCGGCCCTCGCGGATTTCCATCGCCATCGATCGTGACACGACGTCCCGGCTGGCGAGATCCTTCGCGCTGGGTGCGTAGCGCTCCATGAAGCGCTCGCCTTCGGAATTAGTGAGGTAGCCGCCCTCGCCGCGCGCGCCTTCCGTGATGAGCACGCCGACGCCATAAATGCCAGTCGGGTGGAATTGGACGAACTCCATGTCCTGCAACGGCAGGCCGGCGCGGAGTACCATTGCATTGCCGTCGCCGGTGCAGGTGTGCGCCGAGGTGGCCGAGAAATAGGCGCGGCCGTAGCCACCCGTGGCGAGCACCACCGACTGCGCGCGGAAGCGGTGGATCGATCCGTCGTCCATGCTCAAGGCCACGACGCCGCGGCAGGCGCCGTCTTCCATGATCAGGTCGAGCGCGAAATATTCGATGAAGAAGTCGGCGTCATACTTCAGGCTCTGCTGATAGAGCGTGTGGAGCATCGCATGGCCGGTGCGGTCGGCGGCCGCGCAGGTGCGCTGCGCCGCCGGGCCCTCGCCCATGTTCTGCGTCATGCCGCCGAACGCGCGCTGGTAAATCTTGCCCTCGGGCGTGCGGCTGAACGGCATGCCGGCATGTTCGAGCTCAATGACCGCCGCCGGCGCTTCGCGGGTAAGATATTCGATCGCGTCCTGGTCGCCCAGCCAGTCCGACCCTTTGACAGTGTCGTACATGTGCCAGGTCCAATGGTCCGGCCCCATGTTGCCAAGGCTCGCCGCGATGCCGCCCTGGGCCGCGACAGTGTGGCTGCGCGTCGGGAAGACCTTGGTGATGCAGGCAGTCTTCAGTCCCTGGTTGGCCGCACCCATCGTCGTGCGCAGACCGGCACCGCCAGCACCGACAACAACGACATCGTAGGTGTGGTCGACGATCTTGTAGGCGCTCAAGCTGCGGCTCCGAATGCGATCTTGCCGAGCGCGAACAGCGACAGCGCGCCGCCGCCGACAGCAAGGAAGAACAACAGGGTGTTGAGGGCAAAATTGTTGCCCGCGTCATGGACGTAATCGTCGACCGCGACCTTCAGCCCGTCCACGCCATGCGCGAACGCGGTGACGATGAACAAGGCCATCGGCACGGCGCCAAGCGGGGTCCGCAGCCATTCGCGGATTGTCCCGTGATCGAGCGCCGGCAGGAACAGAAGCGAGGCGATCAGCCACGTGCCGAGAAAGAGCAAGGCCACGCTGCTGACGCGCTCCGCAATCCAGTGCTCTCCGCCTTCTTGCGCCGACCCGAGACCGCGCACCCGGCCCAATTGCGTTGAACTGTCGCCAAGGCTCACTTTGCCACTCCCAGAATGTAGAACCATAGAGCCGCGGTCAGCATCAGCGAGACGACTATGGTTGCGATTGCCCCGGTCTTGTTGGCGCGAAGCTCGAAATTCTCGCCGGTATCCATGATGAGGTGGCGGATACCCGACAGCGTATGCTGCAGCGCCGCCCAGGTGAGGCCGATCAGCACGACAAGGCCGATCGGGTGCGTCGCAACCTTGGTGAAGTCGGCGTAGTCGTCGCCGCTTCCCGCCAGCGCCAGCAGCCACCAGGTCAGGACCGCGAGGCCCGCGACCGTAAGCGCGCCGCCGGTAATGCGGTGAAGAATGGAGACGGTCATTCCCGGCCCCCAACGCCAGATTGAGAGATGCGGCGACAGGGGTCGCGCGCGCTGCTCGGCCATGTGGTTTGCCCTTCGAAAATAAGTCGGCTGACCGCTTAAGCGCCGCCTCCCACAGAGGCAAGTTTGGACGCAAGTTTCGCCCCCTACGGTCCCCGCCTAACTCGCTCTTAACCATTGCCGGGGCATGAGCGTCGGCAAGGCAAAAGCGATTTTCGGAGAATGGTGGGCATGAACGGCGACACAGGACATCTGCAGCGGCTGACCGACGAGCAGGTGACGGCCAGGCTCACTGC
>Ga0307414_10002166_pt1 | contig 10240 bp, 6 predicted proteins | sample DK1Ometagenome_FD_203804 | JGI IMG/M metagenome (GOLD analysis project Ga0307414, IMG submission 203804) | Maize rhizosphere microbial communities from greenhouse at UC Davis, California, United States - DK15-O-3 | ecosystem: Host-associated > Plants > Roots > Rhizosphere > Soil | place: USA...
CTGCAACGGGAGAATCCGCGCAATACGAGTATTGATGATCAAGACGTTTTCGTTGACAGGATCGCGGCGAACTCCGGGAAGATGATGTACGTAGTGCCCGACCTTCAGTTTGCGAAGCAAGGCCGATAATTTTAGCCAGAATCGCTTGACTTCGCGCCCAAGGAAGAAGCCGTCATCGCCCAATGGCTGATACAGCGGCAACAGAATCAGGCCCGTCTCGCGCGCCTTGATCTCGCCTATGCGATCTTGCGCCAGAACCTCCCCACACCGAACTGCCTGAAAATTCTTAAAGCCCCGTTCCATCTTGAAGTGATCCTCCGGCACAATCGCATGCCGGTGGCGTACCTCCACCACTCTCCTCCCACCACTGGCCCGCATGAGTAGGGATCGACTTCGATCGAGTTCAGGCAGATCCTCGCGACGGAAGTTTCCCGTCGATGCAGACGCATTCCAAATTACCGCCTCATGATGGTCCACAGACGTCATGGCCTCGTGCTGTCCGGCCTCTACGCCCATCGTTATTGCACCCAGATTGTTCATGTATTCGAGCATGGTCCCGTCAATCTGTTCCTCCAGCCCAAGCACAATCATCAACGGAAAGGTCAGTGCAAAGCGGCGATTTCGGAGAGTATCTCCGACGGTGGCAAATGGCTGTCCGGAGGCCGAGGTCGTGTGCAAGTCGAGAAAATAAATCTCACCTCGTGCGCGACCGACCACTTCCTTCACGATCGTAAGCATTTCGCTTTGTTCACGAAGCTCCGACACTTCAGGAATGCCCTGTTTCTCCAACTCGTTAGTTCGTGCATTCTCCGCTGTCCATTGCCTGTTTAGATCAGCGTCGATGTAGCGCACTCTCTGTTCGAGCGCCCGGGTGTTTCCGCGAAGTAAAACCACCTCGCCGTGCAAGACAGCCTTACGTCTTTGCATGCGAAGTCGCACGCGTTCCGCAGCGAGTACTCCCGCCGGCTCGTTTCCGTGAATGCCGCCAACGATTATCAGTGTTGGACCAGGCAGCGATCCTCGAATGGACCCAATTAGATGTGCGTCTGGCCTGGCAGACTGATTTTCAGGTTTTAGCTGTGCGCTTGAGATCATCGTGTCCTGCAATCGACTTCGTCAGCTGTTAGCGCGGCCTTCACAGGTGTTGCTCCGCTCTCTCTTCAGCAGGAGCAACTGCGGTAAAGTCCTCCCTGAAGCGCCGTGCATATTCTGTCAGCAGACTTACTACTCGTCCCTGATCTGGTGAACGCACTATCAGCCCGACGTGCCATGGCTTGCTCACGCGATAAACGATCTCAGGATCGTCATAGTGACAAGTGGAAGGGTTCTCATGACGCGCCAGTGATACGGCAATGCCACCATACTCCCTGCGGACAGGTGGCAGTATGTACGGACACTCGGGCGTGGCGAGTTCAATTCGTGCCCATTCGCGCCAAAGATCGGTACCCGTCGCCGCCGCGATGGTGTCCGCCGTGTAGGCGCCGCCGACTCGTGCCGCAACCTCGAGAAAAATAAACTGCTCGTTTTTGTATTGCGCCGAGGCAGCGGGCCTTATGAACTCAGCATGCGTCACACCTTGCTCGAAGCCGAAACCCTTCAACAACTTTCTGTTTAGCGCGAGCAGAGCGCGTTCTTCGCGCGAACCGTACTTGACGAAGTATGAGAGGGGAACTCCCCCAGAATGCGAAACGTCGAACGGAGGCGCGCCGTAACGTTCGACGGTGGCGAAAAGCACCTTGCCTGCGACAACCAAAGAATCGACATGATAAACATCCCCTGGAACGAATTGCTCCAGTAAATGAAAATCAGATCTCTCGTGGAGCGATTCTCGCGCATCCAGCTCGGCGACTGCGCGCCAAACTGCTTCGGGTTCGTGAAGTTTCTTGATGCCCATGGACGAGGCGCCAATCCGAGGTTTAAGCATCCACGGCGGCGAGGTTTGCTTCATGAATTCGTCAAGCACGTCGTAATTGACCAGGGAAACAAAATTTGGTTGGGGAATAGCAACCACGTTTGCTTTGCAGCGCATTGCCAGTTTGTCCTGGAAGGAACGCGCTATCGTTGTGCCCATACCTGGTAGAGAAAGGTGTTCGCGAATGTGAGCCGCCGTGACAATGTCATACTCTTCGAGCGCGACTACACGCACCACACGCCGTTGGCGCGCGACGTAGGTCGCAGCGGCCAGATACGACTGCACGCTTGTCTTTCCCGGAATGGCAATCAGATCGTCAAGCGAGTCACGAGCCCACTCGGCGCCAAGCAGTTTCTCTCTCGTTAGCAGGACAACGCCGGCACCCCGCCGCTTACACTCGCGGATGAATTCATTGCCCTTGAAGAAACTGGCAATACACAGGATGGTCGGCATTTTTGAATTCGTCATGAACTCGCGCCCCGGATTTAAAACTACTTACAAGCAAACAGAAGTTGCTATTCCAGCACGCGAATATTCTTTTGGCGGCAAAGCTCTTTTAGTTTCTTCGGCCACACGGTAACGCTGACTTCGCCGAGATGTGCTTTCCGAAGCAAAAGCATCACGGTACGCGATTGTCCAATGCCTCCCCCGATACTGAGTGGTAGTTCGTTGTTGATGACCGCCTTGTGGTAAGGAAGTTTTAGGAAGTCGAGTTGACCAGTAATCTTTAGTTGCTGTTGTAGCGTGTCAGCATTAACGCGGATACCCATGGAACTGAGTTCGTGGCGACGCCTGGTCACCGGATTCCAAACGAGAATGTCTCCATTGAGTCCGTGAAATTTTCTGCCGCCGTCATCAGTGGTTTCAGTTACCCAGTCGTCGTAATCCGCGGCTCGCATCTCATGCGGGTAACCGTCCTCTAGTATCCAGCCAATGCCGTAGATAAAGACAGCCGGAAACTCCTGGAGGATTGCTGTTTCGCGGGCTTTTCGCGGCAGGTCGGGATATCTTGCCAGTAACTCCTCCGCGTGAATGAAGGTTAGCTTGTCGGGTAAGTTTGAATACTTGTCCGTCTTTATTTGTGGGAAGAGTCCCTGAATGAAGGTCTCAGCGCCTTTGATAACCTTCCAGATGCGCTCCACCGTCTCTGTCAGATAATTCAAGGTACGCTGCTCGGCTCTAATCGCTTTCTCCCAATCCCACTGGTCCACGTAGGCGCTATGATCATGATCCAGGAAGTAATCCTTACGCACTGCACGCATGTCAGTGATAATGCCCTCACCGGGTTTCATGCCAAACTGCTTCAGAGCAACGCGCTTCCATTTAGTAGCAGCCTGAACTACTTGAGCATCGACGGGGTGTTTGTCATGATCGTTCGAGATGTGGAACTCAATTGGAGTGCGAGAGCCATCGCGATCCAGGTAATCGTTTACTCCACTCTCGACGTCAACGATCAAAGGGACCTCGACGCGTATGAGGTTGAGTTGGCGGCAAAGATTATCTTCGATGTACCGCTTAACGATTGTGATCGCCTGCTGCGTGTCCTTTGGACTGAGCAAAGAGTTGTAATCCTGAGGTAGAACTTTCTCCAACTCCTCGTAATTACCAATTCCTGGGCCGGCGAGGTCGGCTTGCTTGCTCACCATGGTACTCATTTCTTTTCACCTCTCAGTTATTATTGGTATGAAGAGACACGACTGGTTCTAAACAGATTTGCCTCGAGTGCCTCTGCTCGCAAGACTGCAAAGTTGTCCTCAATGAGAGTGCAAACGACATGCCGGGTAGGCTGCCAACAAATGCTCGCAGTCACACTAGTTTAGGCGTGCGTTTCTGTGGAAGGTTGCGCTCTTTTTGCGAGAAAACGCGCACGGGCTTCATGAGCCACTGGGGTGCATCAGTTCGGCTGTCTGACGAAGGACACAGCAAGTTGTTGCTTGTTGCGGTAAGAGGGAACGCTGCGGCCAGCTTTGATTGCCGGATTCGCGGACCAGGCCCGCTATGATGCCCGCATCGTAATCAATCGAATGCGGACACCAAACGGACATGGGATCAAAACTTGGTGCCCGCTAGTAGATTCGAACTACTGACCCCTCGCGTGTGAAGCGAGAACTCTACCACTGAGCTAAGCGGGCCTTTAGAATAAATAGTTTACAGCAATATTTGGACCAACGAATTGAAGGAAATCATGCTGTAAATGCGGCCATCTTAAACTATGAATGCCCGCTTGCGCCAGCAATAGGCACTCCCTAGGGCCAAAGCTGTGTTTTGGGTATTGAACATTTGTCGATACATCGCATCACCTGACGGCGACGTTCACACGCGGACATTTTTGCGATCCTCTTTGAAGCTGGCTATTTTGTTCATGCTCCCGTAGCTCAGCCGCATAGAGCGTTCGGCTCCTAAGCGGAAAGTCCGGGCGTTGAAACCGCGCGGGGGCACCCACTTTTCTGCGCAATTCGGAACCTCACCCCTCGTTGCACTCTTTGGGCAATTTTGATTGGTGTCTGTGGCACCCCATCAAATCGGTATATACCCTGAACACCACATTTTTATTCGAGAGATGCCACGATTTCGCAACCCATGGCAACTCGAACAGCAGAAGAATGTCGCATCCCCATCCCTCGGTGTCACAACCCCTGGCTTTTTCCGACGAATCTGGAGGTCTGTGAGAATGAATCCGTCTCGGCTACTCGCTATTGCAATCGTTTCGTCACTTCTACTAGCGTTGCTCGTGTTGCTGTCAGCAACTCCCGAAAAGGCCCTAGCCGATAACAACGCGTTCACGTTTCAGGGGCAGTACACGGCTCCCGCTTGCGGACCTCGACACGACTTTGTGATTGGGCCGAACACCCGAACGATCGACGTCGTTGCCTCGACCGTTCCCGTCAACGACATCGTTCTGAAGTTGTACTACGGAGGTCAGGTCATCTCTCAGCAGGATACCGGCACAAGCCCGGAACCCATTCACTACGGAACCGGCAGTAATCTCGCGGCCGGCACGTATCAGGTGGAAGTCTGTCCATTCGGTGGGCAAGCGGTGCTGACGCCCTCCGACTATGCTGGTGTAATCACCGTTACTGAGGCGCCGGTTCCCGGAACTACGCCCCCAGCGACCAACCCGATAGTCCTGCCACCGGCGCCGATCGACTCCGGACCCGTCCCGCGCTACCAGAGCCACACGCCCACCGCTGCTCAGATCAAAGCCGGCATGACAAAGAACTCGCAGGACGAACCGAACATCGGCGTAAACTGGAGTAGTGGAGCAGTGATGTTGCAGGCACTGATGCAAACACTGCGAGTGCAGTTTGATGATCAGGCATGCCCGCAGACGCCGCCTACGACTTGGAAAGACGTAACACCCGTCACGTCGCAGGAAGGGTTCGACCCGATTCTCTTCACGGACCACGCGACGAATCGCACGTTTGTCACGCATCTGCTGCTCGATCCTGCTGCGAACGCTTCATCTTTAACCGATAATGACGGGACTAACTGGATTCCGAGTCAGGGCGCAGGCTTTGGTTCGGGTTTCGATCACCAGACACTCGGAGGAGGTCCATTCCACGATCCAGTTCCACCGCTTCCGGGCTACAAAAACGCCGTCTATTACTGCTCACAGGAGGTCGCGTTCGCTAACTGCGCTCTGAGTATCGACGGTGGGCTGACATTCGGGCCGGCCGTGCCGATCTATACCCTCGTGTCGCCCGATACCGCCACGTTGGGTCAGTGCGAAGGTCTTCACGGTCATGTGAAAGTCGGTCCCGATGGCACGGTCTATGTTCCTAACGCGGCCTGCGTTGGACCAGTCAACCCGAAAGAAAACGGCTTCGCTCTCTCCGAAGACAACGGAACCACATGGAAAGTGCGGACGATTCCCGGGACTGCCGGCGGCGGCAGTGATCCCTCGGTGGCGGTCGACGACGGCGGTCTCCTCTATCTCGGGTTCATGAACGAGGACAAATACCCGGCGGTAGCTGTGTCAGCCGACAAAGGGAAAACCTGGACCAACATGTTCGACGTAGGCGCGATGGTAGGTGTCAAAAACGCGGTGTTTCCAGCGATGGTCGCCGGCAGTGCGGGCCGCGCTGCCATGGCCTTCTATGGCACCACGGAGGAGGGTTCCGTCAACGATTTCAACTCCAAAGCTGTTTGGTACCTCTACGTCGCGCACACCTACGACGGTGGGGCGCACTGGATCACTGTTAACGCTACGCCGAATGATCCAATCCAGCGAGGAGGAATTTTCCTGGGAGGAGGCTCGCAGATTCATCGCAATCTGCTCGACTTCTTCGGCGCAGACGTGGATCGGTTCGGTCGCATGACAGTTGGTTACGCCGACGGCTGCATCGGCGCCTGCGTCCCGTCCGGCGATGACGCTCGCGGAAATTCTTATACTGCCTATGGCAGTATCGCTCGTCAGACTGGTGGTCGGCGACTCTTCTTCGGTTCGGATCCGACCAGCGCAACGGTTCCCGGTGCTCCACTGCTCACGGTCATACGCAATGGCTCGATCAGCACTCTCAGCTGGTCGCAATCGGAGAATGGCGGCTCGCCTATCACGGGTTACAAGGTGTATCGAAGCGCAGGCGGGCCTGAGCAGTTAATCGCAACGCTCGGAGGCGACGCGCGGCGGTACCTCGATAGCTCAGGCGATGCCACCAGCACTTACACGTATCGGGTGAGCGCCACGAATGCCATTGGCACGTCCTGCGGCACAAACGCCATTATCGCTGAGCCGGTGGGCAGCTCCTGCGACCCGAATGGTCTACGAATCCTGGAAGACGCATCCGGCGATCAGATTGGCGCACCGCTCGAAGGCGACATGGATATCCAGTGGGTGTCGATTGGTGAGCCATTCTTCGCTGGCGGCTCACGCAAGCTGGTTTTCAAAATGAAAGTTGCGAGCCTTGCCTCGCTCAAGCCGAACCGCATGTGGCGCATACTGTGGAGCTACCCGGATGCACCCGTGCCAGGAAACCCAACTTCCACTTCATTCGTGGGCCGTTATTACATCGGTATGAATGTGAATAGCGATGGAGTCGCCACATTTGAGTATGGCATTGCTCAAACTCTGAGTGCGGTGGTGGTGAACGCCTCGCCGGCGGAGCGCTTTGGGCCTGCCGATCCGGAGAGCAATTTCAGTGCTGATGGAACTATCACGCTAGTTATCTCAGCGGACAAGGTGGGTGGACCAAAGGCGGGCGACGTGATTGGCGCTCTTGTGGCGCGCAGTTATCCAGTGGCCCAGGACGTCACGCTGCGCGGTGACAGTGCCTCCGATGTGGCCAGCCTCGGTAGTACGTACGCCCTAGTTGGCAACGCCTTCTGCGGGTCTACGACCACATGTTTCGAAGATGACGCTAAGCAGATCGCCTACTCGTCGGGCTGGCATCAGGTCGCGGATTCAGACGCGAGCGGTGGCCACTTCCGCGTCAACCCCAACAAGAACGGCAGTGGCTCACTGAAGCTCACGTTCGACGTGAACGCCGGACGGACCGGCGCAGTGGTCTACAACTTTGCGAAGAGTACCAAGGGAGGCACGGCGGACGTGTATATCGACGGTGCGTTCAAGTCGCAGATCGCTTTCAATGCAAGCACGGGATCACTCAATGACCCGGTCTTCGGTTTCAACGCTCGCTTCGGTGGTCTGTCAGCCGGACCGCATACGGTCGAGTTGCGTAATGTGAGAGGAGCGGTTTACGTGGACGGCTTCTGTCTCGACAGCGCGGCTTCGAGCAGCGCGCCAACGACGGGACCGCAATCAACTACGAGCGCGATTTCTGGTCTAGCCGCGCTCGGCTCAATGGTCCAGTCTGTAAATGCTTCCACCGGCACGCAGTCCATCTCGGTTGTAGCCAGCGGCGATGGGCTACTGCGCCTGGTTCTCATCGATCCGGCTGGTCTAACTCTGGCGACTGCTGATGCGGTGAACGGCGCGGCGGTTCTCGATACGACGATCTCTCGAACCGGCGTGTACCAGGTTAAGGTAGTCAACGTGGGCGCCAATCTCACGCAAACGTGGGTGGCGGCAACGCCGTACGGGTTGCGCTGATGTGCGGCTTGGTCCACATGCGCGCAGTTGTTGTTTTCGGGATGCTTCTTTTGTTCGCGTCCACGCAACGCACGGTGGCGCAGCGCCACCGCGATCCCTGCCGGTTGCTCACCGATGTTGAGGTGCGCGCGGTTCAGGGGCATGCGCCCACACAGAAGATCCCGAGCGAACAAGCGGCGGGATCGTTCAGGTTCACGCAGTGTTTCTATCGAACAGCGGAGTTGTCGAGTTCGGTGAGCGTTGCACTGGGCATTCCACTAACGGACAGCAAACGTTCTGGACCACGAGATTACTGGCAAGCGCAGTTTAAGCGCGAGGAGCGCGACGAGCGCGAAGAGTCTGACGAAAAGAAGCAGGAGCCAAGGCGTCTGGCTGGATTGGGTGACGAGGCGTTCTGGGTCGGAGATCCCGTTACCGGTGCGCTTTACGTCTTAAGAGGCGAGGTCTTCCTTCGAGTGAGTGTTGGTGGTTCCCCCGACCAATCACAGAAGATCAAACGCGCCAGGACGCTTGCCATTTACGCCTTGAAGCGCCTTGACACAAGTGGTCCCGCTGCCCGCAGCCGATAGCATCCCTTCGGAGAATACGATAGGACTGATGGTTACAGTAGAACGAGAGATAACGATCGATTGGCTGAAGAACAAATACTTGGCGTTCACGATGGAATCATTCTTGAAAATGAAGCAAGGCAAGTTGTATAAGTTCCTAATTACTTGAGAAGCCTTTCCTTTCCATCGCTAAACTGGCAAGGAGTGTCTGAAAGTCCCAAGAGATCAAACTGATCACGATAGCGTCATCAATAATTCAGCTTGTCCCGAGCACTTTCAGACACCCTTTAAGCCACGGTCGTAAATCCTAAGATCGACATCGCCGACTATAGTGATTTCGAACGCCCCGGTGAGCAGGTTAACAACGACTATGCCGTACCCGTGCCCTGCGCCCCGGCAAATCGGGCCTGTGCCGCCGACGAAGCGAACGACAAACTTATCAGTAGCCTTAGCACTGCCAGGGAAGTGACAATGCGCGCTCCCGCTCTTACAAAACTCAACCGCAGGGAGGCGGACATGCTTGCAGATATCGATTATTCAAATTTGCCGAAGTTTCCTCAAAAGCTAGCGGAAAACTTAAGCAGATTCGAGGGCGAGCCGGACTCACTCCTGAAGAATTCGTGCGGCAAGTTACGCAAAAGACGGAAAGGCCATCAAGAAATATGAGAGTGGTAAAGGCAACCTTCCGATCTCAGTCTTAATGGGCTACTGGAAAGTGAGCGATGTGCCGTAGCGAATCTCCTTAACGATGATCGATTTGTGGTTTGGACACTTGCTCGACGTTTAGGTCCGATGGTTACTGACAGTGCTGCTCACCTTAATTCTTGCTAGAGGAGGACGGTAGCTTATGACGTGGTCGATTTGGATATTGATGCTGGCATTCCTGGGTGTAGCCGTCTTGTCTGCCTTCCTGATCAAACACCGAATGTCAGAAGACAGCATAGCCACCTGGGCTCAGATCACGACTATAATTGGCGGAGTTGCTGCAGCTGTTTCCTTGCTTTGGGCTGCCCATACTTATTACGCCAGTGCCAGTCTGCAAAGAGAACTTTCTGCTTAAACGGCTTATCAAGAGCACGTGAAAATAAGTATCGAGAAGCCGTGGCTTGCTAATGCCGAAATTGCGCCAAAACCACCCGGGCCGGATAGCTCGAACACTGAGAAAGAAAGATACGAGCAATATCAATGGTATGTCGGTCACGCGCTCTACAGCTTTGAGTCTATCTTGGAGATCTTACCTTACGATGATGGTTGGCAGGACACGTTTAAGGGATTTATCACTGAACACAAGGAATATATCGGCAGTAACAATTTTCCTTGTCGTCGTTACTCTTCTCGTCTTCAGCAGTTAGTAAAAGAGCAGCTCGGACGAGATTGCTCCAACTAGTTCTGGATAAAACTGCTACTTTATCTGCGGAAGTAATTCGGATTCATTTCGGGTTCCGATAGCTGAATTCGCAAGGCGATATGCAAAGGTGGATGTAGCTTGATGCTAAGTCAGCGACTTTCTTATTGCGGCAAAGGCAGTATGCTTATCAGAAGAGTAAACGTCGGGGCATATCACTTATGGCTGGTCGAATGCGGGTAACTAGCTCCGGCATTGGTGGCCGGTTAGTTCTTCCCGCAACCGATGATAAGCTACACTTGCCGAAGAAGTAAGAAGACGCGCTCCCGCTCCCACCAAAACTCAACCTCAGGGAGAAGCGACATGCCTGTAGACATCGACTATTC